>Ga0181344_1000652_pt1 | contig 13518 bp, 12 predicted proteins | sample Su13VDMLBDD_FD_130098 | JGI IMG/M metagenome (GOLD analysis project Ga0181344, IMG submission 130098) | Freshwater viral communities from Lake Michigan, USA - Su13.VD.MLB.D.D | ecosystem: Environmental > Aquatic > Freshwater > Lake | place: USA: Michigan | collected 2013-07-15
GGTAAATCTTTCATTACCCGAATACAATCTCCATTAATAATCTTTTTTGAACTTTCTTGTATCATAATTTTCCTTCTTTTCTTAATTCTTCTCTGATTTTTGTTGCAGATATATCGTGAATTTCTTGCGGTGGTATATGTTCAATAATATCATACCCAACGCCTCGTCCAAAGTTGACCGATTCAATGTCAGGAATTATCATAACTTTAACTTTTTCTTCACCGAGTAATTTCCAAAGTTCTTTTTTGATATTTCTTTCAACTTCTTCAGCGCTGAATGGATTTTTTTCATCAGGTTTAATATCTCTAATACATATTAGAACATTTTTTCCTTCATTTAATCTTTGGTCTATTAACCACCTATGACCTGAATGCCAAGGTTGCCATCTTCCAATAAACATTGAATACTGTTTATCCGATCCGTTTTTTAATTTTGGGTCTCCCTCAACGTGAATTTTTTGCATACTCTGATATTAATTTTGTACAAGTATAAATAGGTCTCTTAGTCGTATCTAAATCGAGAAAATTTTCAGTTGGTGGTTCATAATCTTTAACAAAGAAATCTTCACGACCTCTTTCTTCAGAAGTATGAACGTAAACTTCAAACAACTTATTACCCATTTTTTCCTTGAATTTATCTCTTTGGTCCTTATATGGTGACACCAAAGATACTATAACGTGTTTATTTTTATTAGTGAGATACTCAGCTATTTGTTGCGCAAGCTCTACGTTTCTCCTTCTTCCATTTTCTGAATAATCTTTATTCACAAATAATTCTCTGAGATCATCTCCGTCAATATGAAATACGTTAGATCCCATATTCATAATCAATTGCTTACTGAGGGTTGTTTTACCCGAACCCGGCTGTCCTGTTAACCAAATTATCATTTTTTATATTTTTTTTTAATTTCTAATTCTTCTATTCTTCTAGCCTTAACAAAACAGATAGAAACCCAAATCATAGTAATAAGTTGCCAAACCCAAAATTTGAATGGTAAATGCAAATTTAGTGTGAACGAAGTTATTGCGAACATAAATGTTATCAACTTTAATACTGTCTCAAATCTTCTCATTTTCTAAATTACTAATTTTTCTCCTTAGATAAAATTCAGCTTTTTTCAAATCTTCGATCTCTTTGTTTTTATCTTTCTTCCCTGCTCTAGCCACGTACTTTACAACATTGAAAAGGTATGCGTCGAAATCTAATTCCCAAGCCTCACAAACCTTTATAACCTCATAGGTGTTTTTTTCTCCTCCGTAGTGGTTAGGGTGGTTTACTGATTCACCGGATTTTGGTAATAATTGTCTGATATTTGTAAAGGCATATTTTTCAGTAGTATCATTAATATTGACTTCGTATTCAACCTCTATTCCCACACCATTATTATAAAAGAGATCGAAATGTTCATTACAAATATCTTGTTCTTCAATATTAAGCTCTATTCCCTCAGACCATATTCCGTTATAAAAAACAGTGTAAACATACCACTTTGGTGGAGTTAGGAGTGTGTTGTAAAATTGCAATTGTCCTTTGGCCATATTATTTTATGTTAGATTTACCCCATTTTTTTTGCATATAGTCGATATACTTATATTTCTTATTTCCGTTGTAAAACAACCACGCAACATAATAGTCAAAATTCCATTCAATACTTTTAATAAGTTTCTTCATTATTTAGACTTCTTTTTGGTTTTTACAACTTCTTCACCATTGTTATCGGTAAGATCTTGTTTAGTATTTTTTTTCTTTTTGACTTGATCCTGACTTAGTTCCGACTTAGTTCCGACTTGTCTACCAATTGATTTTTTCCATTCTGATTTAGAAACATACATCCAATAACTTCCTACCATATTGAATGCTGTTTTATCATCTACTCTTCTAATTTCACCCAATTCAACTTCTTTAGTTTGTTTGACCGCTTTGATACACTTCATTTTGATTATAATTTAATAGTTCAAGAATTTCTTTTTCTGTTTTTTTTTGGAGATACAGATCTCGTATAAATGAGCTAAAGTCGTCCGTTATTATTATTGACTCAGCATCGTAAAGGGATTTTAAGTCCTCTTTCAGAAGATAACTAAAAGACATTTCTTTGTTGATGATTCTTTTATGAAAACCCATACGAAATTATAGTAAATTATTTTATTTCGTCAAAGTTAATCATTTTTTTCATATTAACAACTTGAAAAACGTAAGACATTATTTTTCTTCTCATCATTGGTACAAAAGTTTCTTTCATAGGAAACCTTTGATGACTTTTAACTTCAAACACAGGAAATTTCTTATATTCTTCAATTTCTTTCCAAGAGGTAAACTCTTCAATTAAATTGTTTAATGTCTTAGTTTCTGGTGTAGAATCGTAAATAAGGTTAAAATAGGTTTTATTATGATTTTTGTCGTTTTTACTTTTCTTGATAGTATATTCCCAAATCATAATTTTGCCGTTTTCTTTATCGTGGTAACACACATATCCATACCCTGACTCCAAGTTACTTTTATTTTTTTTAAGTGAAACCGTAATGTTATCAAAAACAACATTCCAAACAGATTTACCTATATTGAAAGTATCAAATAACTTATTTGTAGAAAACTTTAGAGTTTTGAATAACTCGTCCTTTTCTTCCTCTTTTACATCGGGCATTTTCTTAGAGTAAAGTTCCTTTAATAAAATTTCATCATCTATGTCTTCAAACTTCTTCTCGGTAAGAAGTAATGTATTTTCTTTAATAATTGATTGTAAATTTGCTAAATGAAGTGATAGTTCTATAAAATCAGGATAAATTTGAAAATTTTCAAAGTTCTTTTCACACTTCTGTAGGTACCCTAACAATGTATATTTGTTGTACTCAAAATCAATTGGTTCTTTTAATAACCACTCAGGGTCTAGTTTGAACAAATTATTCTTCTTTTTTTTTGGCATACAAAAATATAGTTATGTTAGAATTAAATGTCTATTAATTAATCCTCATAACCGCATAATATTCTCCTTTTACCTTGAACTCATCATACGATCCGTTGTATCCATTAACAATTCCAAGACCGTCAGCATCTATTACTCCTTGGATAAAATCTTCTTTGTTAATAAAGTCATTTATTTCCATCCCTCTATCTCTCACATACCATAAAGGGTCACTCTCAACTTCCCTAACTAATTCATCAACTTTCTGATCTAAAAGCTCATCAGGAAAATCACCTTCAGGACTATCTTTGATTTCTTCTACCTCAATTTCCAAGTCATCGATCCTCTCTTCATAATCCTCAATTTTTTCTTCATATTCTGAAATTATATCCTCATCTTCAATTCCATCAATATATTTTTCAAGCTTTACAGTTAAAGCTCTTAATTTTTCTATTTCATTCTCATTTTTTTTGATTTTTTCTTCTTGCTCTCTACTCAACTCTCTTTGTGAATCATCTAAATATGAATCAGGGTATTCGTAAACATCATAGTGATAGTCATCCCTCGCGGAGTCTAAAATTCTTTCCGTATCAATGTAATTTTCCGCAAAACCCTTACTGAAACCATCATAACCAATATCATCAATTAATGATTCAACATATTGTTCCGCAGAATCTTCCAATTCTGATGTAGTTCCAACTGCATATTCATTATTATTATCTGAATCTATAACAATAAATCTTGTCAATTCATAATGATTGCCCTCAGGATATAGATGGTATATGTCTATCTTACCTTCATATTCTTCCAATTCTGTCTCTAACTCTTCTACTCTATCAAGTAGTTCAGGTCTCGGATCTTCAGACGCTTCATATTCTTGGTTTAATTCCTCTATCTGTTGGTTAATTTCCCTAACTCTCGCTCTATCCTCCGAGTCCAAGGCTTCAATATCTCCAGTGTCTACCAAGTAGTCAAAAAGAGCATTTGCCTTGAGACCCGTAGAATCAATTTCTGGATTAGAAAGATTCCAAGCGTCTGTAGATCTAAGTTCTTCCATCTCAGCACTTCTTGTGTCATTAAGTCTTCTTATTCTCAAAGCCTCAACCCTGGCTCTTTCTTTTCTCGCTAATTCTTTGTCTCTGAAAATCTTTAACTGTTCTGAGAAGTAATCTTCCATATAAGAATTTATTGCATAATTAATTTCACTATTTTTATCAGTTTCTAATATCCATCCATTTCTAATTGGATCATCCTTGGCGTCCCAATAAATTGTTTCTCCATCGAATTTTTTCAATATTGCCACTTTATAATATGGGTTAGATGTTGGTAGTTGTGTATCTAAAACATAAAACAATTTACCATCATCATTATATCTTTGGAAATTATCGTCCGTGTTGGCTGCAGTACACCATTTAGTTCCCTTACCGTAATAACAAGATGATTCGTGTGTCAGTGGATTAACTACAAAAAATCTACCATCTTCATAAACAACATTACCACCAGGAACTTGTTTTACTTCTCTTCTTTGTCTATTCTCATATTCTTCAATTGACTTATAAATTTCATCCATACTTTGGTATTCATTTATGTCAGTTTTAGGTAAATTAGAAGATATTTTTTCAAACTTATTTAATAATTGAACAATCTTCGTGAAGTTATCATCAAAATTAACCCTACTTAATTTAGATCCAACCCAATTTAAGTATTTTGGTAAGACCATACTAACAATCCTATTTAATTCTTCCTCAGAAAACTTATTTCTATTTTTTTCCTTAAACTCCTCAACCCTTCCCTCTGATAAAATTTTTTTTGTGTTCATCACCTTTTTATTTGATAAATATTAAAATATACGTATAATTAGAAATAGAAACTATTTATTAATAGAATAAACCTAAATTAAATCACTCATTATGGGATGCGGATGTAAAAATAAAGGAACTGAAACACAAGCACAGCCTTCAACTCAACAGTCTCAAACTGTTCAATCCTCACAAACTAAAACAGTTACTGAAGATATTAAACAACAGATCAAGAAAACAGTTGAGAAGTACTACAATATCAACAAGACTACTAATAGTTAATTAACTATACATACATTTTTTAGTGCAGGGACGATATTTCGTCCCTTTTTTGTATTTATATGGTATGAATATTGATAAAATAATTGAAATGCTTTCCGATAATGATTTCTATAATATAGAAGCTTATTTCGGTGATGTATCAAACGCGTTTAAGTTAATTGATAAGAGAGGAAGAATTGAGGAATTGGATCCTAAAGATGGTTATGATCATTGGCAAAACGCTTACCTATTATATCTTTTACAAAACAAACCTGAAATATTTAAGGAAAAAATTACAGATATATTGCAAGATATCGATTTCGTAGGTGATCAGGTAGTATTCAGGACATCAACAAAATCTGATTTAGCAAAACTTTTTTGTGATACTAGGAATCAGAATAGGGATACAGTATCAAATATATTAGACCAAGAATTAGATTTCGATTGGTTCGATAACTCCACAGATGATGTTTATACTGACGTTATAGAAGAACTCACACCCAAGAATCTTAATCGACTATATGAAAGAATGATTTATGAACTCAAAGATGTTAGAGTTGATCCGGGTACGGAACTTTTAGAGTTGATATCAGGAGAACAAAATCATCCTGAATTTGTAGTTGTTAATATGGATAATATTTCTAGAATAGTTGATGATGAAGAATCAACAAATTATTTATTGGATGAATACTTATCCGATCTTAGAAGTGATCTATATCAAGTCCATTCAAACTCTACCCACAGCGCATATAATGAGGAAGTATATGACGAAGTTATGAGTGAATTAGATAGATATTTTATTTCTCCAGGAAGATTTACAACAGTACCACACCCTTATAAAAAAAATAGTGATATGGAAATGTTCGAAATTCCAATCAGAGATTTTTACGGAGATGTTAAAGATTATTTGGTGGATAGATACAAATATGGTGGTTATGATTCTTTGGAATATTATGGAAGTTTTCTTGAAACTCTTAAAGAAATAAAGGACTGTCTCTATGTGAGTTTTCCTGATTTTCCAGACTCAAGAAAAGTTGACCAAAATATTAATGAATACTTTAACGATTACATCTAATTTACAATAATCCTTTTTCTTCTGCTTTCTGTTCCAACTCTTTTAATTTATTCTCACTATCGTTCAGAATATAATACTGTTCTTTAATTGCTGCTAAACATAAAGCAATTATCTCAGAATATTTTACCGTATACATACCATCCTCAGATCCGAAAACTGTTTCAGGTAACAAATACTGTAATTCCTGAGCAATAAATCCAATCTCAGGTTCATTTAACATCATAGGATCAATAAGTTCGTGTTCTCTCCAAAAGAATTTAACACCTCTCATTTTCATAAGTGTTTTCAATGGATCTTCTATTTTTCTAATATTTTTCTTTAATCTTTGATCAGACGGACCAGTTGCTCCTGGTGCACCTGTTGATCCTTGTGCTCCTTGAGGTCCTGATGGTCCAGGAGTACCAGCTCCTATAGCACCCTGTGGTCCGCGTGGACCTTGAGCACCTTGAACCCCTGTAGGACCTGGAGATCCTTGCAAACCTTGTGGTCCTCTATTACCTTGTGGTCCTTGTGCTCCTGTTCCACCCGGCACACCAGGTGTTCCCACGAAACCTTGAAATCCTTGTTGTCCTGCTGCGCCTTGTGCACCTGTAGTAGCTCCTGCAGCTCCTTGGAAACCTTGACCTCCTTGTGCACCTTGTGCTCCTGTGTTTCCAGGAAAACCCCCAGCACCTTGGAAACCTTGACCTCCTTGAGCTCCCTGAGCACCTTGAAATCCTTGTAGACCTTGAAACCCTTGGAAACCTTGTCCTCCTTGAGCTCCCTGAGATCCTACCGCTCCTTGAGCACCTTGTGCTCCTGGAGGTCCTTGGAAGCCTAGAACTCCTTGAGCACCCTGAGAACCTTGTGCACCTGGAGGACCTTGAAAACCTTGACCTCCTTGAGCACCTTGTACACCTGTGGCCCCTGCTGCTCCTTGAGCACCTTGAAGTCCTGTTCCTCCTTGAGCACCTTGAGGCCCTGTGGCACCCTGAGCTCCTTGAGCTCCTTGAAAACCTTGTCCGCCTTGAGCCCCTTGTGGACCAATTGCACCCTGAGCTCCTTGGGCACCTTGAAATCCTTGTGCTCCTTGAGCACCTTGTGATCCTGTGGCTCCTCCTGTACCAGGCACTCCTTGAAAACCTTGACCTCCTTGAGCACCTTGTGCACCTGTTGCACCTGTGGCTCCTTGAGCACCTTGAAGTCCTGTTCCTCCTTGTACTCCTTGAGGACCGATCGCACCTTGTGCACCTTGCACACCTTGAAAACCTTGACCTCCTTGTACTCCTTGAGGCCCTGTGGCACCTTTAGCTCCTTGAGCACCTTGTAATCCTGTTCCACCTTGTGCCCCCTGAGGACCGATCGCACCGGTGTTTCCTAAAGCACCTTGGAATCCCTGTCCCCCCTGAGCTCCTTGGGTTCCAGAGAACCCTTGGGCACCTTGTGGTCCTTGAAATCCTTGACCTCCTTGAGCACCTTGTGGTCCTGTCGCTCCTTGGGCACCTTGTGGTCCTTGAAATCCTTGACCTCCTTGAGCACCTTGTGGTCCTGTGGCACCTGTATTTCCTACCGCACCTTGGAATCCCTGTCCTCCCTGAGCACCTTGTGGTCCTGTGGCACCTGTGTTTCCTCCCGCACCTTGGAATCCTTGAGCACCTTGTGCTCCTTGTCCACCAGTAAATCCTTGTGCTCCCTGCACTCCTTGAATTCCTTGACCCCCTTGAGCACCTTGTGGTCCTATAGCACCTTGAGATCCTTGAGCGCCTTGAAGTCCTGTCCCACCTTGAGCACCTTGAGGACCTTGAGCTCCTTGAAATCCTTGTGGCCCTTGAAAACCTTGTCCACCTTGTGCTCCTTGTGGTCCTGTTGCACCTGTGTTTCCTCCAGCCCCTTGAAATCCTTGACCACCTTGGGCACCTTGAGCACCTGTGAATCCTTGAGCACCTTGAATTCCTTGAAATCCTTGACCTCCTTGAGCTCCTTGAGGACCTGTGGCACCTTGAGATCCTTGAGCCCCTTGTACCCCTTGACCTCCTTGAGCGCCTTGTGGACCGACATTACCGGTAAACCCTTGAGCACCTTGAGGTCCTGTTCCACCCTGAGCACCTTGTGGTCCTGTGGCACCTGTGTTTCCTCCCGCACCTTGAAATCCTTGACCACCTTGAGCTCCTTGAGCACCTGTAAATCCTTGAGATCCTTGAACACCTTGAAATCCTTGCCCACCTTGAGCCCCTTGAGGACCTGTGGCACCTTGAGCACCTTGAGCTCCTTGAAACCCTTGGCCCCCTTGAGCTCCTTGAGGACCTGTATGACCTATAAACCCTTGAGCTCCTTGTGGCCCTGTACCTCCTTGTGCTCCTTGTGGTCCTGTGGCACCTGTGTTTCCTCCCGCACCTTGAAATCCTTGTCCACCTTGAGCCCCTTGTGCGCCTTGGAAACCAATCGGACCTTGCGCTCCTTGAAATCCTTGTCCACCTTGAGCCCCTTGTGGACCAATTGCACCCTGAGCTCCTTGGGCACCTTGAAATCCTTGACCACCTTGAGCACCTTGTGGACCTATATGACCTGTAAATCCTTGAGCTCCTTGAGGTCCTGTTCCACCCTGAGCACCTTGTGGTCCGATATTTCCAGTAAATCCTCCAGCACCTTGAAAACCTTGACCTCCTTGTGATCCTTGTACTCCTTGAAACCCGATAGGACCTTGAGCACCTTGAAATCCCTGTCCACCTTGCGCACCTTGTGGTCCTGTGGCCCCTTGAGCCCCTTGGACACCTTGTGGTCCTGTTCCACCCTGAGCACCCTGAGCACCTTTAGCTCCTTGTGCACCTTGAGTTCCTTGAGGTCCAGTACCTCCCTGAGCACCTTGAGCACCTATTGGTCCTTGAGGTCCTGTTGATCCTTGAAGTCCTTGACCTCCCTGAGCACCTTGAATACCTATAGCACCTTGATTACCTTGAGCACCTTGGAATCCTTGTGGGCCAGGAGTTCCTTGAGCACCTTGCGATCCTTTAGCACCTTGTGCCCCTTGGAATCCTTGTCCTCCTTGAGCACCTTGGAATCCCTGTCCTCCTTGAGCACCTTGAGCACCTTGAGCTCCTTGAATACCTTGACCACCCTGAGCACCTTGTGCTCCCAAAGCACCTTGAGCCCCTTGAGCACCCTGAGCTCCTTGAAATCCTTGAACCCCTTGTCCTCCTGTTGCCCCTTGAGCACCCTGAGCTCCTTGTGGTCCACCTGTTCCCGAAGATCCTGGAGCACCTTGTGCTCCTTGTGGCATTCTATTACCAACCCAAAAAGGATCAACTATCAAATTTCCCGCGTTGTTTTTTAATGTACTCGCAATAACCAAATCCGCATTGGTTATCTTAAATTGTGGCTGTACATCATCTAATTCCAAATAAGTTGTTGATCCTCTTTTGAATTTCAAAGATCCTGTTTCAACAACCAAATCGGTTTGAGTTGTTGCAGAATCATAAAATTGAATTACCCCTGAACCCGGAATGATTATTATATTTTCAGCCACCTATAATTTCTTTTAACTTATTTATTCTATTATATATACCATCAATTCTTTTCTGTTGCTCTTGAATACTTCCAACACCTAACCCTACCATAATTCCATATTGAATACTCTTAAATCCTTCATCGTCAGTCCATACAACATCTGAAACAATTTTTTCTACATCCTGAGCAATAAATCCTATAGCACTACCCGTGAATGCTTGCGGCATTACAATTGTTTGGTTATATTTTAATTTAGGATGTTCGTAATCCCAATCAAATCTAACACTTTCTAAATTAATAATTCTTTCTAAAGGATTGGAAATAGGTTTAATATTATCCTTCAATCTTTTATCTGAAGGAGCACCTTGAGCACCTTGTGCTCCTTGAGCTCCTTGGGCTCCTGTAGGTCCCTGTGGCCCTCTTGACGCAGCCGGACCCTGAAATCCTTGACCTCCTTGAGCTCCTTGGTTTCCATCTGCAGAAAAACCTAAAGCCCCTTGAAATCCTTGACCCCCAGTAAACCCTTGTGCGCCTTGAATACCTGCAGGCCCTTGGTTACCCTGTGGACCTTGAGCTCCTGCCGTGGCACTTGTTGCACCTTGAGCTCCTTGTGGACCAATATTACCTTGAGCACCAATTGTTGCTCCTGCAGCACCTTGAGCACCTTGTGGACCATTTGGTCCTAAACTACCTTGGGCACCTGTCGTTGCACCAGCAGCTCCTTGAGCACCGACAGTTCCAGTATTACCAGGAAATCCCTGAGCTCCCGTAGTAGCACCAGGAGCTCCTTGTGCACCTAATGCTCCTTGTGCACCTTGAGCACCTATCGCACCTTGGACACCTGTAGATGTTCCAGGAGCACCTTGAGCCCCTTGTGGTCCAATACCTTGAGCCCCTGTAGTTGCACTAGCCGCCCCCTGAGCTCCCTGAACTCCTGTACCACCCTGAGCACCTTGAGCTCCCGTTATTGCACCTGTAGCACCTTGAGCACCCGTGGGTCCCTGAGCACCTGTAGTTCCCTGAGCACCTGTTGTTGCTCCAATCGCACCTTGTGCTCCTTGTGGTCCTGTAAAACCTATGGCTCCTTGAGCTCCTGTTGTTGCACCAGCAGCACCTTGAGCCCCTTGAGCACCTTGTCCCCCTGATGGTCCTTGAGCTCCTGTTGTATTACCTGTAGCGCCTTGAGCACCTGTAGGTCCTGCCGTACCTTGAGCCCCCTGAGACCCTTGTACTGATCCCGCAGCACCTTGAGCACCTAAAGCACCTTGAGCACCTTGGGCACCTTGTGCACCAATTGTAGCACCTTGGGCTCCTTGGGCTCCTTGGGCTCCTTGGGCTCCCGTTGCACCTTGTGCTCCTTGTGTTGCGCCTTGGGCTCCTTGGGCTCCTTGGGCTCCTTGGGCTCCCGTTGCACCTTGTGCTCCTTGTGTTGCACCTTGAGCACCTTGGGCACCTGTTAGTCCTGTTGCTCCTTGGGCACCTTGAGCACCTGTTGTGGATCCTGCCGCTCCTTGAACACCAATCGGTCCTTGAGCACCTTGAGCTCCTTGAGCTCCTTGAGTACCTCCTTGGGCACCTTGGGCTCCTTGAACGCCCTGTGGTCCTGTTGCCCCTTGAGCACCCTGTGTGGCACCTTGAGCTCCTTGGGCTCCTTGGGCTCCTTGGGCACCTGTTGCACCTTGAGCACCTTGCGTCGCTCCTTGGGCTCCTTGAGATCCTGTTGGTCCTGTCGCTCCCTGAGCACCTTGAGCACCTGTTGTTGCACCCTGAGCACCTTGAGCACCAATGGGTCCTTGAGCGCCCTGAGCCCCTTGAGCACCTTGAGTACCCCCTTGAGCACCTTGTTGTCCAGGAGATCCTTGAGCACCTGTAAATCCTTGTGCACCTACTGTCGCTCCCTGAGCACCTTGAGCCCCTTGGGCACCTTGAGCACCTGTAGCACCTTGAGCACCTTGTGTTGCTCCTTGAGCTCCTTGAGATCCTGTTGGTCCTGTTGTCCCTACATCTCCTTGAGCTCCTGTTGTTGCCCCTTGAGCACCTTGTACACCAACAGGTCCCTGAGCACCTTGTGCTCCTTGAGCACCTTGTGGTGCCCCTTGAGCACCTTGAGCACCTTGGACTCCTTGTGGACCTGTCGCACCTTGAGCACCTACTGTCGCTCCTTGAGCTCCTTGGGCACCTTGAACACCCTGAGCACCCGTCTGTCCTTGAGCACCTACCGTCGCACCTTGGGCACCTTGTGATCCTGTAGGTCCTGTGGCACCTTGAGCACCTTGAACTCCCTGTATTGCACCTTGAGCACCTTGTACACCTACAGGTCCCTGAGCACCTTGAGCACCTTGAGCACCTTGTGGTGCCCCTTGAGCCCCTTGAGCCCCTTGAACTCCTTGTGGCCCTGTTGAACCTTGAGCACCTACTGTTGCTCCTTGGGCTCCTTGAGCTCCTTGAGCTCCTTGAGCACCTGTAGATCCTTGAGCACCTGTCGGTCCTCCTTGAATACCTTGTGCACCAGTACTACCGACATCGCCTTGAGCTCCTTGAGCACCTTGTGTTGCACCTTGAGCACCTTGTACACCAATCGGTCCCTGGGCACCCTGAGCACCTTGAGCACCTTGTGGTGCCCCTTGGGCCCCTTGAACACCTTGAGCTCCTTGTGGACCTGTTGCACCTTGAGCACCTACCGTTGCACCTTGAGCACCTTGAGCACCTTGAGCACCTTGAGCACCTGTCTGTCCTTGTGCTCCTTGTGTTGCACCTTGAGCACCTTGAGCACCTGTAGATCCTATATTACCTTGTACCCCTTGAGCCCCTTGGGTAGCACCTTGTGCTCCTTGAGCACCTAATTGTCCCTGAGCACCTTGAGCACCTTGGGCACCTTGAATGGCCCCTTGAGCACCTTGTGATCCTTGAGGTCCTGTCGCACCCTGTGCTCCTTGCACACCTTGTATTGCCCCTTGAGCACCTTGGGCACCTTGAGCACCTGTTAATCCTTTAGGTCCTTGAGCTCCTTGAGGTAATCCTGGAGCACCTTGTGGGCCCTTTGTTCCTTGTGCCCCCTGAGCTCCTTGGGATCCTTGTGTTACACTCGCAGCACCTTGTGCACCAAGGTCACCCTGAGCTCCTTGGGCGCCTTGAGCTCCGTCTGTTAGATTAGAAGATCCTTGAGCACCTGATGTCAAATTACTAGCACCTTGGGCTCCTGTCGCACCTTGAGCCCCTGCAACAGTTGAATCTGCACCTGTAGGACCTTGAGGCCCTCTAAGTCCTTGAGATCCTTGTGCTCCGATAGCACCTGTTGGACCAAAAGCCCCTGCGGGTCCTTGTGCCCCCTGTGCCCCTTGTGGCCCAGTTGCAGGAGCCCCTGGTGTTCCCTGTGCACCTGTAAAACCTTTGATATTATCTGGTGGTCCTATCCAAATTCCCGCAGTGGTGATATATTGGTTTAGAGAAGTTTTTTCACCTACATAAAAATTTCCAGTAAGTGTTGCACCACTTGCGGTCATGTCTGTAGGTCCTATTTTAGCACCCGATGGCACTGTGGTTGAAGATAATTGAAGAAATAAGTCTCCTACATTCAATGCAACTTTATTAGTGCCGTCATCGAACAAAATGAAAGGATCAGGTAATGAAACTGTACCTTGAGGATATATGATTACATTTGCCATCAATTTAATTTATCTTCTAATTCAATAATTTTCTCGTTTATATTTTCTATAAGTAATTGTTGTTCCTTAATTGCTTCAACTAATACAGCATTTAATTTTGGATATTCAATATAATAATAACCTCTGTTATCAATTTTTACAACCTCAGGGAAATAATTTTTTATATCTTGAGCAATCAAACCCAATGAATGTAATTTGTTATTCATTTTATAGTATTCAAAATCACTAGGATCTATATTTTCGTTCCAATCAAATTCTACCGCCTTAAATTGTACAACTTTTTCTAACGTGCCTGACAAAGTTTGAATACCCTGTTTCAATCTGAAATCTGAAAAA
>Ga0181344_1000654_pt1 | contig 13495 bp, 18 predicted proteins | sample Su13VDMLBDD_FD_130098 | JGI IMG/M metagenome (GOLD analysis project Ga0181344, IMG submission 130098) | Freshwater viral communities from Lake Michigan, USA - Su13.VD.MLB.D.D | ecosystem: Environmental > Aquatic > Freshwater > Lake | place: USA: Michigan | collected 2013-07-15
AGAGGGTGTGCGTGATGGCTGGGCTTTGCGCGTTTTTGTTTCCCGGCCTCGGGCATCTAATCTTAGGCAAGCCCGGCCAAGCTTTGCTGTGGTGTGTTGGCATTTTCGTTGGCTATCTGATGTTTATTCTGCCTGGCATTTTTCTGCACATTGGCTCAATTGTCCACGCTGCTACGCTCGAACGAAAACAGATTGCCACCAACATGACAAGAGCAATTAGAGAGGCTCAGCAGCCACGCAGGCCGGAAACATGGCAGCAGCCAGAAAACTGGAAGCCACGAAGATAAAACGCAGCGAGGATCACCCGATCGAGTGATCCCCTTCCCAGACTGCGCTTTTGAGTCGCGTTATTTATCCACTCGACTCCGGGCCGTAACCATGCTTCCGTCGAATCACCCGTGTATGCGTGCGAAACGTCGTGTCTTCATCAATCACGTCAATCTGATCCATCAAATTTGCGTACCCGTAAAGATCATCTTCGGTGTCGTGGATCACAATCACGTCAGCCACGGGCAACAACTTCTGAACCTGCAACCATCGCGGATGATTTGGTGGGTCAGCATGGTCCACAAATGCGAGCCCGCATGGCAGGGCCGCGAACTCATCCCACGACTTCAGCAGCGTCAGTGAGTGCCATGAGCTTTCGTAGGCTTTGAACTTGTTCAGCCAGTCCGGATTGTTGTCGACCGTTGCCAGTGTTCTGCCTTGGGCCGCTGCGATCTCGTGCAGAATTGGCGTAGAGTAGTTTCCCGCGCCGAGCTCGATAACTGGCCCGGCTGTCCGCATCATCCATTTAACGAGCAATCGCTGGTGAGTTCCGTAAAGATCCATCACTGATCGGCCCCCAAATGAATCCGGTTAAGTTCATTCGATGCCAGCTTTTCCTCGTGGGTGAAGACGGATGCCGTCGACGCAAGAATCAGAAGTTCCTTGGAGTTTGGCACGTCCAAATACACGCCCGGCTTTGCAAACTTTACGGCCGCTCGCTGGTAGTATTCGGAATGCTCACGCCCCCATTTGCCCGGCATGATCTGATAGAAGCCAGTCTGCTCAACACATTCCCGGGACACAACAACGCAGCATCCGCAAGTGTGGGCAGATGACATCAGTTCTCCGTCCGGTTCCGCAGCTGCTCCTGTGTAAGCTGAATCATGCCACGACAAAATTCCGACGCCAGAGCGTTCCATTGCTGTCGTGTACGTGGATTCAAATTCGTCTGAGACGACCTTTACGTCATCGTCCAGCATGATCAGGTATTCGTATTGTTGCAATGCAAGAAACTCAGACAGGCAGCAGTTTTTTGCGTAGGCGATGCCGCCATTGTTTGCCATGCCGAAAAACCGAAATCCACGCCGTTTGCAAAGCGTCCGGACGTATTCCTGATACTCTGCAGGCGAACCATCGTCCACAACCAGCACATCGGACGAACAGTGTTCGGCAATCGAATCCAGCGTTACGTTGATGTCGTTCCGAATCTCCTGCGAGCCATGCAAATTGCAGGTTGTCACAGCAATCAGTTTCTTGTGCCGATGCCGCCTTGCGTTCCGTTCTGACAGTTCGGCAACGGACTTTTCAATCTCTCCAGAACACATCTGGTTCGCGTCGTAGTGCGACATGATTGCCCGGTTATCGCCGAACTCACACCACGCCTGACTGGCTGGAAAGTTGTTGCCTGGCCACGCCTCGACGCCGCCGTATCCTGATTTGACCGGCTTTGTCCCTGCCAGATACTTTGCCCTGACCGCGAAGAACGTTCCGGCATAGTGCCAGCTGTAGGCTGGGGACAGCGGAGCCCTTCCAAATGCCCGCAGTGATCCAAACGTCTTGTATCCTTGCGCAAGTCGCCGAATGATTTCACCGTGGTTGAAAATCACGGTCTGATACATGACCTGAATCCAGACCTTGACCGCTGGAGACACTCGCGTCTGTGGCTTTACGCCCTTGCCGTGAGCATAGAGAAAAATATCGTTTTCGCCTTTTGGAATCAGCGTCAGCAGTTTTGTGAAGGTTGGGTTTTCCCCTTCCTTTGTGTTTGGAACGGTAAAGACTTCGAACCTGTTGGACAGTCTCGCAATGACTTCAGCCGTTGGCGACGTCCCGCAGTTGCTGCACTCAGCGATTCCGACAAAACAGCGTCCCGTGATCTGGCCGGCTAGTTTGTTCCATTCGTCAACATGCGATTCCCAGCATCCTGCAATCGGCCAAAGGTGAGCACCGAAATGGAACACTGGCTCGCTGGTAAACGGATCACGTTCCGGCCTGCCTGCTGCCAGCATTTCCTGATGCAACTTTGCGTTGCTCTTGCGTGTAGACGGAACGTGGCGAGGAAGTCTTTGTGGCTTTGGTGTTGGGCAAGGCTGTGACGCTGCTGCCAGCACTCCAGAGACTATTTCTGATATCCGCTTTCGTTGCCCATCTTTGTCGCCGTGAGCAGTTCGCCAGTGCGGCGGCCATGAGATTTCAGCGTAAAGCTTTTGAACAATTGCGGCCTGATCGTGGTTGGCAATCTTATTGAGCGTTGCCAGGTAAGACCTGCAGCTTCCACACGATACCGGCCTGCCAGTGTCTGCCTCGATTGCGGCTGTCAGCAGCGTTCCGACGTTTGAACAGTCTGAGCACTTCCCACGGGAGCATGACTTGCGGGCTATGACTGGCTGCCGTTTGATCTGCGGACCGGCCGACGCACGGGCTTCCTGTCTCGCTTTACGCGATGCTTCCGCACGCTGCTTCAATCGCTCTGCAGCATCAACGCTTTGCATCTTCTGCCCTCTGCATTTTTGCCTCTTCAATCAGCAGAGCATTAAACTCTTCGTTGCTCTGAATTTGAAAAGCCTGCTCATGCGTTTGAATGGCAGTTCCAAGCCATGAAAGCAGCATGGCGAGCGCACCTACAAGAGAAACCAAGGCAAACTCTTTCATATGCACTGGACCTCCACGTCGGCATGTACCAGAACGTTGAACGTGACCAACCCGCCTGACGTTTCGCAGGCGTGCACAGCAACAAAATCGAACGTCCCATAAGCAACTCCGTCGATGGCGTCCGCACAATCGGGACAAACAAAGTCAAAAACGACAGCGACCCACTCTCCAGTCTCAGGATCGTTCGCGATCATTCCTGTGGCGAGTGACTTATATTCCACTACCCACGCAAGAGTATCCGGATTGCATACCACTCTGACAAACAAAAGATTGCCGACATTTTGAAAAATCGGATAGTTTAACGCTGTGCCAACGCAACCGAATGTATCGCTATATTCCTGTTCTTCGATGATCGGGACGCAATCGTTGACGGACTGTTCAATGGAGGTGAAGTAGATATTGGCTGATCTTTCCAGCGGCCAGCCGGGACAGCATGGGCACCCGTCCGGCTGCTCGCAGGCACATTGCTTGCACACAACCTCGACCGTCGTTCCGTTATACAGTGTCACAGTCGCCGACATGTCCGCACAGCCGGTTACAGTCACGGCCTCTTGCTCTTCGCCGTCGATCGTCAGTGTGATCGTGCATTCGCCGTACTGATCCCGGCCCAACGCGATCGACAGTTCATAGTAGCCAACATCGCCTTCCCAAACTGGAGCATCGCACGGGTATGACACATCACAGATTTCGCCAGTCGTTACATCGCCGTCCGCGTCCGTGATCGTCACGCAAAGACAGTCGCACGAGCATCGGCACGAACCGCAAAAGAAGTCTCGACAGCCTGTGTCTGGATCAACCGTCAACGCCAGTTCCCGGGGCTCGTATTTGCTCCAGCGTAACGTGCCTTCGTTGTATGCAGTGGCGACTTCGATTTCGCCAGTTGGATCGCGGCACGATGCGCCTTCGTAACACGTTGCCCGGTAAACTTCTTCACCGTCGAGCGTGACGATGTATTCGCATTCGTCAGTTTCGTAGTTGCGTTCCCAGTACGAAACGAAAGCATTACCGCCAACCGTGCCTGTCCATGATGACGTGGCGAAGACTGCTGAGCCGTAGGAGATGGTGCCGGAGTATGTTTCCCACTCAAGACAGAGGCGACATGGTGCGGCACCACAGCAACTATCGGCCGGCGTATTGTCGCACGCCTCAATTGTAAACTCCGCACATGGTTGAAGGCGTGTCGTTGACGATTTGCGGAGATACCTTGGAGGCATCAGGCACACTCCGGTTGGGCACAAAGGTCATCGATCAGCCATCGTGGTTCACAATATCCGGTCAACGGGTAGTGATACGTCGCGCGGCCTGTGGTGCCAACTAAGTCTGTCGGCGTCAATCCGTCCAAATAGTTGCAGATGTCGTACACGTTATACGTGCCATCGTCATTGGCTCCGGGTGGCGTTTTGCTGCATCCGGCTGCGTACCACGTAGCGGTGACAACAAGAGTTGTTTCGGCAACATAATCTGTGTCTGGGCAGAGAACAGAATCAATCGTGAACCAGATCGTGTGACCGCCACCGCCTTGCTCCCTCTGGTTGTATCGCCCACGCATTTGTGCAGGGTTCATCATCCGGCGCATGACTTCACGAGCAATTTTCTTGTATTGCTCTGAGCCCTTTTCATCGAATGCGATTACTTCACCGGCCATAGGTCACGTTAACGGCAAAGAGGAAAAGGCTTTTGTTTCGTACACGACGAACGATCCATAGACAGCAGTCGCTGGAGACGGATTTGACAACGCCCTGCCAGATCCATCCAACGGAACTGGAGCCGCTGGCAATTCATCGTCACCAGAATTTCGAATGTTTTCCAGTTCATCACCAGAGTAGTTTAACTGCCGAAACCCAGCGTCAAGCGGCTCCAGCAACCAGCCGTTCTTTTCCAGGTGAATCGAGAACACCACCGTTCTAAATGATGTGCCGTTTCTCGACTGGACTTCGCTCACTGTCACCGACTGCATTTTTGCTTTACCGGCTGCCACAGTCACGCCGTCAACAGTGAACGAATCTGAGTTCACGGCATCCTGATATGTCAGAATCCACACAGGAACAGAGGAAAGGTTCTTTGTCACCGTAACCACACGCCGCGAATCGTCGATCATGTACGGCGGGTCGAACGGATCTCCAGCACTGTTGACGATTGCATTGCCGCTCTGGTCGATTATCGCAGGGCGCTGAAACTGCTCTGAGTTCCAAGTGATCAAAGCCGGGTCCGATGTCGGCGTTTCAGACATTTCACGTTCGCTGGAGTATTCAGCTGTTACCGTCCACCCTTTCCAGTCTTCCGTGTTTTCTACGCTGAGAGTCGTGCACCATGCTCCAGAGTCTTCTGGATGTGCTGAGCCGATGTTTGGCAAGCTTGCATTACTACCAACCGCGTACGGGCCATCCGATCGCGAAGTTGTTTCAAGGCGAAACTGACGTGAGTAGCTTCGCATTCCTTTGTTATTAGTCGCCTTGCGACCGCTGCCGATTTCTTCTTTGAAAACAACTGTCATGGATTTACAGCCCCCATTGCCAAAATCATCTGAGGCTTGCTTGTCTTAATTGCTTTGACGACTGCCGCAGTGCCCTTTTCAGTGGCTTTGACAACCGGGTCTTTGCCCTTCTGAAGCATGGCTGCAAAGAGTGTCGAGAACGCTTCTTGCGAGCCTTTCTGCATGGCCCCGGCCAGTCTTGGTTCTTCCTGTTTTGCTTTGTCTTTGTTCTTTTCCCAGTCTGGATTGTTGAACCAGTTTGAAACGCTCCCGGCCAAAGCTTCTGCCTGCATCTTGGCACGATCGACCATGCCGCCGATTCCCATTTTCCCGGCAGCAATCTTGCTTTCGATGCTTTCAAACATGCTCGTGGCGGCATCGGCCAACGACATCGGCACTTCGCGTTCAATCCAGCCGCGATTGAAGCCAGGACGCTGTTGACCTAGGTCTGCTATCGCTTGTCGATCTCCAGCCCCTTGCAGTTGCCCAATCAGCCCCTGCAAGCGAGCTTGAGCGGCTTGCAAATCGCCGGGCCTTGCGTTTGGTCTTAAATCATTGATGTTGACGCCCGCAAACGGGTCAACCAATGCAGCCCAATCAATTTCGGTTACCTCGTCAATCATGCCGTTCAGCATGTCTGCCCAGTGGAGTTTGATCGTCTCCATTGCCACGTCGAAGGACGCGACTATTACGTCACCAAGAAACTTCCATCGAGCGTCGCCCAATGAATTGAATGCCGACAGCATTTTGTTCGCTTCGGCGACAATTTCCGTCAATCGCGGCAGCACCATTTCCCCCAAATCGCGTCCTATCGCTTTGATGTTGTCAAGAAGTGTCGATGTTTGGCCCTCAAACGTCTTGCTCATGTCCTGCATCATCCCGGCGAACGCACCACCCTCCGAGGTCATTGCCCTCAAGGCTCGTTCAAGATGGCCAAAGTTAACCTGACCCTTTTCTACAGCATCTCGAACATTTCCAAACTCTTTCGCCAATTCTGCCGTCACGTTAATCCCACGGCCTTGCAGCTGGTTGATGTCCTCCATGAACAAACGACCCTGAATGCGAGCCTTTCCGTAAAGCTCAGCAAGTTCTGTCAGGGGAATTCCCATGCCTGCTGACAAATCACCCAGCGTTTGCAATTCACTGATCACAGTTCCAGCACTGCCACCAAACGCAATTAACTGCTTGGCGGCTTGTGCGATCTCCATCGATTCAAATGGAGTGTCCGCAGCAAACTTGCTTATGTCGGCCATCACGGCCGCTGCTGATTCTGCGGAGCCGGTCAGCACCTTAAATTGCACTGCTGCTGTTTCTGCGGTGGCCGCTAAATTGACTGTTTGCTTGGCAAGTCCAAAAATGCTTTCGACGGCACTTTTGCCGATGTCATACAACGCCAGCCCAGAAACAATCTTGCTAACGTCAGCAACAAATGAGCGTGCTTCACCTCTGGCGGCCTGCAACCCGCTTTGAAACTTGCGGCCATCGATTCCAAGCCGCGTTACGAGATCTCCAGCGATGACAGCCATCAGGTTTTCCTCGCTCCTATCGCCTCCAATGCAGCAATCGCAACATCGTCGTCAACAGGCCTGTCCTTTTTGCTTTCAATCCACCACGCAAACGCTGACGGACTGACATTCTCTTGTCCGAGGAACCCAGCAATCATCATTGAAAGCTTCGTCAGAATGTCGTTTGTTCCACGGCTTCCAATTGGCTCAATCAAATCCTTGGCGCACCACTCTTCAAACTGAGCGTGCGTCATTCGATCCAGCATGCCGTCAACGTCTGTTGTGTGCTCGACAAATTCAGCCAGCCGAAGTGCAGTTAGTCTTCGGTGGCTTCTTCTGAGTTTTTTGTGAGTTTCTCCAAGTCCTGCCCAGTAAATCCAGACAAGTCCAGAGCCACGTTTACGAGTCGTTCAACAACATCGCCGCGACGTTGCCCGAGTGCTGCAATCTGGTCAAAAGTGAAGAGTTTTACGCCATCATCATTGCGGCAGCATTCCACGAGAATTCGCTCCCGAATCTCCGTCTTTTGCTTTGCACGCTGCACTTTCGACAACCGCGATTGCCTGTCGTCAAATTCCGTACGCTCTCGAGGTGTCATGCCCCAAACTGGGATCACTTTCCCCTCTCCAAGCTCTGGAACGGGAACGTCAATTTTTTGGCGTTCCAGTGCTGGTGATGTCAAAAACTCTTCTGCTGAAACAACAGACCGCGTCACTCGTCTTCCTCCTCGTCTTCGTCGTCCTCGTCATCTTCAACCATGCCTTTGCCACTCAAAAGCCGGTCCATCGCTTCCTTGGCTGCCGCAATTTGTGCTTCTGATCGATTGCACGCCTTGCGGCATTCTTCATCCGCCGGAACTGCCAGGCCGTTCAGAACAAGCGTCACACAATCGGCCAACGCAAATTCATCCCGACAAATGACCGTCCCGGCACGAATCACTTTCTTCCCCGCCGCGTTTTCTGATACATAAGCCGGAAAGCAATTCACATCCGCATCGATGTCCCTAATTGTTTTGCACTTCACGTCGTCACCTCATCAGGTAGGCAATACCGGGCATCCGCTATGCTTCAGTGTGACACTTGCCGCAAGTCCGTCAGATGCTTCGCCAGTTATCGAGAAGCCGACACCGGCCGACACCATTGTCATTTCCGTTGACGACGTGTTTGCAAAGATTATTTTCCAGTTGACCTTGTTCGCACTGCCGTCCGTGTTGAGGCAGGCCGTTGTTACGAGGTCGTGAATTGCCTGATGCCCCGCCAAAGCTGGATCATGCAAAAGTTCAAACGTTGTTGAGCCGCCCTCGACGTAACCTGTCGGGTCGTACTCAACGCCCGCTGTTCCATCGAGCGTGCGGGAGTCGTACGTTTCCGTCTCCATGCCGTCGACACCGAATGAGCGGATCTGAGCCACTGGCGTGTATGTCGTGCCAGAGCCCTGCGAAAGAACGGTTCCTTTGACTTTCAGTTTGGCCATCGTTTAGGCCTCCTACTAAGTGTTGAACTGGATTGTCACGTCCAGAGTAACCACAAAAACACCAACGTCTGACCCGTCTTGCGGCGGCTCGTAATCGTCAGATTCATCATTGAGCAGGACTGCCCCAATCGTGTAGCTGCCGGCCGTTCCGCTGTAATCGTCGATAAACACTCGCACGGCGTTTGATAGGCTTTCCGCTTGCACAGAAGACTTTGCTTTGCAGTCGATGTCGAAGTCCAGAAACCTCAACTGCCCGCTGCCACCGTCCAGTGTTCCGTTTTCCTCGCTGCTCATTTGCGTGATAATCACATGCGGAAAGATTGCATTCTGCGGGGCGCGATTGACATAAACGCGGCTGCTGCAGATTGCAGACACCGTCGCTTCGCCCGTCAGAAGTGAAACCAATCCGCTTTTCATAGTCGTTTCTTTGCCAGCCTTGCCGCTTCCTTCTCAATGCCTACTTCGATGTTGGTTTTTAGTATTGCAGCAATCTCGCCTTTGGCCGCTGCAACCACTGCACTCACACCAACCGCATGCTTTGGCATTCGCCCAGTTCTTTTGCCAGCCTTCGTTCGTCTGTCGCCAGTCCCAATAAACCACCAATGGACGTTTCTTGCACCGATGCCGACGCCTTTTCGCCCCGATCGATTCTTTCGGCTTGTCTCTCGTTTTCTGCTGACGCCTGCTCCAACTTTGTTACCAGCAAACCCGCCGTTGTATTTCGTTTTGATCGACCGCGATTTAATTGCCTTCCTGATCTCTTTGTAGCGGCTCGGGATCGTCGCCTTGACCTTCTTCACGGCTAATCGCCCAGCCTTGCCAAGTGCTGGCCTTGCGATCCTATTGGCCATTCCTTTCGACAGTTCGCGAAACACCCGGTCAAGGTCTTCAAAGCCCGACACGGCCGCCATCACACCGCTCGCTTCGTCTGAATCTCAATCTCGTAGTGATCCATATCAATGTCCTGCACACTCAGAATCTCGTATGTGTTGCCCTCAAATATCAACCGCATGAATGGCGTAATGTTCGCCGCCGTCTTCGACCACATCGCTTTCCAAACGTGCGACACATCCGCATTGACTTGCTGAACCTTCCAGAACTCTCGACCGCCCTTTGAGACACACGAGCACCACAGTCTGCAGTATTCAGACCAGTTGGAATTTGTCGTCTGCTCGACCTGTCCGTGAGCGTCCGTTGTTTGCCCCGTCAGATGCTGAATCGTGCACTTTTTGTCGTAGTCGTGGCCGTCGCATTTCACGCCGACACCTCATGAAACGAAGTCCACTGGATTTCCGACAGCAGGTTTTTGTACTTCGTCGTCGATCCTTCACAGCCTCGGAAATTCGCCTTGATGTGTTCGACAATGGCGAGCTTTGCCGCCGCCGGGACTGCTGATGCTGCTCCGTATCCGCACGTCATGGTGATCACCACCTTGTTTGGCCGATACAGATTCGTCACCGGCCATGACTTTGACTCTTTGAGCACAATCTGCGGTGGAGTCGTCGTCAGGTTTGCGTAATAGTCATCCGTCGAAATCGTCTGCAGCGTGTCGTCTTGGTCGTAATACTTGATGTGCGTGATTGCTGACACCGGAGCCAGCCGGATGGCGATGTCCCCAAATGTGCCGGGGAAATCCTCGATGTGCATTTCAACCGTTTGCGTAATCAGTTTTCGATAGCTTTGCTCCTCGACTGCGATTCGTGCCGCCTTCAGCAGATCTTGCAGTTCGCTGTCAAAGTCGCATGTCGTAACTCGCAATCGATTCTTCAATTCGTCGATTGTGAGCGGTTCCGTTGTGGGCTGCGTCGTGACTTTGAAGGTTGGGCTTGGCTTTGACATTTCTTTGCGTCCTCGTTTTCAAACTCTTCTGCCCACCGAGCAATTCCACGTCTGACAAGTTCTGTCGCCGCCCCGCGTCCGATAGCGGTCCACACATAGCCAATCGGAAACTGATTCCACGGCTTGAGTAAAACAATCACTGCCCGTTTTCCTTTCGCCACTCATGCACATAGATGTGCTTCGCTTGCAAGCTCTCATCGAACATCGCCACCGTTTCTTCGAGGTGTCCAATCGAAACCGATGGAGCCACGTAAATTGTCTTGCCTGCTTTTCGCCACTGATGCCAGAACCAGATATCATCATCGAGTTTGTCGTCAGACCAGTTGCCAGCGTCGTCGTGCTGTGACCAGAACCACGGCTTTTGGACCTGCTTCAGCGATTCAACACGGATCAACGTTAGCCCGAAGTGTGCCGTTGTGACCTTGATCGGTGAGCCGTCGACCTGAATGTGTTCGTCATTGACGCCCGTTCCCGTAGTCATCAGCGGATACTTGCCGCCACGTCGACATTGCAGAGCCGCCAGTGCATCGATGTGCGGATTACTGGCCATGATCGCCATGAGTCGCTTGAGGTGATCTGCAGTGAACAGCGAATCAGAATCTAGCGACAGTATCCAGTCGATGCCTTTATCAACAGCATCCTGAAACATTCGCTGCATGCACTGGCCCCAGAACACTCCCTGCGTTGTTGTCAGGTTTAGCTTGTGCGGCTTCAATGCTTCGTGGATGATGTTTCGTGCGGCCACAGCCTCGTATCGTGGCAGAGTCAAATATGCCCCGACCTTCACCGTGATGCCCTTTGGTTCCTCCTGCTGTCCGGCCTTCACTGCTTCGAGATTCAGCGAGCATGGATGTGCAGCCGTGTCGGTGTTTGGCGATTCCCATCGGCGAACATTCTGAAGTCCAAAATGTTCCATGTGTGCACGCAATCGCGTTTCGTTCCACGCCGATCGGTGCACGTCATCCGGTCCGGTTTGCCCGCCCATGATGATGAACGGCCACTCGTCCGGATCTGCTTTGTCCTTTGCATCAAGATCAGGAACAGCGATTCTGATTCTGCCGCCAGGCTTCAAGACTCTCGCCCACTCTTTCATCGCCTCTTGAGCGTCTGCAAAACTGAAATGCTCAAGGATGTGACTCGCTCGAATCTCGTCGACCGAGCTGTCTGGATAGCTCAGCGGATACGCTTCTGACCCCAGTTTGCGGTCGATCGGCGTAAATCCGGGGATGACTGTTGATCCTGCTCCAATGTTTAGCTTAAGCATGTGTTTTCAATGAAAAGTGCGTTGCAATACGTTGTCGCCACGAGCGTGTATCCCTTGGCGTTTCCCAGTTTCACAATTTCGCCTAACCCTGCCTGCGCGGGGTATGGTTCACCCCGTTGCGGCACTGGCATTGACGGTCCCTGAGTGCTGATTTCGACAAGCAAGACTCGCGGCCTAAACGACTGCAAATCGTGCCACATCCAATAATCCTGACCGTCGATATCGATGATCCCAACGTCTGGCGTCTCGTCGATAAATGTTTCCAGAAGCACGCGATCGAGATCAGAGCAAACAGCATGAATGCAAGTTGACTGAGCATTGAACTCGGCTTTCAGTTTCTCAAATTGCCGGTCATCACCTTCGATCAGAACCGCTTTCCAGCCTTCCTCTCGAAGTCTCAAGGTATTGGAGAAGAACCGACCGTCAGCTGCTCCGATTTCAAAGCAGTGACGGTTGGTTTCTCCTATCTTCTGCAGGCAGGCTGCAATCAAACCGTCTTCACCAAATTGTGTGTAGACGTTGTGGCCTTTGCCGCGTAACCACGGCACATGAGCCTCGTAATTGATTGAGCCCGTTGCGGCCATCAGATGAACACCACCGTATCAGCAACGCCAGTGGTTCCGTTTGGAGCGTCTTCAAGATCACTCAGAGTTGAGATGGCCGAGAACGTCACGTTGTCGTTGGTCGCGGTTGCGGTCGTTACTGCCAATCGCAAGTAACGCTTCTTACCCCGCAGATCAACGCCGTAATGCATCTCGCGGGCGGCTGTCAGGTCAACTGCCGTTTGGGTGTCGAGTGTTGCAAAGTTCGTGACAACGGTGTCGTCCGAGTGTGACAGAACCAAGGTTGGCCCAACTGCGTTTGTGTTCAGTTCGGACGCAAACGCGACGCGAATCGTGGCGTATCCTGCCCCGACCGTGTCAAGGTTGGCTGTCGTCGTCGCTGAATTCGTCTGTGCCTTTGGGGCAATCAGAAGCGAATCGTTTACCAATCGTTCTTTGATCATTATTGAGTTCTCCGCAGAGATTGAATTCAGAGAGGCAGGCGACTCACAGCGAGCCGCCTGCAGTCATGCCGCCAACTGATTAGCTGCCAGCTGTTTCCAGGCCAACAATCGGGCCTGCTGCTGATGCACTGCCGAAGTCGTGAACAACCACGTCGAAGCGTTCGGTCCCACGAACACCGATCTGGTTTCGCTCGAACATGCTTTCGCCGCCGATCGTGGCCTGATCGCTGAACGCGATTTCGTCTCGCTGACGGTCGCCAAACATCGCGCCCATCGAGTGATCCCCGAACGTGACTGGGATTTGGCTGTTTGCCTCGGTCGATGGGTATTTCTGGCAGATCTCGACAGGGTATCCGAGAAACATCGGCATACGTCGACCGTTGACGGTTTCCGTCGCTGTGGTTCCGCCAGCCGCCAACGCCAACCGCACCATAACGGTGTAATAAAACGTCTTGTGACAAACCCACCGAGTCATTGGCGTGTCGGCGTACTGTGGCAGTGAGCCAACAACGCTTTCGAAGTTGACAAGCGTCAATTCTGACCACGCATTGCCCGCACCAAGCGTCAGGCCCGGAGCAGTTCCGGCCGTCAGCGTGTCAAGCTTTGAGCGAATGCCGGTGATTCCACCGTAGGTGGAGGTTCCAGTGCCGTTGAACGCACAGTCATCCTCTTTGCTTGCGAAGCTGTACGCGATTTCTCGCACCAGTTTATCCGCCCACGAGATAACGCTGTCCATGTCCAGCTGGCGGCTGATTCGTGCCAACGTCATCAGGTCTTTTGCAACCAGCGTCACATTGTCATGTGACATATTTGATTCAGTACCTGCTGCGTTTTCGCCGACAAAATACGCCTCAAGCCCGCTCAGCTGACGTGGTTCAGTTTTCTTGTCGGAGGACATCGGCACAACATTGAGCAACCGGCGAGCCGTTCCGAACTGTTCACGGAGCAGAATCAGGTCTGTGCCAAATTCGGTCGGAACAAATACATGAGCGCCAGTGCCGTCGCTTCCGCCTTCC
>Ga0181344_1000656_pt1 | contig 13488 bp, 15 predicted proteins | sample Su13VDMLBDD_FD_130098 | JGI IMG/M metagenome (GOLD analysis project Ga0181344, IMG submission 130098) | Freshwater viral communities from Lake Michigan, USA - Su13.VD.MLB.D.D | ecosystem: Environmental > Aquatic > Freshwater > Lake | place: USA: Michigan | collected 2013-07-15
AACATGAAGAAAAAAGATCCCTTCATGTTGCTATTACTCATGAAAGAATCAAATTTAGAAAGATGGACCTGGACTAATAACACGCCTAAAAGTGTAAAAGCTTTGAAAAAGCAGGGTCATGACATTGATTCTGGGTACTTTCCTCCTTCTTGGGAAGACTTATACAAGTTTGTTAAAACAGAAGAGCAAGCTGAATTATTCAGAGTAAGATTAGAAAACTTTTACAATGCTGTAATCTTAAAGATTACACCGGTACTGATTAGTGATTTTGAAATAATACTAAAAGCAAAGAAGAAATGATAAAACTTAGCAGAGACACGTATCCGCAGATTAAAACAATGTTGAATTCTTTAGACAAAGAGAATACAGTAGTAGGTTTGACTTGCATAGAGCAAGCAGAGTTTAAACCTAACATCATGTATATAGGACTCTTGTTTCTAGAATGTAATGTTGCTCCAGAATTATGGAAAGTTCACGCACCAGAGACAACAAAATTATTAAGAGCCATAGGATTTGATATTATGGACCCGCCTAGCACATACAAAAAACTTTTAAGTAAAGTGCTTTTGTATACAACTGACATTGAAGATCTAAAACTTTTCTTTGATGCGTATGCAAACCGCTTGAGAATAAACTTAAATCAAAAGCTTAACAAAACAGATATTGTTATTGATGAGCTGATAATCACAATTAAAACTAACAAAGATGAGAGAAGAACAACTAGCCAAGACAGTCAAGGATCTGATCTTGAGGGAACCGTTTTACGGGATGTTTCTGATAATGCTGAACAAGAGATGGAATGACAAAATTCCAACAGCAGGTGTAAGTCTGAATGGTATTAACTATCAGCTTGATATTAATACAGAATTTTGGACTAAGCTTACAATGCCTACACAAAGAGGTTTACTCAAGCATGAGTTGCTTCATATTGGTTTCTTTCACTTGACTGATTACAAACACTTGACAGATCATAACGTTGCTAACATAGCAATGGATTTGGAAATCAATCAGTACATTGATGATATTGATCTTCCTGAAGGAGGAATGAAACTAGAGCTCTTCCCTGAACTAAAGCTAGAACCAAAGAAAGGTACTTTATATTATTATGACAAGCTTATGCAAGCTGCACAAAGTGGTAACTGTGGTAATCTTAACAAGTTACTTGATGGCTGTAAAAATGGTGATCTTAAAGTTAATGTACAAGTACAAGGTTCTAGTCAAGATGTAAACGTTCCTAATCATGACAGCTGGGATGAGTTTCAAAATCTTCCTGAAGCAACACAAAAGCTAATCAAGAAACAAACAGAGCACATACTCAAAGAAGTTTCTGATCAGGTTATGAAATCTACAGGTAACATACCAGGTGAATTTGGAGAGATACTCAAGAGGATAAACACACTTGAGCCAGCTAAGTTTGACTGGCGTGGATATCTCAGAAGATTTACAGGAGGTTCACAGAAGATCTATACCAAGAAGACAAGAAGAAAATACAACAAGAGATATGAAGAGAATCCGGGTATGAAGATCAAACCTCGCCGTCATATCTTGTTTGCTATTGATACTTCAGGTTCTGTAAGCACCACAGAGTTACATGAATGTGTAAATGAATTATATCACATTCATAAAACTGGCACAGAAATAACTGTAATTCAAGCTGATACAGCTATTAGTCATGTAGGACCATTTAACCATAAAGCTGATTTCAAAATTCATGGTAGAGGTGGTACTGACTTTCAACCAGTTATTGATTATTTCAATGAAAATGTACACAAATATACCTGTCTGATTTATTTTACAGACGGTGAAGCATCCGCGCCAACACCTGCACGCGGAAGAATGCTATGGGTAATGAGTAGTAAATCAAGACTTAACCCAGATTTAGTAGGTCCACAAATTAAATTAAACTAATATGTCAACAAACGCACAAGTAAACTTAAACATTGATGAAGCAAAAGACTTCTTAAAACATATCGTAAACAATAACCGTTACCTTCAAGCAAACGGTAAGCCAGCAGTGGCTGTAGAAATTATAGGTGAATCAGGTATCGGTAAGACAAGTTCTGTATTACAGTTAGCAAATGAGAGTGGTCTTAGTGTAGTGAAATTGAATCTAGCTCAGATCGAGGAGCTAGGTGACTTGGTTGGTTTTCCAATCAGACAGTTTCAATTATGCAAAGATGGTTCAACCCCTTCTATAAAAACCATTAGTGTAGAAGAGAAGAGAATGGTACCAAAGATGGTGAAGAAGATGGTGACTGAAAACAAACTTGTACAAAAACAAGTTATGGGTGCAGATGGTAAACCAGTAATGAGAACAGTGGCTGTACCAGTTCAAGTAGAGAAAGAAGTTGAAGAAATGGTTGAGGAAGTAATACTAGTTGAGAAGGAAGTTGCTTCTGAGGAAGGACAATCAGAATGTCTTTGGGTAGATGAGAACGCGGTTCAAGAATATATTAAGCGTGGTTATACCTTTACCGGAAACAAGCAGATGGCTTATTGTCCACCACAGTGGATTGCTGATAAACAAGGCGGTGGTTTCTTGATCTTAGATGACTGGAATCGTGCTGACATTAGATTCATCCAAGCTGTGATGGAATTGGTAGACAGACAAGAATATATTTCATGGAAGCTACCAAAAGACTGGCACATTATCTTGACAGCTAATCCTGACAATGGTGAGTATTTGGTAAACTCTATTGACACAGCTCAAAGAACTCGTTTTGTAAGCGTGAACTTAAAGTTTGACAAAGATGTATGGGCTCGTTGGGCAGAGACTCAAGGTATTGACGGCAGATGTATTAACTTTTTGTTGATGCATGAAGAACTAGTAAACAGCCGTGTAAATGCTAGGAGTATTACCACCTTCTTCAATTGTATTAGTTCTATTGAGGATTTTGCAACTCAATTACCATTGGTACAAATGATTGGTGAGGGTTCAGTAGGACCTGAGTTCACTACCATATTCACTACGTTTATCAACAACAAGCTTGACAAACTAGTAAGTCCAAAGGATATATTGTTACATGACAATGAACCATTTATCATTGGTGAATTACGTAACTGTGTTGGCCGTGGTAATGATTACCGTGCAGATATTGCAAGTGTATTGACTACACGTCTAATAAACTTTACTGTAAACTATTCTGAGAAGAACACAATTTATCAAAAACATATTGACCGCTTAATCAAATTAGCAGTTGATGATACATTAACAGATGACCTCAAGTATGTAATGGTTAAAAGAATTTTGAATGGCAACAAGGCAAAATTCCAAAAGCTTTTGACAGATCCACAGGTTATGAAAATGGCAATGAAATAATATGGAAGTATTAGAAACACAAGAAACAATAGGGTCGGCAGTAGCTGACCCTAAAGTTTTAAACAAAGACACAGCAGCTACACTTACTAGCATGCTTAAAAGCAAAGATGAGGGTGATCATAAAATGGCACAGCTCATATTAAATCAAATTGATATACAAAAATCCATCTATTGGATTTGGAGAATTAGCAAAGACAGCTACAACACTTACAGAATGGTAAACTTAAGAACTAAAGCCAGCAGAAAATTTAGAGATGACTGTGAATTGTTTACTATAGCAAGCAAACAAACTTCTGATTTTTTAAAATGGCTGATTAATAAAAGTTGGTTGACTCCTGAAATCTACTCATATCTAGTTGATGACATTATAGAGGACCTTAGATTTAGATTAGGAGGTATGAGTTGTGCAAAGATGTTTAATGTTGCTATAAACCTAAAAGATGAATACAAACAGTATGATCCAAATAACATTTTACAACTTGAAACAACAACAGAATTATGGAAAAAGATATAAAAACAGCTCTTGTAATAAATAATATTATAAACACTAGTCCTGCTGGTATAATTTATGAGATAGGTCATGTCATTGAAAATACAGACATTGACATGAAACCTCTTATACCACAGACTACGTATACTCCTGCAAATGGTGATAAGATTTACATTTATCCTGACTGTGACATTCCTAGGTTTAAGATAAAACAATTTTGTGAAAACAATTCTGTATCACTTGTAAAGTATCCAGATAAAGCTAATGTGAAAATTTTAGGTGAGAAATCCATAACAGGTTTGTTTACAAGAACTTGGTACAGAGTCATAGAAAGAAATTTGTTTAAGTCTTACTTACTAACTTGTTCAGCTAATCTTAATAACCATGCACATGTTTTAGAAGTACTAGCTCAAACAACAAGTAATAAAGTATATCTTCAATACTCTTCACTTAGTTCACTTCAAAGACTAGTAGGTAAAACACTTACATCAGATTATTATCCTGTTATAATATTCAAGAGTGATGAGTCTTATGAAAGATTTATAGCAATCTCTAATGAGACTAACATCTATCACCAGAGTGAGATACTCAAGAAGTTGAACACAGGCACTGTAATGAAAGAAGAGGACTACGTAAGCATACAGAGGTTGTTTCAAAGCAAAGATGCTGACAATACAAAGTTAGCAGTTGAGATGATGGCTAATTGTGATTTTGAAAAATCTGCCGTATATTTGCTACGCTTGATTCAAAATTATGGTTTTCGTATTCATGAAGCCCCTAATAGAACTCATGTAAACTTCAAATCTCTTCTCAAATTTTTCAACATTAGTCACACAAGAAACTTTTACCTTGATGATGTTATCAAGACTTTAATTCAACGGAAACTGTTAAACCAAATTAATTTTGACAAGCTTTTACCGGAGATAAAAGAAGATCTAGAAAGTGGACACAGAACAGATTATCTGAAAATAAAAGAGGTAGAAATTCCTGATATTGTGTTAACTGCATTTGAAGAAAACATTTTAGACGGTGACAAGAATACTTTAATATTTGATGATGATGTAGAAGAAATTAATCCGCACTTATGACAGAACAAAAAACAGTACAAGAATTAGAAGATGAATTTTACTCAAAGCCGTTTAGCCTCAGCTATTCTGGCTTGAGTAAGATGATGTATTCTCCTATGCTGTATTACAAGCACTATGTATTACAGGAGAGGGAAGAAAAAATAGAAAGCTATCTCATAGATGGTAAAGTGATTCATTGTCTTCTACTAGACAATGGCTCATTTGATGATCAGTTTATGATGTTGCCATCAAGTTTACCAACCGGCAACTCAAGATTAGTTATTGATACATTGCATAAACTTCTTGTTAATCAAAAATTATTTGATGAAAAAGAAGGTATACAGTTGCTCAACCACTACAGTATAGAAATAGTTGAAATACTTAAACAGATCAACTTACACCAGGCACTCAAAACAGATGAACAAAGACTTGCAAAGATTATCACAGAAGAGACAACAACTTATTTTGAGTTCTTAAAAGCAAAAGGTAACAAGACTCTTCTAGATGATGAGACTCTCAAGCGTTGCAAGGAAGCTGTTGATATACTAAGAAGCAATGTGCATGTAAGCTACTTACTAGGTCTGCATGCAAATGATTTCAACAATGTTGAGGTTCACAATGAAAAAGAGTTCCGTTGTAGCACAAGGTTTTGTGATCTTCATGGTATAATTGACAACATTCACATTGATCATGACAATCGTAATATTACGATAAATGATCTTAAGACATCAGGCAAAACCCTGAGTGACTTCAAAGAGACAATTGAGTTTTATAATTATTGGGTGCAAGCTGCCATATACTGGACACTTGTACAAGATAATTTCAAAGACTTAATCTCTAAAGGATACACAGTGCAGTTTCATTTTATTGTAATTGACAAGTACAATCAAGTTTATGCATTCCCTGTTTCCATGAGTACAATGATAAATTGGTGCGTTGAGCTACATGTAAAACTTGAACACGCTATGTGGTATTACAACAACAAGAATTACAGCTCACCGTATGAATTTGCCAGACGTTTAGTAACTTTATAAAATAACAATATGGTAATCAAGTCACTGTACAAAGACTACTTCCAGAAAAGCCGGGTGTTTCTCTACCCGGCTCTGGATATTAAAAGAGGAGTAAGCGTTACTCCTATTGAAACTTATATGGCATGGGATAACCATTATTCCATTGATGCAGCAAAGCTAAGTTGTCTGTATCATTTAAGGGATGATGATTTCTTTAAGCAGTTTGAAAAAGTAAAACTGTTTGGGAACAAGTTATACCATGACTTTAAACAAGTTGAAGAGAGAAAAGGTGTTTATGTTTTTGACTTTAGTGACATGTTAGAAGACTGGCATTTTGTAACAACAGGCAGGTATTCACATATAAGCAATGATTTTAAATCTAAGATCAGGCAGTATATTGGATACAACAACCCAAACCTTCCTTATGTGGAATCCTTTCTGTATCCTGAAAGATACTTTAAACTGTATGCAGAAATGATGGGCGTAGAAGAGAAGATATTAAGAGAGGTAGGTGAGCTCTGTTCCAAGCCTGATGTAAATCAAGAGACACTCAATATTTCAATATTGAATTTGGAACTTACAAATAAAAGTTAGTATATTAGCACTCTAAAAAAAATCAAAAACATGTCAGCAATTACACCAACAATGATGCTTGTTAATTCCCCATGGAATGGCAAGAAAGCGTTTAAGGCAATACCTGTTCACAAGGATTGTCCTTATACAGAATTTTTATATGACTCTGATTCAAAGATATTAGTAGTCATTACAACAACCATAAAAGATAGCATGCACGTTGTGCCGCGTCTTGATGAGAATGGAGATCCAACTAAAACCAAGACTCCACGTCCAAATGGTAAAACATACAAAGAAGCAAGAATACAAATAGAGACATTTACAGAGCACTACATTACAGAGAAAGAAGATATGGAAGCATTGATCAATATGCATGTGGTAAACGCAAGCACCTTTGACTGGAAGAAGTATGTGAATGATACTGGTATCATCACACCTGAAGCACCAAAGATTCAGTTGATTAATCAATAATATATAATCCTATAATCTATGTAGAGGGGAGCCACGTGCTCCCTTTTGCATCTAACATGGGGGAACAGCTATACTGAACACAAGAAAAATGACAAGACAAAAAGCCCACTGGGTAATGGACTATGAGACCATGAAGAATTGTTTCATAGCCGTCTTTGAGCACTACAAAGAAGATACACAACATGTATTTATAGTGCATGAATTACGCAATGACTTGCAAAAATTATTAGACTTTCTAGAAGAGAATAAGCAGTTAAAAGAATGGCACATATCTTTTAATGGTTTGGCATTTGATGCGCAGATCACAATGTTTCTCTTGAAGAACAAAGATGAGCTTATTAATCTTCCTGTACAGGAATTAGTAGAGAAGATCTATGAGAAGGCTCAAGAAATTATAAACAAACAAAATGATGGTGAGTTCCAAGAGTACTCAGAGCGTGACATGTTGATTAATCAAGTCGATGTGTTTAAGCTGAATCATTGGGACAATCCTGCTAAACGGTCTTCACTGAAATGGATTCAGTATTCTATGGACTGGGACAACATACAGGAGATGCCTTTGCACCATAGTGTAAAAGTAAGCACATGGTCTCAGCTTAATACAATAGTAACTTATTGTAAGAATGATGTGAGATCCACTAAACGTATTATGGAATTAAGCAAAGAGCAGATTAATCTTAGAGCAAACTTGACAGCTGAATATGGAATAACACTCTATAGTGCATCTGAACCAAGAATCTCCAAAGAGTTATTCCTCATGTTTCTTAGCCAGAAGACCGGTATTAAAAAATATGATCTGAGACAACTCAGAACAAACAGGACTCATATTACAGTAAGTGACTTGATACTTCCTTATACAAAATTCAAGACTGAAATCTTTCAGGATCTGCTAGACAATTTTAAAATGGTTGTCATAGATCCTAATAATACTAAAGGTGGTTTCAAGTATAGTATTGAGTATAAAGGAGTTAAGACAGACTTTGGTCTAGGCGGGGTGCATGGTGCAAAAGAAAGTGGTATATATGCGTCCGGGGACGGGATGGTTATTATGACCAGTGACGTAACTAGTTTTTATCCAAATCTAGCCATACGCAATGGTTGGTCTCCGGCGCATTTACCACAAAAAGAATTCTGTGAACTGTATGAATGGTTCTTTGAAGAGAGGAAGAAGATACCCAAGAAGGATCCAAAGAATTATGTATACAAGATTATCCTGAATTCAACTTACGGTTTGAGTAATGACAAGAATAGTTTTCTGTATGATCCAGAGTTTACTATGCGGGTTACTATTAATGGTCAGCTGAGTCTAATGATGCTGTATGAAATGCTAGCAGAAGGAATTCCTAATTGCGTTCCTCTGATGCAGAATACGGATGGTTTGGAGATGATGATCCCACAGGAACACAAACAGCGTTATTTAGATATTTGTGCTGAGTGGGAACAAATAACTAACCTTCAGTTGGAGCATGATGAGTACAGTAAGATGATTCTAGCAGATGTTAATAACTATATTGCTGTAAACACTGCAGGTAAGTACAAATGCAAAGGCAGATTTGAATTTGAGAATCTAGCTCTACACAAGAACAAGTCTCATCTGATTATACCAAAAGCCATATTCAATTATTTTATACATGATGTCCCTCCTGAGAAGACAATCATGGAGAACAAAAACATATTTGATTATTGCGCTGGGGTTAAGATCAAAGGTGACTGGGAGTTCCATCAGATTTGTATCATAAACAGAACAATAGAGAAAAGCTTTCTGCAAAAAACATTACGGTATTACATCTCCAAAGGAGGCTGTAAGATTATGAAAATTAATAAGTTTGACAAAAGGGAGATACAACTTGAATCCGGTAAATGGATGCAACAAGATCTGAGCAAATTTGAAGAGAGATCATGGGATGACTATAATGTAGATCAGTCTTATTATCTAGAAAAAATCTATAAGGAGATTGAAAACATATGTCCTCCACAAAAACAACAATTAAGTTTATTTTAAAAGTATGGGAAAAAGACCAAAAACAACAACACAGGAGTATTTGACAAGTGCTCCATTACCAGAACAAACAGAGACCTACACAGTGATTTCACATCAGACTGTGATTGATGCAACAAAGAAGACTTTGAATGCTATGGGTTTTGAGATAGAGCGTGAGTTCTATCGTTGCAATGAAGGAGCACAAATTGCTTCTGCTGTATACCATTTAAAATATGGTGATGATCCAGATATCGGAATGCTATTTGCGTGGGCTAATTCTTATGACAAGTCCATGAGATTCAAGTGTTCAGTAGGTGGTTATGTACATGAATCATTGGTTTCAATCATTGCTGGCAACATGGGTTCATGGGGCAGAAAGCATACGGGTGATGCAGATGATGAAACTGTAACTACAATTGATACGCAATTAATTAATGCTGAAGAGTATTTCAAGGTGTTGATGAAAGAAAAAGATACAATGAAGAACATATTTGTATCTGATAGCAAGAGAGCTGAAGTACTAGGTAAGATGTATTTTGAACATGAGCTTTTAACCACAGAACAAATGTCTGTGATTAAACAAGAGTTCAATAAACCTTCACATATAGTGAGTGGTATTGAGAACAGCTTATGGAAAATGTATCATGCAATTCTTGTAGCTTTACAAAAAGCTCATCCTAAAACATGGATGGATCAACAAAGATTGGTTCATGAGTTATTACAAAAAGAGTTTTTGCAAAACGTGGGTATGCCTGTTATTCCTGTACAGAATAGCGTTGTAACGGAAAATAAACAGGAAGTAATAGCCAACCAGCTTGATCTCGAAGATGTAATCAAAGAAATAGAAGCTGAGGTGAATACAGTATCAGACTCTGTTTTAATAGATGAGATACTAGGTAAACCGGAGAGTAATGATTTTGAAGATCTTACACCAACAGATGTAACAGTTGAAATCAAGGTTGAAGAGGATCTTGCTCCTTGGAATGATGAAGCTATAACAGTAGATGACTCAGGTTGGCCGTGTGTACAATGCGGACAAATGCAAGATATCACAAGCGTATGGAATGATGGGCAATTGTGCTCTTCATGTTTTAATAATAACTAATATGAATGTAAAAACAACATGTCCTAAGTGTGGCTATGAGATTGATTCTCATAGTCCGCTGACGGACCCAACAGTAAAACCTGAACCAGGTAATGCTAACATTTGTTCTAACTGTTACAGTTTAAACAAGTACAATTCTAAACTTGAGCTAGTACAACTCACACAGGAAGATCTAGATTCTATTCCTCCTGAGCTCATGCTAGAAATTGAAATGATTATTGACAAACTAAAACGTAACAAGAATGACAACTGAAGAACGTCACATAACAAATCTAGCTAGACTTTACTTGATTGATTCAAAAGAATTAGTTAAAACAGCTAGGTACATTAATGTAATCTCTATAAAAGGTTTATCAGAATTGAGAAGACTTTACAAAGAGATACCTAGTGACATGCTCCCACAAGAACAATACTTGAAAGACATGATCTCAGCTACATCAGTATACTTAGCAGAAACAAATAATTGGTATGAAAAATACAGACAAGAAGAAGAAGAAACCGGTGAAGAAACAATCTGGGAAGAAGACTATAAAAAGAGTTACCCCAAAGAATTCTAAACCCGTTGTAAACAAAAACATAAGACCAACAAAAATTATCATCACCAAGAATCTTAAGCTAAGTGCTCTAGAAGTTCAAGCTTTTGATGCAACAGGTCTTGATATATTACAAGCTATACAAGCTTTAACAAAGTTGTATGGAGAAGTACACTTAAAACAATATGATGATTATGAAGACTTTAATTACAGCTAGCATCTTAGTATTATTACTAGGATGCAGCACAGAAACAAAAACACCAATAGTTGTTCAGGAAACAACTGACATAAAAGAGTTATCGCACTCAGCTTATAACTTTTGTAAATCAAATAATTTAAACACAGATTATTATTTTCTTGTGGATTTGAAGAAGCACTCTGGACATAAAAGGTTTTATGTTTGGAACTTCAATAATGATACAGTAACTCATAAGCTTATGGTGAGTCATGGTTGTGGTAACAACATGTGGCGTGCAGATTTCAGTAGAGAAAAAGCAGTTGTGAGTAATAAGGAAAATAGTCATTGCTCTTCTACCGGCAAATATCTAATAGAAGAAAGAGGACCAAGTGTATTTGGAATAGGTGTAAAGTATAATCTTACAGGCTTAGATAGCAGTAATAGTAAAGCCCGTAAGAGAGCTATAGTATTACACAGTTGGGAAAAGGTTACACAAGAAGAAGTATACCCTGATGGTACAGCTGAAGGTTGGGGTTGTCCTGCAGTATCCAATGAAGACATGAAAACGCTTGACAAAATGTTAAAGCATAACAAACAAAAGACCCTGCTGTGGGTGATAAACTAATATGAAAAAACAATTAAAACAAGTAGAAGAATTTCACAATGCATTCCGTGAAATCAATGCTGAGACTCCAATATTACTAGATCAAAGAACATGGGAGCTAAGACATAGGTTAATGAAAGAAGAAACAGATGAATACTTAGAAGCTTGTGTAGAAGGAGATATTGTAGGTGTAGCAGATGCACTAGGAGATCAGCTGTATATCTTATGCGGTACTATTCTTAAACATGGTATGCAGCATGTAATAGAAGATGTGTTTGATGAAATACAAAAGAGTAACATGAGTAAACTGGGTGAAGATGGTAATCCTATCTTCAGAGAAGATGGTAAGATCTTGAAAGGGCCCAATTACTTTAAGCCAAACATTCAACAATTTTTAAAAGATGAATTAATGTAAACTGCTCGGACAAGTTGAGTGGGTAAAGTTAATTAAGAGAGGGGAGCCAATATTTTGGTTCCCCTTTTTTTTTCCTGAAAGTGAGAATTGTGAGATTATTTTTTAGTGCTTAAGTCTTTTGCCTTTTGGGTATTTGTAATCATTTGTGCCGGATCTATGTTGCTGGCATTTATACCAACCATCTTAGCTAAGTGAGCAAATACTTTTCTTCCTCCCCTGTCTTGCCATTCATAAGGACCTGTGCGGCGCTTGTAGAACTGACGGTCACTACCTGAAAATATATCTACCATGTCTGTTCCCAATTGTTGCCATGTGTCTATAGTAGGACCAAATGCTAATGACTTAAGATCAATAACACTCTTCACGTTATCAAGACCATAAGAAGGAAAAGGAATAAACTGCTCATTCTCTGCACGTATTTGCATTACTTGATTTAACATGTGTAATGATAAGAATCCGCCAAAGTCAAACTCTTCACCTCTATCTGCTTCTCTAGTTCCTGGTATAGGAAGGTGTCCACTCATCTGACGTAGCTTTTCAAATCTGTCTTCATCATCATCATCCCATCCCCAAATAAGACCTGTAAGCATACCTAGTACATATAGAGTTCCCATCTCTGTAACAAATTTCATCCAAGCTTGTTTGTCTTCTGGAGTCATGCTTGTAGTACTACGCTCTCTCATCATAGTCCATAGAGACTTAACTGCAGTAATATAGTAACCTTCATCAATGTCACCATAGCCTGGGTTCCAACGCTTGCTTCCAAATCTGTTCATGGCCATAGATGTAAAGTATCTACGTAAGAAGGATACAAATCTGAATGCCAAATAACGCTGTGCTTCAGGTTGATCTAATGCAGCGTATGCACCATTCAGTTTATTCATCACACCATGTACACGGGATCTGAAGTTTTTAAACTTCTCTCCTACAATCATGTTGCCTTCTTCATCATATGTAATACCCCAAGAAGGATCAACACCTTCTTTGAGTTGAATCTTACCATCACGTAATTCCCAAGCATCCATGTAGTCAATCATCTTGTCACCCATAGGTACTTTTTGTTTGTACATCATGCCTCCAAATGTTTGCATACTAGCTTGGATCTCTGTCCACTTTCTAAAGTTTGTAAGCCAACCCGCTTCAGTAGAATCTTTTAGTAAAGTTCTTGTAAATGATGTTGCAAACTTTTCTTTGAATCTTCCTTGTATTGGATCAAAGATCTCGCCAATCTGGTGCTCTAAACTTTTTTGACCTTGCTTATATGCATCACCAAAACTAAGCTTCATCATATACTTAGCTGACCAAGCTTCACCTCTAGCTAAACTCTCAAAGGTAATATCTGTACCGGCAGCTGAGTGTATCAAAGATTGAAACTTAGCACCAAACATATTTTTTAATGCAGAAGGGATGTTCAAGGCAAAGAATGAAAATGATGCTCTACCAAATAAAAGTCTTTGTACATTCTGTAAACCTTTCCAGTCTGAGCCAGCACCGGTAACAACTTGACCAAGAAACTCACGTTCATAGAAGTTGTTGAATGCATCCTTACGCACGTACTTGCCCTTCTTATTCAGGTATGTTGTCATACCAAAGTTTTTAAAGTTGGCTAAGTTGATCTTGTCAAAGTCTTTTAAGTGTTGGTTAGGGTCATTGAGTATGTTCTTCAAACCCTGCGCAACAGGATTAATCTTTACAAGTTGTTTATGATTCTCTGCTGCATACAAGTAACGGAGCATAGA
>Ga0181344_1000657_pt1 | contig 13478 bp, 10 predicted proteins | sample Su13VDMLBDD_FD_130098 | JGI IMG/M metagenome (GOLD analysis project Ga0181344, IMG submission 130098) | Freshwater viral communities from Lake Michigan, USA - Su13.VD.MLB.D.D | ecosystem: Environmental > Aquatic > Freshwater > Lake | place: USA: Michigan | collected 2013-07-15
GGATCTAGCGGTAGTTCAGGTTCTAGTGGAACCTCAGGTGCAAATGGAACTAGCGGTTCATCAGGTACTAGCGGATCTTCAGGATCAAGCGGTAGTTCAGGGTCAAGTGGGACTTCAGGTACCTCAGGGTCAAGCGGTAATAGTGGGACTTCAGGGTCAAGTGGGTCAACAGGTACAAGCGGTAGTTCAGGAACAAGTGGTTCTTCAGGTACTTCGGGGTCAACAGGTACAAGCGGATCATCAGGGACTTCAGGTGCTAATGGAACCTCAGGATCAAGTGGTACTAGCGGATCTTCAGGATCTTCAGGTTCAAGTGGTTCGTCTGGAACCTCAGGAGCAAATGGAACTAGCGGATCTTCAGGTACTAGCGGATCTTCAGGATCAAGCGGTAATAGTGGGACTTCAGGGTCAAGTGGGTCAACAGGTACAAGCGGTAGTTCAGGAACAAGTGGAACAAGTGGTGCTAATGGTACAAGTGGGTCATCAGGATCTAGCGGTTCATCTGGAACCTCAGGAGCAAATGGTACCAGCGGATCTAGCGGTACATCAGGTAGTAGTGGAAGTTCAGGAACTACCGGTACAAGCGGTACTTCAGGAACATCTGGATCTTCAGGGTCTACAGGTACGAGCGGATCTTCAGGGTCAACAGGTACAAGCGGATCATCAGGGACTTCAGGTGCTAATGGAACCTCGGGTTCTAGTGGTACTTCAGGATCAAGTGGAAGTTCAGGTACAAGCGGTGCTAATGGTACAAGTGGAAGTTCAGGGACAAGCGGTGCTAATGGTACTTCAGGAACGAGTGGAAGTAGCGGAACATCAGGTTCGTCAGGATCTAGCGGTACATCGGGAGCTAATGGTACAAGTGGAACATCAGGGTCTTCAGGTACGTCAGGATCTAGCGGAAACTCAGGTACATCAGGGTCTAGCGGTACATCAGGTACATCAGGGTCTAGCGGTACATCAGGGACTTCAGGGTCTAGCGGTACATCAGGTGCTAATGGAACTAGCGGAAGTTCGGGTACATCGGGTACTTCAGGTTCAAGCGGTACAAGTGGATCGTCTGGAACCTCAGGAGCAAATGGTACCAGCGGATCTAGCGGTACATCAGGTAGTAGTGGAAGTTCAGGAACTACAGGTACAAGCGGTTCATCAGGGACTACAGGTACAAGCGGTTCATCAGGGACTTCAGGTGCTAATGGAACAAGCGGTACTTCAGGATCTAGTGGGACAAGTGGATCTTCAGGAACATCAGGATCCAATGGAACAAGCGGTACTTCAGGCACATCAGGGACTTCAGGTTCAAGTGGTACATCAGGAGCCAATGGGACTTCAGGATCTTCAGGGTCTACAGGTACAAGCGGATCATCAGGTACTTCAGGTGCTAATGGAACATCAGGTTCTAGCGGTACTTCAGGATCATCAGGAACAAGTGGAACGTCTGGATCTTCAGGTAATAGCGGTACTTCAGGTAGTAGTGGTTCATCAGGATCTACAGGGACAAGCGGGTCTTCAGGAACAACAGGAACAAGTGGTAGTTCAGGTTCTAGTGGGACATCAGGAGCTAATGGAACAAGCGGTTCATCAGGAACTTCAGGTAGTTCAGGTTCTAGTGGGACATCAGGGGCTAATGGAACTTCAGGTTCATCAGGAACTTCAGGTGCTAACGGAACAAGCGGTTCATCAGGAACTTCAGGAGCTAATGGTACTAGCGGAAGTTCTGGTACATCAGGGACTTCAGGTACAAGCGGATCATCAGGTACTTCAGGTGCTAATGGAACAAGCGGTTCATCAGGAACTTCTGGTAGTAGTGGAAGTTCAGGGACTAGCGGTGCTAACGGAACATCGGGTTCTAGTGGTACAAGTGGAAGTTCAGGAACAAGCGGTGCTAATGGTACAAGCGGAACATCAGGTTCAAGTGGTACATCAGGTGCTAATGGTACTAGCGGGACTTCAGGATCAAGTGGTACTAGCGGATCTTCAGGTACAAGCGGTGCTAATGGTACCTCAGGAACGAGTGGGAGTAGCGGAACATCAGGAACTTCAGGTTCTAGCGGTAATAGCGGAACTTCAGGTTCTTCAGGAACTTCAGGATCTAGCGTAATAGCGGAACTTCAGGTTCTTCAGGAACTTCAGGTTCATCAGGAACATCAGGTTCATCAGGAACATCAGGTTCATCAGGAACATCAGGATCTAGCGGAAATTCAGGAACTTCAGGTTCATCAGGAACATCAGGTTCTAGCGGAAATTCAGGAACTTCAGGTTCTAGCGGAAATTCAGGAACTTCAGGTTCTAGCGGTAATAGCGGAACTTCAGGATCTAGCGGAACTTCAGGATCTAGCGGAAATTCAGGAACATCTGGATCTTCAGGAAATTCAGGGACTTCAGGTTCATCAGGAACTTCAGGTTCTAGCGGAAATTCAGGAACTTCAGGTTCTAGCGGTAATAGCGGTACTTCAGGATCAAGCGGTACTTCAGGAAATAATGGGGCTCCTGGATCTAGCGGAAGTTCAGGATCATCAGGGTCTAGTGGAAGTGCGGGGACTTCAGGAGTTACAGGTGCGAGTGGAACATCTGGATCTTCAGGAAATTCAGGTACATCTGGATCTTCAGGAAATTCAGGTACATCCGGATCTTCAGGAAATTCAGGTACATCTGGATCTTCAGGAGCAAGTGGAACATCTGGATCTTCAGGAAATTCAGGGACTTCTGGATCTTCAGGAGTAAGTGGAACATCTGGATCTTCAGGAAATTCAGGGACTTCAGGTTCAAGTGGTACGTCAGGAAATAATGGAGCACCTGGATCAAGCGGATCAAGTGGTACTTCAGGAAATAATGGAGCACCTGGATCAAGCGGATCAAGTGGTACTTCAGGAAATAATGGAGCACCTGGATCAAGTGGATCTTCAGGATCTTCAGGGACAGGGTTTACAACCATATCACCTACTACGGATAACAACGTATTAACCGCAAATGGAACAGCGAATTCCGCCAATTCAGAACCTAACTTAACATTCAACGGAACAACATTAGCCGTTACAGGTAATGTAACAGTATCTGTTGATGCTACTATTGGGGGGGATTTAGAGGTGACAAGAACTGCAGGTACATACACAATTAACACGGACCCAATCTCAAGATTAACAGCTGACGGTCAATGGTATGGTGAAGCACTCGCGATTGGAGGTATTGGTTCTCCAACCGCTGAAAACGTTTATTATCTTAACTCGGGAGGATCTTGGACATTAACAGATGCTGATGCCGCAGCATCATCTAAAGGATTATTGGCTATTGCAACAACTGGAGCAGGATTTGATAGAGGTATGGTAATAAGAGGTTTCTTTAAAAATACATCGTGGTCATTTACAGTTGGTGCAACTTTATATTTGTCAACTACCGCAGGTGCAATAACACAAACAGCACCATCAGGAACTGGAGATATAGTAAGAGTTGTAGGTTATGCAATCGCCGCTGATGAAATTTTCTTTAACCCTTCACCAGATTGGATTGAAATTGCATAATTTATATGGCTACTATAACAAAAATTAACGATATCCTTTGTGCAAATGTCTCAAAATTAAATGACATACTAAAGGCGAACGCTGAATTTTGGGACGATAACGCTTTCTGTCCTGTGGCATCACCAACACCTACACCTACAATTACGGTAACACCTACAATAACACCAACACCAACTGTCACACCTACAATAACACCAACTAGAACCCCAACGCCTACACCAACGATAACACCAACACCTACTGTTACGCCAACAATAACACCAACAATAACACCTACAATAACACCAACAATAACACCAACACCAACGGTAACTCCAAGTGGTGGGGTATCATCATACAAATATGAAGTTACATCATGTTGTGATGGAGGGACTATTGAAATAGTTGAGGTTACATCACCTTTAACTATTGGTGACGTATTCTTAGATACTAATGGTAATTGTTGGGAAGTGACTGCAACAGGAAGTGGTACTGCAACAGTAACTTATGGAAGTGCACAACCTGATTGTAGAGGTTGTATCAAAGATAACGGTTGTGTTTGGAAAATTCAATGTTGTCCAGGTTACACAATTACCGACTATGTTGCTGAGGGAGCATTCCTTGGATTTATAGGACCTGGAGTATTTGTTCAATGTAGTAACGGTCTTTGTTATGAAGTTATGGGTCCTGTACCAACAGCACCAACTGAAACTATAGTTGCTGTCTATGCTGATTGTCCTGAGTGTGTTGGTTCGGGTGGAGATCAATGTAGGTAAATAAAAAACCCCACTTTTAAGGGTGGGGATTTAATTTATTTTCTATTGTCGATATACAAATTTATCTCATTATAATATTCTATAAAGTGGTCATTCCACAGATCCCATTTTATATCAATACCGTCAACCGAAAATACTTGATGATTTGTAAATTCTTTAAGGTATAAATCTCTAAATTTTCTAAATTTGTTTTTAGTTTCTTCATTATGAAGATGCCATTCACCTGAAATTTTTTTGACATTATTTTTTATCCAATCAAAATTTTCATCATTAAAAATATAATATTCACCACCTTCACAATCTGTCTTTAAAAAATCAATTTTTGTAATACCGTGTTCTATAATTAAAGAATCGAATCTAACGGATTCCATTTTTGTTTGTACCCCAAGTTCTGAGGTAAACATATTACCTGTATTTACTACTCCGTTAAAATCAGTAATCCCTTTGTTTATATGAACCACAAAATCTTTGTTTGTGTTTTTTATTAAATACGGAAACTCCTCATCACAAGGTTCAATTGAGTACACCTTTGATGGTTTTTTATTTAGAATGGAATATGTAAAAGGACCAATACTTGCGCCAATATCCATAACAACATCACCTTCATCCACACTAAAGAACTTCTCATAAATTTTATCCTCAAAGATTTCTTTGTTAATTGCCCACTTAAACCAATCGTTAGACCTACCCCAATCAAATTCAGGTTTATCACCAAGTAATAAATCAATTTTATCTATTACCATTTGAGATGTGATTGATTTAGTACATTCAAATTCTCTGCCTGTTCCTTTATGTAATGGACACCAATTCCAATCGCCGGCATCTAACTTGTGTGTATTAAAACATCCATGACAAACATTTTTATTTATTACTCTATAAACACCTGTTAACATTTCTGCGTTTTCTTCACTAAATCCTGATATTAGTACTAAAGGTAAACCTACTGACCATGCCAACCAAGATAGTCCTGATCCAAGACCAATAAAGAATTCACAAGTCGACAAATCATCAATAACTTCTTGAATTGACCCTCCTTTAAATATTGTAACTCCATTTGGATAATGGTTATTCATATAACCATTCCCTTCTTTTGAATAGATCATGCATTCATAACCTAATGCATCTAAATAATCTATAATAGATTGCCATCCATCAGGATTATTCCAATACTTTGATTGTGCTGTTGAGTGAAATCCAATACCAACTTTTTTCTTTTTTGGTGTATTAGGTAATTTTAATTTTGGTTTAACTTCATTATACGGTAAACCTAAGATGTCAGATGCGGTTTGTTGTAAAGGAATTTTTCTAAAATCTGAAGGATTCATATTGTAGTTTACATTATCACCATCATAAAACCATCCTATTTTAAACATTGCGTATAAATCATACACAATTGATCCTGGATTTACAAAAGTTATATCAGGATATTGACCAACAAATAAATCATTCATAAATGTTGAGACAATCAATTCACAATCATGTTTCTTTCTAAATTCCTCACATTGAGGAAACCAAGCCAACGTATCACCTAATGATTTTGATTCTAATGAAATAAAAACTCTTTTTTTATTAAAATTAACTTTATGTTCAAAAACTAAATCACCATCAAGAAGAATTTTACAAGTCAAATCTCTATAGAAACTTGAACTAAGCTTTGACCACATGTTTGTCTTTAGTTTAGAATTATAAACAATCCCATTCTTATCCCAAAACTCAACATCATACATTTTATTAGAACTACCATTTATCTCAACCGTTGGGTTATTCACAAAATGAACACTATATCGAACATTATCTCTTGGTTCTTTATGTGTAATTTCTGTTTTTTCAAAAGTATCAATATAAAGATTTTTAGTGTCCTCTGATTTATAATTTTTATCTATCATCTTTACAGACTTGTAGATCCCAATTAAACGTTTTGTAATTGTTGACCAATCAAAATCAATTCTGGTTTCTTTGGTTTCATTATATAACTTACCCCAATTTTCAATAACATATTTAAGACCACTAACTACCGATTCGGTTGACCTTTCAATCTTCCTTAATCCACCTATTTTTGGTGTTCCATTGTAAGTACCAACGGTTGGTAACCCACAAGACATTGCCTCCAATAGTGTTAAATTTGGGTGACCTGCTTCTAATATTGATGGGTGTGCAAATATTGTATGTGTATTGTATAATTCTTTAATCGATTCTTCATCAGGATTACCATAAATTACTGTTAATTTATCATACTCTAATAAGTCAGGGTTTGAATTAAAAAAGTTTTTATTATTGTCGGGACCGGCAACCGTAATTTCTAAATTTAATTCTTTTGCGGCTTCTATTGCATACCTAAAACCTTTTCTATCTATTGATTGGTTATATGCAAAACCATTATTTGCAAGACATAATATCTTATGATTTAATACACCAATAGCGTTTGAATCATTAAAAAAATTTGTATCTACCCCGTGTGATAAATAAAACAACTTATCTGTCTCAACAAAATAATCAACTAAAAATTCAGCATGACAAAATGAAATGATTGAATTTTTAATTGCACTTAAATTTAATTTGTATAGTTCAGATTCTTTACCATACTCAACAACATGGTGATCATGTAATGAAAAAATATATGGTATCCCCATTTCATATGCTTCAATAGCTAAGTTTGCAACATGAATATGAATAATATCTGAGTTTCTATCTACTTCACTCAAATATTTTATTTCCGACTCATGACCTTGCTCAATGACATTTAAATGGTAATTCCATATTACCTTTTCTATCGCACCCCAACCATTAGGAGGTATTGTTATTAAACCTGGAGTAACTTGCGTAATTTTCATTTTAATTCTATATAATCTTTTATATCAAGGTTATCTACTGTATAAAGAAATTTATTAGTTTCTAAATCATAAACTTCTATCCCCTCAACTTCTTCGTAGTATATGTTATAAGACCATGAGTTAATAAATTGTAGACTGTGATGTAATTGGTCGGTTTTATCTTTTAATTTAACAATAATTTTTCTATCTACAGGATGATTATTGTGGTTATAAGTCAAAATACAAATACCATTTTGATTTTTAATATTATAAATCTTAGAGGTACATCCTTCATATTTTTCATGTAATGTTGATTTGCTAGACTCAGTATTCCAAATCGTACCTTTAAAATCTTTGGTCATATCTGAAATACCATCCCTAATGACTACTTCAGACTCTTTTATTTTTTTAAGGTTATCAAACATATAAACCTCAACTGGTTTAAATGAATTATTATGACCAAATAATTTTAAATAATTTTTATAATCGTTTTCATTTTTAATTCTAAAAAAATTGTTAATAAAAAAATATATTTCACTATAATAGTAGTGAAAAGATACGTCATCATAATTTTTATAAAACAAACATTTTTTATTTTCATTTTCACATAATTGAGGAATTTTTTTCATAAAATCGTAAGATTCGTCGGTATATAAATCATCCACTTCTATTCTTTGGAAATGGGTAAACCCTAATGACGCAGCAAGATCCAACCCATTAAATAAATTACATAATACAGACAGACCGTGTTTTTGAAATTCTTCGGTAATCTCATGAATCGCAATCTCAGGAAATGTTTTCCAAAGATCAACATAGTTCATATTTTCATATTTTTCTTTAAAGAGTTTGTTTTCATGATTATAAATAAAATAATCTGTTAAATTTATAATTTCGTTTGGGGGAAGTGTATTAGAAATTAAAAGAATTTTGTTACCGTGATTTTTTAAATTATATAATGAATTTTTTAATTTGGATAAAACACTATCATTTGATACAAAACAATCAACTATTGTAATTATATTTTTTTCCATATTATTGTTTGTATTTGTTATTTTTTGCAATGTAGTTATCTACTGTCTCAGCAATTATTGTATAATCAAATTCATCTAACATATCTTTAATGATTCTATTAAAACCAATGTTTTCAGTTTTTTCCACACATAAAAGTCTACATTTTTTTAATAAATCTTTTATTTGATTTAGTACAATAAATTCATGACCCTCAACATCTATATTGATAAAATCAAATGAAACATTTTCTAAGTCATAATAATTCTCAAAATCATCATAACTGTAAAGAATTACATTAGATTCTTCCCAATCTAAACCTACAAATCTTGATTTATTTTCTAAATGAAATGTTGATAATAATCCTTTAGATGACTCTGAATTGTCCCAAAACAGACTTTCATTTATTTTAGATACCTTTGTTTTATTTGAAATTCCTGCGTTTATGCATTTTATTTTTTTATTATCCTTATATAGTCTTTGTAAATTTAAAAACGCAGAATGAGTAGGTTCAACACAAACTCCTCCCCATCCTAACAATGAAAGTGCATGTGTGTTTGAAAAGGTTAATCCATCATTTGCACCAATGTCTAAAAATTTATTTTTATTTTGGTTTTCGTTTTTAAAAAAATCTAAAATAATTTCTTGTTCATTGTTTTGGGAAAAAATAGTTGTGTCTTTTTTATCTACTGAAATTGGGGTTGCAAAAATAACCCCATGAGGTATATCTTTAGACGATTCTATTTTTTTACCCATTTCAAATAAAATTATTTTATATTCAAAATTGTTTTTTATTAACTTATTTAATATTGGTTCTATTTCATTATTAAAATTACCGTGAAACTCAATCATAAATTTATCGACTAATTTAATTTGTTCATCAGTTACAGATTCAAAGAACGGATATTCACCACCTTCTATATCACATTTTAATAATGATATTCTTTCGTAATTATTATCTTTAATTATGTCTTCTAATGTTATTGTATCACACTCTATAACATTACTTAACTGACCATAGTTAGGATCTTCCGACCCAAAATAGTTTGACCCAATTGTTGTATTTTCCATAGAAAATCTAAAAGGAATTTTAGTATGTTCTTTATATATTGGGTTCATATATATCATAGATTTACTCAAATCATCATCTAATAAAGTTTCAATACTTTCTTTTAGATATGGATTTGCTTCAACCAATATAACTTTTTTAGCATTTATCGAATACATGTATTTTGCAAATAATCCGACATTTGCACCAATATCAATTACGGTGTCTAAATTTTCTAATTCTAACTCACTAAAACATTTATCAATAAAGAACTCATGATAATTAACATAGTTACAATCAAAAGGTAAAAAATTAAATCTTGGAATTTCTGGTATTATATCATTAACAACAAGATCTTTTTTTCCTAAAAAATCATTTGTTTTGGCATCATAGAACTCAATAGTAAATCCTCTGAAATTTTTCATACCGTCAAATTTCATTACATGTGGAGGTATTGGAATTACATAATAATGTAAGTACTCACCTTGTAGATTTAAATTAAACCAATACATAGGTGCGTTAGATGTCATACATTTTATTGAGATGTTTAAATTTAATTTTTCGGTATTATTGTAGAATAAATTTATTTTATTATCTTCGTTTTCATATGTAATGTCAAACATTGATGGCACGTATCGTATTTTTAACATATCTAATAATGTTTTTGTATCTTGGTTAAGGTCTCCTGTCATAAATTTTATTTTTGGGTTATTGTTATACTTACCGCAATATACATCTAAATTGTACATCATCATTGGTAATTCATACTTAATTGCTTCTTTAATTGCAATCGGGTTTAATTCTTTATTATTTCTATCTCCTTTTGATGGGAATAAAAATAAATCAGACGCTTGTAAAAATGTGTCTACATCAGATCTTTCTCCCCACACAACACAATTTTCAGGACAATCATTCATTAACGGTTCCCAATAGTGTTTAAAGTTATCTGCTTGGTTTCCGATAAAATGAAATAATATTTTTTCATCTTTTACTAATTTAGCAATCTCAAAGGCGTACCCTTGATTTTTTCTTTCAGTAAACAAACCAACAATAACTACATGTTTCCATTCAGGGTCTAACATAAAATGTTCTTGAGCCCATTCTTTATTTGGTTTTTCAACATCAACGGGGTACTCGATTATTTCGTAAGGAATATCAAACATAGAGTATCTGAAAGCGTTGAAAGGACTTACAAAAATGAATTTATCGGGAAACCATCTTTTGTTGGTTACAGGTATACTTGAGTCATGAGTTGTCTCAAAAATTTTATAGTTTCTTGATTTAGAAAATAATTTTTCATTTATTTCTTCAGGTATAAAATGTTCACAAAATTCCTCCAAACAAATCACATCGGGTTGGAAGCTGTTAATCAAATTAAATACTTTTGTTTTGTCGTCACCTAACATGAATAAATTTTCAGGTCCGATTAAATTTTTGATTTTGTTTTTTTGGACTACAAATGCATCTCCATGCCAACTCCACTCAATACACTTTATTCTATATTCATCTTTAAGGAGTTCTATTTTATTTACTAATACTTGCGGTAATCCTCCTGTTGAAAGATGAGGCGCAATGAATAAGATCTTTTTCATATGTAAAATATAGTAAATGGTAAAGTGAAAGCAAAGTATTTATAGTAAGAAACATTATGCCAAATACAATTAAATACAGTGTTACATCACAAAGCTTAGCCCTAAAAAAAGGGAACTATTACATAGGTACTAATGATGTGGGTAAAGGACCAACAAGTTCGACAGGGTATTGGAACGGTATCACACCTCCAAGAGGGGGGTATGCCGTATACCTAAATAAAGATACAAATGGTCCCGCAATTTATATTGCGGCAAATGATTCTGAATTGATTTCTCTTACCAATAAAATTGCAAGTGCAAATTATACAACAGTTACGGAATGTTTGTCATGGTTTATGGGTCAATCAGATAAATTTGTAATCAACAAAGATTATGACTCAGTAATAACAAATGGTTTAGTTTATTTAGTTGATAGTAGTTTTTCATCTTCTTATCCCGCGGGTGGTACTACATTATATCCTTTATCGAATGCTGGCGGTGTTGGTAATGGTACATTGGCTAATGGAGTTTCTTGGAGTAGTACTAACGGTTCTTTTACATTCGATGGATCAGATGACCTCATTTCAATAGGAGATTCAAATAATTTTAGTAACATTACTTGGTCAAATGGTTTGACTATTGCGGTTTGGTATAAAATAGATTCATTAACCGATTTTAATAGTCAGTTTAGATGTATGATTGGGTGTACCGGAACTAGAAGTTTTAATTTTTACCTTTATGGATCAACTAATAATCCAACACAACTTTATTACCATTTCAGTGCCAATTATAATTCAGGGTTATCAAATTTAGTAACCGTCTCAACAACAAGATATCACTTAGGGGTTTTTACAGTTAACCCCCAAGGCTCAACATACTATCATGATGGTGTTGCATCGGGAAGTAATGGTGCCGGAACTCCTACATATTATACCGAGGGAGGAACACAATATTTAGGTAGATGTGATAATCAATGGAAAGGAAACATATATAGATGGGCATTATATAATAGATCGTTATCCCAAACTGAAGTTACTCAAACTTTAAGAAATAGCGGACCCACGTTCTTCAACACGTGTAAAACCTGTAAGGACATTATAGATACATTCCCACAACTTGCAGGATATGATGGATTGTATTGGGTTTATCCTGGTGGACCTACCTCATCACCATATCAAGTTTATTGCGATATGACAACTGATGGCGGTGGATGGATGTTAGTCGCAAGAAGTCACCCAACAACAGTAAATTATAATGGTGAAAATTGGGGGTGGAAAGGTGGATCCATAGGTAGTATAAATGATTTTTCACAAGCATATCAATTAGGATGGGGTGAAATATGGGATGGTAACGCTACGTTCACATCTTATATATTTGGTAATCAAAGAGGAAATTTTGATAATACTTGGGGACCTTTTATTTATAAGGTTTCATCAATAAACTACTCAAATTTTTTTGGTTCTGATTCGTTACAAAGTTATTCAAACTCAGTAATTAAAACTAATACCTCGGTTTATGGTTCTACAGACTATCCTGGTATGCAACTTTATAATGGTTTTACAACAACAGCAACAAATAATAATATTTATTTCATGAGAGATTGTTGTGGATTTGCCGGTTATGGTGGTACACCAACATCAATGTCTACGGTATATTGTGGAGCAAATTTTTACTATTCAGGGGCTTGGTGTGGTGGATCAAGTAATACTGGAGGTATTTATGATTTTAACACTTATGTATCTAATGGGTTAACTTATGGTGGTACTAATCAATATATGATAATGGTAAAATGAGACAAATTTTTTTTAAAACAACAGATAATCAAATAATAGAACACCAAACAAATTTGACATCTTTTGAGTTAAGTCAAGAAGATCCATACGGTGTTGATTATAGAGGTAAATGCTCATCAACTTTAGATGAATCAAATCTAAACGAATGGTGGGACTATGTTGATCAATTACTTTTAGAATACCCAGTTGAAAATTTCAAATGTGTATGGAGAATTATAAATAACGGAACATTATACGGACTTGAAAATTAGGTTGATATGGTAGAGTTACAAGACTATGAAAATAGAAATTTTATGATTTTTAACGTAAGTGAATTGACGTTAATTGATTTTTCACAAGTTTTAGAAACATCAATAGAAACAGTAAGAAAATCTGTAAATGAATTAAAAACTTTTGTTAAATGGGACGGGGAAACTATTCCATCTTCAGTTGTGAATTTATCAACTAAAGAAGGTCCGTACACGTATAATGAAATGTTAGAAATATTAAACACGACTGAATGGTCAAAACAAACAGAAATTTAAAATATAGATGCCAAACATAATCCAAATAAATTCAATATCAGGAACTTCACCCTATGATATATATGTTTGTGACATAACGTTAACATCTTGTTTTTTAGTTTCAGGATCAACAACCATTGTGCCTCCTTTACAATTTATAGTCCCTCCTCCTTTAACTAATGTTACTTCTTTAATATTGAAAATTATAGATTCTTTAGGCTGTGAGAAATTTATTCTACTTTCGTGTGGTGAATACTACGGTAAAGAGTTTGAAGATTTTGAAATATTCATGTTTCAAGACTTTGATATTTACCTATTCGAAGGACCACCTTAATTTTTCAATCCAATATAATTTACAAGTTAACCTATTTTCATATTTTTTTTATATGAAAATATTTGTTCAAATCGCATCTTATCGCGATCCACAATTGATACCAACAATTAAAAGTATGTTGGAGAATGCCAAAAGACC
>Ga0181344_1000660_pt1 | contig 13456 bp, 28 predicted proteins | sample Su13VDMLBDD_FD_130098 | JGI IMG/M metagenome (GOLD analysis project Ga0181344, IMG submission 130098) | Freshwater viral communities from Lake Michigan, USA - Su13.VD.MLB.D.D | ecosystem: Environmental > Aquatic > Freshwater > Lake | place: USA: Michigan | collected 2013-07-15
CAAATTGTTCAATCAGCAGATGAACTGGATGACGGTTCTGTCTGCATCAACTTTGATGTTACCTGTGAGTACAACATCACTCAACGCACTGGCGGTTACGTCTTGTCAAGACAGGATGATGATGACCAGTGTTTTTACGTTAACGTTTTCGACAAGGACGGCAACGTCTTATCTGAAACAGTTGTGCCATTCGAATTCAATGGCGTACCGGAGGAAGAATCATGAAACGATTACTAGAAGTTGCTATTACTGTTGTAAGTGTGGTGCTATTAACTGCGCTCATTGTTGTTGGTGTACTGGACTGGACTGGCGGTTGCGGTGAAACATTCGTGCATGCGGATGGAACACGTCATGCCGGTGATTGTATTGGACGTGAAATTTTAAAAGGAGTTTTTAAATGAGTACGAGAGAAGATTGGCTTAATCAAGCAGTAGACGAATTGAGACCGGTGTTCGATGCCAGTGGTTACCCACTGCCTGACAACATTCGTGTGTCGTGTGGTAATCCATCACGCAACGCAAGGTCTGCTAATCGTGCGGTGGGTGAGTGGCACTCTGCCAAGTCATCCAGTGACAACACGCACGAGATTTTTGTTTCACCGGTAATTGCAGACCCACACGAAGTCTTTGGGGTGCTCGTGCATGAGTTGGCGCACAGTGCTACCGATGGTGATGGTCATCGTGGTAGGTTTCCTAAATGTGTACGCAAATTACACCTTGAGGGTAAGCCGACACACACCAAGGTTGGCGTTCGTTTTCAGCAAGAATTTAGTGCACTCATCGAATCACTTGGTGACTACCCACATGCACCGCTCAACCTTGGTATTGACCGAAAGGTACAAGGCACTCGCAACCTGAGAGCCACGTGCCCATCGTGTGGATTCTTGATTCACTTAACACGCAAGTGGGCGTATACGACAGATGCGAACGGTAACGAAGTTCCTAATCTGCCTATTTGCCCGAATGACAATTCCAGTTTTATTCTTTCTTAATTTTTGGAGGCTACCAAATGAATATCAAATTAGAAATATCGAAGTTACCCCATGCAGTACTAAACACCATCCTCATTGCCAACGGTCATGCCGTTGAGCCAAAGAAGAGCAACGCAATCACGCTCGTGGATGGCCTCGTAACCGGTGGCTACATTACCTTGCACGATGCACTCAACACCAAGGCAAATGCAGTCACTAACGCAAGCAGTGAGGTTCGCATACCGGATGACATCAAGCAGAGTATCGTGAATGCTCAGGCTGAGATTGTCAAGGCAACCGATAGCGTTGAGCGTGTTCGTGATGTTGCTAATCGCTTGCTCGATGAGAGTCTCAAGGCGGAGGTTAACAATGCTCGGAAGTTTGAAGACTTATCAAACCGTTTAAACAACGAGTTGAAAGTTGTCCAAGGCGTTGACTACTCCAAGGTGAGCGTAGAGATTCGTGCACAGGTAACGAAGTTGTTTGAGTCGTTCCGGCAATCTACGCCTGTCGAAGAGTTGACCACTGTTGCGAACGCTCTGCCGGTGTTTGAACGCAAGCAGATTAAAGATGTGTTTGTGAACGTGGTACTGGAGTACGAGCACGAGGGCAACACGATTGCCTTTGGTGATAACTTCATCGATGTATGGAATGACCCTCTTGCTCCGGCACGTGTGGATGATTACATTTTCGATGCAAAGAATCTCCATCAAACTTTATGCGCTCTCGATGATTCACTACCGGACAACGTGTGGCTTGCCGGTGAACGTGGTACAGGCAAGACAGAGTTTGTCACACAGGTTGCATCACGTCTTGGGCGTAGGTTGTTTAAGGTTTCATTCGATGAGGCTATCGAACGTGCCGACTTCATCGGTGCTGACAAAATCAGAACAGATGATAAAGGTGTTGCCCAGTGTGTGTTTGTCGAGGGGATTATCTCCAAGGCAATTCAACAGTGCGGTGCTATCGTCTTGCTCGATGAGTTGGGCTTTGCTAGAGCGCAGTCACTTGCCTCGTTGCATCCAGTGTTAGAGAAGTCTGTGCATCGTGCTATCACAATCAGTGATACTGGCTTACGTATTCCGGTTGCATCGCACGTAGTATTTTTCTGCGCTGATAACTCGAACGGTCATGGCGATGAGTCGGGTAACTTCCAAGGTGTACGCCAACAGAACAGTGCGTTCATTGACAGGTTCAGTTACACGTTGCAGTTTAACTATCTGCCACACAAGGAAGAGGTTGCATTACTCTGCTCTCGTACTGGCATACCACACGATGCATCCAACCTGTTAGTGAAGTTTGCTAACACTGCTCGTGAGAAAGCAAGAGCCGGTCTTCTTACTCAGCCTCCATCGCTACGCCAGTTATTAGCGTGGGCACGTTCGATTAAGAAAGGCATCCCAGTAGCAATCGCATTCGATAGCGCAATCATTAATAAGTTTCCTAGTGATTGTGAGGCAGAGTTGCGAGGCATCTTTAGTGCAGTCATCGACACGCACAAACTGCAATCTTACTTATCCAAATAGGAGGTGTTATGTTAGGTATCAATGTTAAACGTGGCGTTGCCACAACCCTTGAGCGTGTGCTTAATTCAAGCGGTGACCGTTTCAATAAACTAGAAGTATTTTGGAACGGCACTACTGCCGGAATTAATTTCAAACGTTCTAAGAATCGCATCGATGCGAAGTTTATTTTCCCATCCATCGATGAGACCAAGACCATCCCCAACGATGTGTTCAACAATCTAATCGGGTACTCACTGCATGAGTTGGGTCATGCTTGGTATACCGACAACGAGCCTTGGGACTTTGTGCGTGACACACAAGTCAAGTTTGTTAACAATCTCGTGAACGGTCTTGAAGACCCACGCATCGAGCAGTTAGTCATCGACTCAGGACGTGCGCCAAACAGTCGTGCGCTCTTTGAGAATTTGCTTAACTCGATTCTCAATCGTGATGGGTACGTGAGCGGTAAGGATAAGAAAAATATTCCTTTCCTACTCGCAGTTGAGGGTAGACGTTTAAACGGTTACAACATCAATGTGCCTAGCATCGTTGACGATTCACCGTATGCCGTTCATTTGCACTGGGCTTTGCAGTCTGCACGTATTGCAAAGAATACTCAGCGCATCGCTGACATTGCAGTCGAGTTGTACAACCGTATCAAGGAGCAAGACAAGCAACGCAAGCAAGATGAGCAAGAAGAGCAAGACGATGGCAATCCTAGTGACAAGCCTACTAACCCTAGCGACAAGCCTACTAACCCTAGCGACAAACCCAGTGACAAGCCTAGCGACAAGCAAGGTGACGAGGAGGGTGGCGAAGAGGGTAACGAAAAGGGTGAGGGTGGCAACAAGCCTAGCGACAAGCCGAGCAATGAGCAAGGCAAGGAAGAGGGCGAAGAAGATGGCAAAGAGGATGGTAACGGTAGCGGTCATGGCGATGAGGGCTTTGATGGTGGACGTGATGTAGAACCTAGCACGTTCATTGAGGGCGAGTTAGGCAAGCACTCATCCACCGTTGATAAAGATGCGCCAAGACCGAGTTTTGGTAAGCCTCGATTTGAAACTTTTAATTGGAGATAACATGGAACTCAATAAAGATTATTGTCAGATAAATTTTTCTGCAATCTATAACTCAAACCCGAACGGACTGGGTGCAACACGTGCAAGCCTGTTGCGCTTACTCCGCTCACTTGATTTAGTCGGATGGAATTCATACGAGGAGTCAGGGCGTTTAGACCGTAAGGCGTTTACACGCTTTGCCACTGGTAGCAATGCAGTGTTCAGCAAGCGCACCTACGTTGAGGCAGAGAAGTCTGCGGTCTCTATCCTGATTGACTGCTCCGGCTCGATGGATGTTGATGGGCGTATTCAGTGTGCTGAGGTTGTGACGATTCAACTTGCAAAGATTTTAGATAAAGCCAATGTTGATTTTCAAGTCAACGGTTTCTTTGGTGATACCTTTCGTAACAGGGTGGAGGCTACTGGTGCTACTGCCAGTGACACATCGTTCAAGCAAGAGTACCCAACGTTCGTACCGTTCAAGACGTGGGGTGAGTCAGTGCAGAAAGCCTCTGCGAAGTTAGGTTCTATTCGACACTGGGCACAGTCTTCAACGCCTGATTATTCCTCCATTGCAATCACGATAGAGGAGTTGTCGAAACGTCCTGAGAGTCGTAGGATTTTGTTTCTAGTTACCGATGCCGGAGGGTACGAGCAGTCGCACATGAAACATCTACAGAAACTTGCTGACAAGTTAGGTGTAAAGATTATCGCAATCGGTATCGGTAACACTGAGGTCAAGCAATGTTTCAAAGCCAGTGAGGACGTTGTCAGTCTAGACGGTCTCGCATCCGCATCATTCAACAAACTACTCAAAGAGTTACGGTAACAGGGCGCAAGCCTTGTTACCTAACAGAAAGGAATCAAATGTTAGCAACCTGTATTGAGCAAAATGATTTAAAGGATTACGTCTTACACGAGGTTTTAAATATCGTGGATGGTATCAACTACCGGCTCATCATTAACGCACAGTGTCCGGCTCATGCTTTAAAAATTGCGTATGAAGTTTCACTAACTAACTGGGAGAAATTTAATGAAATCAAATTATAAAAAGTTTTCTGATGTAGGTAATGGCGGTATTAGTTGTAGGTGTTGTTGCAATCTTGGTGGTAAGCCATTGGCTAAAAGATTAGCCAAGCGCAAATTGGAAAGAGCAGTTAAAAAATTAATCAAGGAGGTTTTAAATGGTTGAATTTACTGTAACGAAGACCGTTGAATATATTTATACGGTGGAGGCATTGACCGCAGAAGAGGCAAGCAAGGCGGTTGAGTATCATGGCACGATTGAGGCAGACCAGTGGTCTACGGTCAGCATCGAAGTCGAATCAATTAACGATTACGAGGAGAGTTTCAATGATTGAATGGTGGGGTATAAAAGTAAGACTAGAAGACGGCACGTTCCATTACGTTACCGACATACCGAATAACGTAGCGAAAGTGGTTGAAAGATTTTTAGATGAGATTGATTCAAGCAATCTAGAGGAGGAAATAAAATGAAACGTGTACCACCATATCAACAAGGGTATGAGGATGGGGTAGCAGACAGGAGGGGAGGCACTCCTGACATGCGCTCTATCTATGACCATGAGCACTACAACGATGACGAGGATTCGAAAGACCGGCTCTTTTACGAGGAGGGGTACTTTGATGGGTACGAGGGTTTTCTAAACAAACTAAAGGAGGTGGTATGACTTACGAAGAATTAGTAGAGGCGATTGGCGAAGAACGAGCGTTATTAGTTTACGACTGGTTTGTTAGTTACACCGTTGATGACTTAGTTAAACTTGCGCTTGATAATTTTACGGTTGCCCAGTTAGACCACCTAGGAAAAGAGTTGAGCGAACCATGAAACTAAAGATGCATTGACACTAGTTCTACCCCCCCTTGGGCAACCATCGGGGGGATTTTTTTTGCCTAAAATTTTAAAATAAGAATTCCCATTAACCGGCCTTTGGGAGTAAGTCGTTTAAACGGCAAGAGTCACGCCCGCTTTTGGCAAAATCATTCCAAACCCATTCATAAACAAACTGCTTGTTTGATAACGGTAAATGTTAATTTTTCTTTTGCTACTTTCTTTCCAAGTATTTTTGTGGCTGATACCTTTGCGTTCGCCAACCCTAACCCATCCCATCTGTTGCCAAAAGAAGTTACTGGCAAGGTCATCGGCACAACCGCAAGCAAAGTCTTCACGCCCAACTAGGTTGCCATGCGAGATAGCAGAACTCAATAACGCCTGTCCTCTAGAGATAAGTCGAGCATCCTGTTGAATACAAATTTGATTACACTTTGATATAACCCCATAAGAAAACAATGTAAACCCTACGAGGTCACCGTTCTCTTCACAGACAAACAAACGGTCATTGCACGTATCACTCCATCGTTTACCTTTTTTAATTCCGGTGATGGCAGATTCATAAGCCATTTTAGGAATAAATCCAAGGCAGAAAGATTCTTTGTTTGCCAATGAAACTATATACGGAACATCAGCAATGGTAGCAAGACGAATCATAACGAACAGGACCGGTGATTAGCGTGTAAGTCGTTTAAACGCTCTAATTTAATATACAGCAGGTAGACAAAATACAGCAGTAGGTTAGAACGCATCTGTTTCTTCAAAGTAAGTTCCGGTTGCTTTGTTATATCCAAGAGTGGTTTCGCCTTGAGTTCCAATCCACCTGTAACGACACTTCCAAACCGCTACCTCCACGTCATTCGATTTAGTTCGATGAACGGTAATACCACAGTCTGCCTTTGCCCACCAAGCCATCGAGCCTGAGATTGCCATACCGTCAGGGCGAGGCAAGTCCATATTGGAGCGTGTTATCTTGGATGGGTGAGCCACAAACCATACGTGTACCCCATACGCTTTAGCGAACGCTTGCATACGTGTGAGCATCGATGAAATGAATTCGTGCTCTGCCGAGCCTGTCTTGTTTTCAATATAGTTGTAAGGGTCAACGACCAAACCTCGTATACCAGTGCGAGCCACCGCTACTCGTGCTCGTTCTAATATCGAGTCGATTGATGAGGGTTCTGCTCCCTCAGAGTCTAGGAATAAGAAATGGCTATCAACCCATGTGAACGCCTCATTCTTTTCCTCCTCGTTCATTCGATTGTTCCCATCAAAGAATCTCTTCTCTTTATATATCTCCATTAATCGACTGATATGAATCTCAGGCTGATTCTCAAATGAGCAGATAGCAAACTTCCAATCACTACCCCTAGCAAGGTTGACCATTAACTGGTCTACAAAGTTCGACTTACCTGATGATGGATAACCGGTGACTATGGTTAACTGTCCTTGGGCTACCGTATAAATTTGGTCAACATTTGCGTAACCCGTTGTTGTTCCCTTCCCCGTACCTTTTCCCCATAAGTCGTTTAAACGGTCTAAGAACTTGCTGGCTGATGATAATCCCTCCACCGGATACGGTTCGGCAGTATCGATAATGTTCTGAACAAAGTCCTTACCCTTATCGAGGAACGCCTCGTTTAAATCTTTGTAATCAAACTCAGCGATGCGACACTTATCTTTACCGATACGTCTAGCCAGTTCTTCTGCTAATGCTTGTCCGGCAGTATCAGTGTCGGTTGCAATCGTGACGTAGGGCACACTCTTCAATACATCAAAGGCGTTCCATACAAACGCAAAGCGTTTATCTTCAGATGCATCTATCTTACCGTCCGTCACTTTCATAGGTGCACCGCTCGGCACAGATAGAACGTTCTCCATACCGCACTCAATCAGAGTTAACGCATCAATCTCTCCCTCTACAATCACTACCGGTAGTAGTGGATTAACATTGTCAATCCCAAAGAAATCCTGTGCACCGCCTGAGTCTTGGGTGAAATCCTTTGATTCAATCGAGCGATACTTGGCTGATATGAATGCACCGTTCCTGAAATATGGGAAGGCGACTGCCTCGGTCTCCTTGTTTAAACGCTGAAAGTATTTCTGGGAAGCAAATAATTTCATCTGGTCTGCGGTTTCTGCTGAGATACCTCGTGACTTTAAAAAAGCATAATGTTGTTCTTGTAGTTTAGTTGTAGGCATTTGCTTTAATGGAATCACGTTTAGTTCCTTACGATAGATGGGTTTAGTTTGATACTGTTTATTGGGGACGATGCCACTGATGCCACAGTGATGGCAGTGGTATACAAGACCCTCCGGCTTACGGTCAATCTTGAGTTCTTTTAACTGGTATTTTTTGCGTTCGGGTGAACACGAGGGACAGACTACTCTCTCTTGTACGTCAACGTATAACGTTGAAATATATGATTCGACTGCGTTCATTTAGCCTCCTACAGGGTACTACTTTTTGTTGTCAGATTTATTTGCTTTCGGTGACCTCAAACGGAGATTACCAACCTTGGTTGTACCGCCAGTCTTAATTGGCGTGATGTGGTCTATGTTCTTTCCTTGTCTATCTATACCTTTCTTATCGTATAAACGCCTAGCCTTTTGACGTTCTAGTTGTCCTTTATCATCGCCACGTTTTACTTGGGTTTGATACTCTTTTTTCCAATCTCGTTTTTCTTTTGTAGCCATTTATAAAAGCCCATAGTTATAGCAATACAGTCACGTAAAGACTTTAGTCACTCCTAGTAATACCTTGCCCTCTTGGGGAGGGCAGACCTAGCCTTAAACTAGGTTTGCCTTCACATACTGATGCCCCAAATGGTATCGGTACGACCCGAAAGACTTTTCGTGCAAGGGATTCTTTCTTCGCCATCCCTTCTGATGTCTAATGCACTAACCGTAGTATCAGCAATACACATTTCGACCCTACCGTTTTTCATCGTCAATCGAAATAGAAGTTCATCTTAATGGTTTTTAATATCACAATGCAAGTACTTTTTTTGTTTCTGCTGGTAATCACCTAAAGGGTATGTTTAAACGTTTAATCATGGTCCCCGGGGATGGCTCAGACGATGAGCCAGTAAAAAAAAGAGAGTGTTTTTTAGACACTCTCTAAACTCCACGTGACGGAGGAAGGAAATATATATTGTCCTCAATTGATGTTAATTTGCAATCAGAACGTTACCTTGTTGACAAATAAATTTTACTTGATGTATGATGCAACTATGTTTTGATATTCGATTAGCCTCCAATACAAACAAGACCAGTAGGTCGGAGAGCCACCCTTAAACAAGGTGGCTTTTTTTATGCCTAAAAATTTCGGCATCAAAACGTACCTTGTGTTGGGCTTAAACCACAACATGAATTTAAAACATTTAAAACCATTTAAAACACTTGACCCTTAGCACACTTTAGGTTCTGTAAGCACAGGTGTAAGCACAGGTGTTAGGCTAACACCTAGCAGTGATACCTCTATCTCACACCTTGGGTTTGCTTTGTCAACGCCCATCCAGTAGATATGCTTTTCTTTTACCTGTCTGTCGTTCTCATATGTCACGCCTTGTAGTAAGTCTAGGATTAATGATTCATCTAAGTCAGGTCTACGTGAGGCATACCAAATACGAATCGTTACCACAACGTCCTCGGTAAATTTCCGTGAAGCAGGTACAACGCATTGGCGTTTAAACATATCAGCATACGACAAGGCCTTGCTACTCTTTATAAACATTGAGCGTCCGTTGATGTAGACTTGTCTGCGAGAGTTTGCCTTGCTTGCCGGCTCTCCAAATATTTTTAGTGATAGTGTTTGCATAATTAAAAAAGTAGTGCTATTATAAAAGTTCTTAACGGAGGCTATATGAAGATTACTAATAAGTTTAACGTACCTGAGACATTGGTTGCTCTCGCATCTAGAGACTACTACAGTAAGGGTAAGAGTGACTATTCTGTCACAGAAATTATTTCTCCCCCACGTATTCAAAGACTCAGGCGTAAGCACTTTAATGAGATTGAACAGGACGTATCGGAAATGCTATGGATGCTACTTGGTACTGCACTACATGTAGTGGCAGAGCGTTCAGAGATTGCCGGTCACACTAACGAGGAACGCCTATCAGTTGCTATCGATGACATTATCTTATCCGGAGCGATTGACTTACAAAAAGATGATGACGATGGCGTTACTATCACTGACTATAAATTCACCTCAGCATGGGCATTAATGAATGACAAGCCTGAGTGGGAGGCACAACAAAACATTTACAAGTATTTAGTTGAACGAGTTAAAAGAAAGCCGGTCAAAGCACTAAGGATTTGTGCGTTCATTCGAGACTGGTCACACAGAGAAATGATGAACAAGCCTAGTTATCCAAGGGCAACCATCCAAGTGATTGACATTCCTATGTGGACATTTGATAGGACAGAGGCGTTCATTAAAGAGCGTGTAGAAATGCATCGAGACTCCAAGGTAAGAGCAGACTGGGAAGAAGAGTTACCACTGTGCACCGAAGAGGATAGATGGATTCGTGAAACGAAGTATGCAGTAAAGAAAGATGGTAGAAAAACTGCGGTTCGAGTTTTTGATACTGAGGAGGAGGCTCAGGAGTTGTTAAAGGAAATGCCGGAGAAAGATAAAGGGTTCATAGAAATCCGCAAAGGGGAGGCTATACGTTGCGTAAGAGATTTTTGTGGCGTATCGAAGTGGTGTAGTCAATATCAATCAACATTAGAAAGTGAGGAAAAATGAGTTTTACAGAACGTCAAAAATTGCAATTAAAGGCGGTTGCAAGGAGGCCTGATGACTTGCGAATGGGCACTGTTAATCATGCGTTAGAGGAAACTATTGACCAAATTCGATTGGAGAATAGTAGAGCATTTTTAAACGGTGCTGAATGGAAAAACAGGGTCTTTTTTAAAAGACCTAAAAACTTAGAGTGCCATGAGTATCTTGGCTACCACCATGAATAAGGAGAATATTTTGAGTGTTTATAAAAAATTACAGATGGCTAGACTGGCTTTAGTCCAAACAACATTAAAGAAATCAGGCAGAAATAAGTTTGCCGGTTACGAGTACTTTGAGTTGGGAGACTTCATTCCTACCATCCATGCACTGTTTGACCAAGTTGGCTTATGTGGTGTGGTTAGTTTTGGTGAGCATGCCACGCTGACTATTTACGATACAGAGGGCGATGGACAGATTGTATTTGCCACGCCTATCGTGATGGCAGAGAACGCTAAGGGTCAGGCTATCCAGTCGTTAGGTAGTACGCACACCTACTTGCGTAGATACCTTTGGTTAATGGCGATGGAGATTGTTGAGCACGATGTGATTGATGCACTCCCACAGGAATTAAAGCCAACAAACGTTGCGCCTAAGCCAGTTGCTCCTTTAGGTGATTCATTCTTAGCAGACGAGAAGAATGCAATGGCAGACCATATTGAAGGCAAGAAGCAAGCACAGGAAATGTTAGTGGCAATGCTGATTGAGTTTGGCAAGGACTGCAAGACCACTGCCCAGTTGACTTCTTTGTGGAAAAAGAATCAAACAGAAATTGATTTGTTGAAGAGCGGTAACGAAGAGCAGTACAAGAAGTTGCAAGGGCATTTTGCCGAATTTAAATTAAACGTTAAAGGGATTGACAATGAAAAAGGAGTTTGAGAAACGACCAAATACAGGGGGATTGTTTGCAGTCAAAAGCAAACAGGCATCTAACTTCCCCGACTATCGAGGCGATGTACTCATCCAGTTGAGTGAGTTTGAAATCAAGGATGGCATGATTGAAATCTCTTTATCCGGATGGAAAAAGCAGTACTCAGGTGGCACATGGTTATCTTTGCAAGCACAGAAACCTTGGGTCAAAGACGGACAAACACAACCACAAAAAACTCAGGAGATACAAGATGACGACATCCCTTTCTAAAGGTGGAAGACCCAAAGGTTCTACAAATAAAAAGAAAGAAGCCACCACCAGCAGCGATGATAGCCCGTTTAAACAGGCTTATGATACGCAGCCAACGAAGAAACAAAGGATGGTTTTTTCTAAGTTGTTAGACGATAACCTTAAGTTAATGTCTGACAACCAAGACCTAACACACATCATTGCTAATCATGAGCATAGTATTGTGGGCTTTCGTGCAGTTATCTCCTACCTTGAAAATCAACTTGGATTGAGGTCATCACAATGAATGCGCTCTCGTTTGAATGTCGAAAGGTTGCCTTGAAACAAGACCGCACTGGATATATTCTAACGTTGAGCATGCATCCCGATGAAATCCCCGAAGAACTTCTTAGGGATTACGTTGGGTCTCGCTATATGTGTGCGCTTGCAAGGATTGAAGACGATGAAACGCCTAAGATTTATAACAATCGAGTAAAAAAATCGGGGATGATTTGCAAACAACCACTGTTCCATAAATGGTTAAGGGACGAAAACTCCTTGACCATTGATGGCGAGTACGATGCAGTCGATGCGTTATATAACATTTGTTTAATCACTTCTCGCACTGAATTAAATGGGAACTCTGATGCTCAACAAAAATTTGATGAAATGGTAGAAGAATATGAACGATGGAAAGAAGAAAGTGAGCCGTTTTAAAACGGTCAAACAAAAGGTGATTTACTTGCCACATGAACTGGCTGAGAAGTTTGAGAAGTATGCAAAGAAGAATGATATTACTCAGTCAAAGATTGTATGCGAGGGAATCGTGATGCGAATGTCGGGGAATGACGACCCGTTCAACCAAGGATTTAATCAGGGTTTAAACGAGGCAATGAATATTGTTAACAAAACTGATGGCGCAAAGATGATGTTTCCATCGGGTAAGTCATTTGCCCAACTTGTTTGTGGTGAGATTGAACAATACTTGAGGGAACGTTAATGGACGAGAAAGACCTAAGAAATTGTTTTGCCATGTTCAAATCTTTAACAGGTGCAAACGCAGAGGATTGTTTTAAATTTGCCGATGACATGTTAGAGGTTAGCAAAAGACTTCCGCAAGAGGAGGGCATCCTAGCAATCAAGACTAAAAAACACCGTAAGGGGGATGGGTCATGACACACAGTGTAACTTGGAATAAAGATAAGAGTGTCTTAACCTACAAGGATAATGATGGCGTATGGTCAAAGGAGGTCTTTAACAAAAACCTTACTTTGATTAAACGTACAACATCTTGGGGTGAGTGGGTTGAGCACGAGTACGTGCAGAAGGGTAAGGCCAAGGATAGAATATCTTCAATACGGAAAAGTGATGGCACGTATCAGACGTTTAAATACGATGACATGGGTAGACTGATGAGTAAGAAGAAATGAAATCAATTAAATTTTTTGTATGCATGTGGATTATATTTTGTGGACTGATTATCTATCTGACCGAAGTAAGCCGGAGAGAAGAAGTCTACAAATTAAATTGCGAACTACTGCTTGGCGGTTGGCATCCTGATGTACCCAAGGATTACGCAAAGTTGTGTGAAGAGGCTAAACAAACAAGGAGCGATAGATGAAAGAGAGATACACATTTGGTTGGCATGACCCAAGAAGTTTGTATGGGGAGACTAAATTGGTTGAGGAAGATAAACCTAATGTACCTTTATGGTTTAGGTTAGTCGTTAAATTATTTTATTGGAGTAAGAAATGAAACCAAGTGCATACATATCTGATGGCGGTATATTGTTTAAAGAGTCACCACCTGATTCAATGATTAAATTAACACCGTTGTACGCAATGCGTGAGTTAACCGAGGATGAGATAAGAGAAGTTGCTGATAGCGTTTGCCATGCTTGGAAAAAGAATGGTGTTGGCGAGATTTACATGACAGATTTTGCAAGAGCAATACTAAGAAAGGCGAGTGAGAAATGACTGCAAATGAACTAGCTGATAAATGTAATAGGTTACAAGGTGAAATAATACTTGGGTTTTTGGCTGATTGCGCCACTATGCTACGGCAACAACAGGCTGAGATAGAGTCGTTAGGAAAGGCATTTGAAGGAGAAAGAAAATATGCTAGGTATTTATCTAAACTTTGTATTGACAATAAAATACCAATCGTATGGTCTTTTTAAAGAAAGC
>Ga0181344_1000661_pt1 | contig 13450 bp, 15 predicted proteins | sample Su13VDMLBDD_FD_130098 | JGI IMG/M metagenome (GOLD analysis project Ga0181344, IMG submission 130098) | Freshwater viral communities from Lake Michigan, USA - Su13.VD.MLB.D.D | ecosystem: Environmental > Aquatic > Freshwater > Lake | place: USA: Michigan | collected 2013-07-15
CAACACCCGCAGGTCCTGAACAAATTGTAATTTGATTATTAACTAATAGGTCGTAATATTCTTTTTGATTATCTGATAAAAATTTACTTTTTTGTTTCTTTTTGATTATTGAATTAATAAAATCTTTTCTTGAAATTGTTTTAGGAATTGATGTGTCCTCTTGGGTTTGGTTTGTTGGTTTTCTTCTATTCATTCTATTTTCTTATAATGTTATAGTTTTTTTCAAAATACTCAATAGTTTCCTTTAACCCCTCATAAATCGGTGTGAATTTAAAATCGGGTAAGTAGGATTTGATTTTTGAATTATCACTTGGTTTTCTAAATTGACCGTCAGGTTTACTTGAGTCGTAAATAACGTCCCCTTTAAAATTCATCAATTCTACTACAATATCAACAACATCAATAATTGAAATTTCTTGAGATGTTGATAGTAATATCGGTTCACTTTCATTATAGTTGTGCAATACCCACTCTGTTAGTTTTGCTACGTCTCTACTAAAAATGAATTCTCTCATTGGTTTACCAGAACCCCATATTATTAATGGTGTTTTATTTTCTCTTGCTAAGTAACACTTATGGATTAATGATGGTAATACGTGTCCATTTACAATATCATAATTATCGTTTGGTCCATAAATATTACAAGGTATTACTGATTTGTAATTTAAACCATATTGTTCTTTATATGCTCGGATTTGGATATCCGCCATTCTTTTTGCGTAAGCATACGCATCGTTTGAAAAATGAGGAGGACCTAAATGTATTTTTGATTCGGTAAGTGGATATTCTACATTACTTGGGAACACACATGTGGATAAAAACAAGACTAAATTCTTAACGTTAGAGATTCTAGCACTTTCAATAACATTTGTGTTCATCATAATGTTATCGTAAAAGTACTCACCCTTATGGTTCATATTTCCACCAACCCCGCCAACTTTGGCAGCACAATGGATAACGCCATCAAATTGTTTTAACATTAATCTATTCGTATCATCTGTGTTACGTAAATCATATGATTTGGATGATGGTTTAAAATATTGATCCCCGATAAATTCAGAACCAACTAACCCATACCCACCTGTAACTAATATTTTATTTTCCATAATATTCCAACCAATATTTTATCATTTCATCTAACATCGTTTCAAAAGTGTATTCAGGTTTCCATGATAATTTCTCTCTTAATTTTGTAGAATCCCCTTTTAAATTTTCTAATTCTTCAGGTCTAAAATGTTTTTCATCAATAACAATAAAATCTTGATAATCTAAACCTAACGAACTAAACACATAACTACATAGATCCCCAACAGAATGTGAGACACCTGTTGAACACACGTAGTCATCTGGGTTGTCGGATTGTAACATTAACCACATAGCATAAACATAATCTTTTGCGTGACCCCAATCTCTTGTTGCTGATAAATTACCAATGTGTAGTTTATCTTGTAAACCAAGACTAATTCTAACGGCAGCTTTAACAACTTTGTTAGTTACAAAATTAGTTCCTCTTCTTGGTGACTCGTGGTTAAATAGGATACCATTCCAAATTTTCATTCCATATGAATTCCTATAATTTCTACAGATATTATAAGAGAATACCTTTGCACATCCGTATGGTGATACGGGATTCATCGGAGTCGTTTCTCTTTGATACCCATCGTCATCGATTGTGTTTCCAAACATTTCAGAAGAAGATGCTTGATATATTTTTGAATGTGGAGAAACTAATCTTACCGCCTCTAATAAATTTAATGTACCAACACCTGTAACATTTGCAGTATAAATTGGTTGATCAAAACTAATTCTTACGTGGGATTGAGCGGCTAAATTATAGACCTCATCTGGTTGTACTTTAGATAATATTCTAACTAATGATGCCATGTCAGTTAAATCTGCATATTCTAAAGTTATTAAGTTTTTATCCCTTAATGGTTCGATTCTAGATGATTGGGTTTCTGAAACTGAATTTCGTTTTACTGTTCCCCATACTTCATAACCCTTTTCCAATAATAGTTCAGCCAAGTATGAACCGTCTTGACCGTTAATACCTGTTATTAATGCTTTTTTCATAAATTTTTGTTAACTATTTCAATTACTTTATTTATTTCATCCTCTGTCATTTGATGATTATTTGGTAGATATAAACCATATTTGTGTACGATTTCCGCATTAGGTAAAGATTGTTTTCCGTACCTCTCATACCAAAATGGATGTTCATTAATCGATCCACAAATCAATGGACGACATTCTATATTATTATTAATCAATTCCTCCGTTAAGTTTTTAATATTTTCGGTTATTATTGGAAATGAAAAATTAGAGATATAGGAATTACTTGGCGGATTAATATTCCAATATTTATTATTAATTTTTTCTTTATAGATATTATAATTTCTATTCCTATTTGTTACAATTTCGTCAATTTTATTTAATTGTTCTAAACCTATAAATGCCTGTAAATCGGTTGATCTTAAATTAAATCCAGGATAATAGAAAGTATATAACGACCTAAATTCGTCTACGTTATATTTTTTACGTAATGATATTTGTTTCTCTTCCGGTAAATCCCTGTCCCACCCATGTGACCTAATCGATAATAAAATGTGGTATAAATCTTCATCGTTTGTTGAGATCATACCACCCTCTATTGTTGACATATGGTGACCAAAATAAAACGAAAAGGTTGACAGGTCACCCATTGTTCCTAATTTTTTACCGTTATATTCCGATCCCATTGACTCACAAGTGTCTTCAACTAATAGAATGTCGTTTTCTTTACATAGAGTTAGTATTTCGTCCATATGATTAGGGAATCCTAAAACGTGTACTAAAATAATTGCCGATGGTTTCTCTTGCGATATTATTTGTTTTAGGTGATTTATATCTAACCCTAAATTATCCATATCACATTCACACATGATTGGTGTTAATCCTAACTGTGTTGCGGGAGTAACTGTTGTGACCCAAGAAACTGCCGGTACTACTATTTTATTATTTTTTAATCTACCCGATAATAATAAAGAATAAATTGCCGCTAAATTTGCTGAAGATCCGGAGTTCACAAAAACGGAATATTTGACTCCTAACCACTCTGACCATTTTTTTTCAAATTCAACAGTAAGTGGACCTTTAGTTAATTTAGGATTAGTGTGTAACCACTCTATTAATTTATTAATGTCATTAACGTCAATGGTGTCTTTAACTAATTTTATAGTTTCGTATGTCATGATTTGTTAGTTTTAATAAGTCCTCATATGATGAGAATTTTATTTTTGAAAAGTATTCTTTTCTTTGATTATAAAGATTAGAATCAATATCTTCTGTAATATAATCATTGTACTCCATATTGGAAAGGTTCAATAGATCTCGCACAAAATTTTTTACGTTAATCAATTCTCCTGATCCGATGATTTTATCGGTGGTAGTATTAATTGAGTTATCTACTATATATGATGGATGGATTATATCTCTTAACATATTAATGTTACCTACAGTTATTTTTTTTCTATTTAATATGCAATCAAAAATTTTACTAAACAAAAATCCGTCTTTTCTAAAAGGACTATTAAAATTAAATGCATAAATTATGTGTACGTTTTGATACTCATTTTTATTACTATTAATTTTATTTGAAAAATGTTCGTTTGATTTAATATAGGGGGTGTAGTTGTAATTAAATGGGGTTTGTAAATCAATAGGTCCGACACAGTTATTCCAAAGTTCAGATGTCGAATAGACAATAATTTTATTACAGTGATCTTTTATTTCATTAATTAACTTGATTTTATAATCGACATTAATATTTGTAAAAAATTCTTCACCCTCATTAAGGAATGTCCTTTGCTCAGCAAATAAGATATAGATGTTTTCGTATTGTTTGGTTTTAATTAAATCGATGTCAATATGTCTGGATGTCATCCTATCATAATCCAACGGAAAATAATTACTTAATTGTGCGGTTGACCCAATAATAAGATTACTCATTTAAACAAAAAATATTTTTATTTTGTGGTTATATCCTTTTCTTTAGTATATGGGTGCCAATCACATTTATCAAAAAAGTCTCTCCAATAAACATAAGTTAAATAATCGTTAGGTGTACCCCAACATATGTAATTTTTAACTTCAAAAACTTTAACAGTTAATCCATCTTTTATATTTTGATTTAAAACGTCATCAACATAAAATTCACCATTTGTTCTTATATTTTCTTCATAGTTTTTTTTAAGACCTTCTAAAAAATATTTAGCCTTTCTAAAATACATCGTACCTATAATTGCATGTGTCGTTAATGGATTATTGTAAATAAAGTTTTTACAAGAAACGTGTTTTATTTCATTATTTTCATTTACATCTAACCATGCATACATATTAGGATTAACTTTACTTGCTTGATTATTTCTAAACGACCACACGATAATATCGTTACTTGTATCGGAAACTAATTCCATGTATTTTTTACTATCATAATAAACACCATTATCACACGCAGAAATCATAATTGGTTTTTCAGGATCTAAATTAAATTCATTGATCCCTAATTCGCAAGTACAAGCTTGACCTTCAGTTGTCTCATCTAATTGTAATATTTTACAACCTTCATAAAAATCTTTTAGTTTATCATCTATTTTAAATTCATCTATGTGTGATTTTAGACAAATAAAAACATTATTTTTTGATTTAGGTAAACAATTAACGGCTTGTATCACCATCGGCTTCCCATTAACATCTATTAACGGTTTAGGTTCTTTAAATCCAATCTCAGTAAATCTACTACCTCTACCGGCCATCGGTAACACCAAAGTGGTATCATCACTATTCATGACATCAGGTTGTTCCGTGATAATATTTTTAAAATAATCTGACCACCCTTTATATGTTTCTAAATCGTAAGGCGTTCCCCATTGTAACATATTATCGATTTCAAAAATACCAACCTTTAAACCGTCACTTACTAATTGATTATATACTAAACTAACATAGAACTCACCATTAACTTTAATGTCATTTTCAACTAAAGACTTAAAATATTTTTTTAATAGTTTTCCGGATTTAAAATAATACGTTCCGTTAGATGCGAACTCATTCATTCTATTACTTGTAAAAGGTTCTTTTTCTTTTATCTCTAAAAGTAAGTTATCTTCTTCTTTACAAAAGGCATAATTATCTGTACCTAACATGTGCGGATGAAACCCTTTATAACACGGAATCGCACCATCAAGGTTATTTTCTCTAACATACGATAAAAATTTATTAAAATCCCAATATGTTCCATAATCACAATAACTAACAATCACTTCACTATCGTCATCAATATGATCTGTTATTTGTAAAACAGACTCAACAGGACCTCTGACAACCCCATTAGGTATCGTATAGATTGTACAATTAGGTGAAATAGATGTGAGAATATCTTTTATATTATTTTCTAATACGTGTTTTTCATTACATATAAATGTAACATCACTAATATTAGGGAATAAATTTACCACGTGTTCAATAATTGGTTTACCGTCTACCTCTATTAATGGTTTTGGGTCTGAATAACCAGCATCAATAAATCGTTTACCAATGCCCGACATAGGAATTATTAGTTTAATATTTTTCATTTAATTTTTTTTGCCAATTTATAGTATGTTTAATCCCATCTTCTATCGATACGAAAGTATCTTTACCAAATTCTTTAGTGTATTTATCGATCGATAGATTTACAAGAATTGGGTTCCCTAATAATCCATTATTAATTTCAGGGGTTTTTATTTCTTTATTTAAATGATTACCAATAACATTTGCCAATTCTAGTATCGACATAGTATTTCTACTTGCGACTTTATAAATAAAATCTTTACCATTAAAAATAATATTCCATATCATCTCAATTGCGTCCGTAATATAACAAAAACTACGTAAAGAAGATCCATCGTCAAGTAATTCAATTTTATCATTATTTAAACCTTTATCGATTAAAGAATTAATAACCCTAGTGTCACCTTTTTGAGTACCAGGACCGTAGGTGATCCCTAACCTAACAATTTTTATTTCTTTACCCGTTTCCCTAAAAATATTACAGATTGCTTCTCCACATCTTTTACCTTCAATATATGGCGATCTTGGGTGTGTTGGATTTGTCATCCCTATTTGGTCTTCGGTGATATTATACGCAAATAACCCATTATAGACTTCACTTGAGCTTATAAATAAAAATGTACCATTAGGTTTTAATTTATTAAGTAATCTTAAAGTGACCGATGTGTTAATCTCAATAGTCTTAATTTTATTATCTAAAAATCTACTAGGTTGTCCATAACCTGAAGAATGGATAATATAATCAAAATTGGGTAAGAAGTTTAAATCATTAACTTCAGTTATGTCACTATAAATGGTATTACAATCGTTAAATATTCCACTTAACATGGGGTTTGGTGTCTTGTTCCATGCGTAGATTGTGATATTTAATTCTTTTTGTTTTTGTTTGATCGAACTTAATAAATGTAACCCTATAAGTCCCGACGCTCCGGTGATCAAAATTGTTTTATCTTTTAAAACGGTAAAATCAATTTTATACTCATTATTTAATAAACTCTCCATTTTTATTTTTCTCCGTAATAATCACCCCACTCGACTAATATTGTTGGTCTATTATCCGTTCTTTCGTATGCGTATTTAAATGATTCAAAAATTTGATGAGGTTCATCCAATCTTATGATATCGACATAGTCACATAATCCTTTAAATCCTGAAGTAAAATCGGAAATATGTTGATGTTGTGGGTGTAAGGGTCTTTGAGACCCGATAGATACCCTAATAATGATTTTTGGGGTGTACCCACCATTAGACATTATTTTAATTTTATCAATGTGGTTAACCAACTGATTAGCAGCAAGCAATAAAAAATTCCATCTAGGGTATATTGAGATAGGCACCGTTCCGTTTAATGCCAAACCTAAGGTCATACCCATTTGCATATCCTCATTAACCGGCATCTCTAATAATTTAGATCTATCAACGTCCTTTAGTGTGTTAGTAATTGCAGTTCCTGGATATTCAACGGCTTGTCCTAAAAATAATGTATTGTCTTTTTCGGACAACCAATCCATTGATCTCTTTAATTCATCAAAATATTTCATAATTAAAATTGTATTCTTTTTCCTGCGCCCGCATGAGGGTATTTAGTTTCATATTCGTAATATATAATTTTACGAGTTTCTTTTGAAAAAAACAATTCATCAGAACCCCAAGTTTTTAAAGTATCGGTACAAACAGATTTACCATTATTTTCAATAATAAAAGTAATGGGTAAATCATGGTTAACAGAATACTTCCAGTTCTCAAAAAAAGTACCGGTCTCTGAAGACATATCACCAACAAAACACCACACATGGTTATCCCCGCCTTTACGTTTTATATCTAATGCAACTCCTGTAGCAATTGGTATATTACCAGCAACAATTGCGGAGGAATAAATATTATGTGATGGGTAACAAAGAGTAATAGATTTACCATCTAAAATATCTTTCTTAATTGTTTCTTTATCGACACCTTTTAAAAGACATTGATAATGTGACCTCCAAGTGCAAAATACCCAATCACTTTCATTGATGTTTTTAAAAATTTCAATCATCTTATCTTCGTTTCCGTAATATAAGTGTATTGGTGCTTTAATCATTGCATTATTAAAATAATCCGCAATTTCGTCTTCAAATGAAATTAATTCGTCTTTAGTGTAATTCATAGTTAATATTATTATAATGTACGATATGGTTAGAGTTAGTAAATTTTTGAATAGTCATTAGTGAATTATCATACAAATAAATTAATTTTGAATTATTTAAGTATGATGCAAACGTCGAGAAATTTGAGTGGACTTGTGATAAAATAATATAATCACTAATTGATAACATATATAAATCGATGTATGTTTTTTCCATGTCTGTGCAGTTTGTGTTATGAACGATATGGTTAGGGTATAACTCATGATAATTTTTTAACACTTCTTTGTCTTCTGATGAAAAATAAAAAAAGTCTTTGTCGTTATAAAATTTATCTATTACGCTTTTTGTTAAATTATCCAAATGGTCTAAACCATCGTAAGTCATAAAGGTACTATAATCACCAAGAACATTTATTTTATCTGTGCGTCTTAAATGTGTTGATACTTTTGGTTTTTGATTATCTTTAACTAAATCTAATAATTTTTCAGTTGGTTTGAATTCTTGTAACGTTTCAGTTAGTAATAAATTAAACTCTTCATACGTACACATATCTTTAAGGAATGAATCATAAAAAAGCCACGGGGACATAACCCCACCTAATTGTGCTTCAAATTTGTGTGTTGGGTCACAAGGTTCATTTATTTTAACATTTTTTGGTATGTTAAAATATTTTGTAAAATTTTCAAACTTATAATCAGACAATCTAACTTTATCCCAAGCTCTTTTTTCACCATCTTTATATTCGTACAATGGATTTTCATCTCCATGAACAAAAGGACAATCTTTCCATAAAAAATGTAAATCAGCGTTAATTACTTTGGCGTATGTAGACATTAATGTTGTATCCATTAATCTATCCCCTAAACACGTAACTGAAGGTTCAGTCCATAAAAGTTTATTAGTCATATCTATTGTATTATGTAATCGCTACAAATTGCGTAAACGTAGTTTATATTATTTGAATTTATTTCTTTTTTTGACAATAATGGAATAATACAATTATTGTTTAAAGTCATATTTAAATCATGTACCCATAAATTACCTGTACTTGTTATTATGTATGGGTCACTTGAATGACAAAAAAACTTTATGTTTTTGTTTAATTTTTTTAATCCGTGAGCCGATTCGATATCTTTACAATGGAACCACAAACTTTCAGATCTCATTACAATCCAAGTTGGTGATATTTTATAATCAGGAGTATCATGACCTAAATAAAATTCACCATTAATGAATCTAATATCGACTTCAACCTCATAACCTAATTTTATGGCACAATCAATATATGAAGGTCTGTTTTCTTTATTTGGAATTGGACCTTTAAGGTTACCTCTATGTGAAATTAATTTCATATTTTTTTAATTAATATAATTATTTTTTATCAAAGATAAACTCCCAGTTATTTAATTTTGGTGTATCCATCATTTTCCATGCGTAATCTAAATTCATTTTAGGAAAAATCCAATGACGATTACGAACCCATATATGGAAATTAATATTCTTATTGTAGTTAAATAAATTTTTAAATTGACAATGGTAGAAAAAATTTACATTACACCCCTCAATAAAGTGTATAGATTCTGCACCCTCTAATAAAGATATTAATCTACCCGGACTGGGTGCTAAATAATTTAAATTGATTGTTTTATAATCATTACCAAGATACGGCGTTAATTGACCCGACTCACCAACCGGATCATTTATTATATTATACTTATCGTTTGGACCGAGACCATAATTCCACAATATCTCATTTTTTATTGAAATTTCTTTATCGGTATTTCTTTCATAATTGAAGAAATCCATTCTAACGGTATTATTTAACCCAACCAACTCATAATAGAAAACGTGATTTATTTCTAGATCATTAGAAGGTAAATGTTTATTTGGTTGACATTTGTGTTCTTCGGGTATGTTTAATTTATTATATAATGGGTTTAGGTCATTAAAGTAATATTCTTTATTAATGTTTTTAAGTTCTGAAAAAATAGTATTAGGGCCCGACCAATCACCTGTCATTGTATTACATATATGATATTCACCATACTCCCCACGATTAATTAAAATTTCAGGGTCTGATGTTATGAAAATACGTTTATTAAATAACGGGTCGTTATCAAAATAATCATTATAGTAGTTCAAAAGGGTTGGGGTGTTACCTAAATAAAAATAAACGGTCTCATAATACTCTAACAAATAATAGAGTAACCCGATGACCGATAAACAGTCACCATACGCTAAATTGGGTGGAATCAATATTATGTTTTTATTTTTCATATCTCTTCGATCCTTAAAGTTTTATCGTCAATGAATAAATCATAATACGGCTTATCAACTCTTAATTCGTTAAATTTGGCCCCCCATGATAATAATTGTTTTTCTGTTAAATCATACCAGTCAATTTGTTTTCTACTACCTCTAGCGGTCCAATAAACAATAGTATTACCCTCATCGTATAATTTATTTATTTTCTCAATGTTTTCCATAATAGGTTCGGAGTCAGAGTAGTGTCTACTATTTGGTGTGGTACATATTGTTTCATCAATGTCTACGTATATTGTTCTCATAATAATGATTTTCTATATTTTTCTTGTTCATCGTTTATTAACTCATCGATTTCGTAATTACTTAAATAATCACATGTAAAATTTGTTAAAAATATTTCAGCGGATTTTTCACATATTTCGGTTCCGTAAATACATTCCTCAATAGAATTACCACAAACAATAATTCCATGATTTTTTAATAATATTAAATTAGGAAAACACTTTTCTTCATCTATAAATTTATTCAGATGTGTTTTAATATTATCAGTTAGTGGTTGACCAGGTAAAGAGTAGGGGATAATACATGATTTTTTACCGTTAAAAATAACTTGGTCCGGAAATAATCTTTTATTTGCAAAATCACTAATCTTGTCAGATACTAAAATTTTTAAAGTATTGGTTGGGTGAGTATGAGCAACATATCTTATGTTATAGTTACCCAACAGATATAGGTGAAAACTTAATTCCATACTACCCTTTTTATTATGATTGTCTGTTTGTTCTCCTTTAAAGTTATAACTAACTAAATCAGATTCGGTTAAATTCCTTAAATTGGATCCGCTCGCCTTTATAATGATACCATCATTTGTTTTTTTTGAGATATTACCTTCCATACCAACAACAAAATTAGATAATGATGCAGATAACTTTAACAAATCATTATTCATTTTGTTAGAATGTTTTTTTTAACATAAATGCGGTAGGAGCCACCCAATTGGTTGATTTAACGTTATAATCTAAATTAAATTCTTTAAGGAATTTTTCAACACCGTCACTCTCACTAAATTTGTGGTATTCGTATTCGTCGAATAGTATTATACCACCTGGTAATAATCTGTCCCATAAATGTTTTAATGCGTAATATGTTGGTCTATCTAAATCAACATCTATATAAATCATAGATGCTCTAAACCCCGGATTTTGTTCTAAAAATTCAGGTAATGTTTTCTCAACGTCCCCCTGAACTAATTTAAATTTATCTGAAGAGATTCCTGTACTTAATATTCTATTTTTTACCGATTCTAACGTTAAATCGGAATGATCAACTCTATCATAAACAACAAACATATTTTCTTTGTCATTTAAACCATCTTTAACTAAAATATTTTCGGCGTTAGAGGTATCGAAAATATCAAACCCAATTACCTTTTTATTTGAGTTAGGAGAGTAAACCTCAATAAATTTCATAAAACTGGACATACCTGATCCTTTAAAAACCCCAATCTCAACTATATCACCAGGTAAGTCTTTAGTTTTTAAAAAATATTCAAACCTATGTAATAATTTACCAATAAGTTTAATATCGTTTGAGAATATGAAGTTATTAAAATCGTCGTAAACATTTTGTTCAATCTGATTTAATTTATTCTCATTGCTGATTGCGTTTAATTTGTCCATATGTAATGTTATTAATTTTTTTTTAATTAGTAAAGATGAGGTTAAAGATGAATAATAATGTGTAATCGTAAAACGTATTACTCAAAACACCACCACCCGAAAATTTAACATACTCGTCAAATATAAATTGATTATAATGTTCGCTAGATATGTGGGTAAATGTTATGTTTTCGTATTTTAGTTTTTTTATAATTTCATCAACTATAAATGACTTACTAATTTTTATATCCAAACTTAATTTATCCTCATGTTCTAAATTGTATATGTCCACATTATCTCTTGAAAAAAATCGTATTATTACATCAGCATTGTCTTTTTGAGGTAATATGTGTTCAATAAAGTCCTTATCTCTTTTTTTAATTGATTCTAAAACTTTTTCTATTGTGTAACCCCTTTCTATAACATCTCTTTTAATTTTCCACTTTTGTTTAAGTTCTTCTTGTGGGTCCATATAGATTTTAATGTCATATATTGAATTTGAATCTTTGTTGTATATTGTATGTAACCCGCAGACAATTAAATTATTGGATGGGTTAATTAGTTGTTCTTCCGTGAATGTCCCTGTTGCGTGATCATAATCGACTTGAAATATTTCTTTACCAATCTTAAGATTAAAGACATCTTCATTCATTTTCTCAATGTAATTTGCCTTTGGGTCTAAATGGGTAACATCAGTCCAGTTAGAATCCCCACGTTCCCATTTATGGTACCTATCGCATTCTAAACTAAATGAATCGGAAAAACAATTTTTTAATAATTTACTTAATGTTGACTTACCCGAACCTGAATCACCACAAATGGCAAAAACATTACATTTAGATAATATAAAACTATAATCGACATCGATTTTATTAATTTTAAGATTAGTCTTACGTAAATGATTATATAAGATTGTTTCGGATACCGCACCATAACTACTAATGTAATCGTCAATGTTTGTAAAAATATTAAAATATGTATCCATTGATTCAGAATCACCAAAAGCAAATGCATCACAAACATATTTGTCACTAGGTGATTTTAGTTTTTTCTTATCTATTTTACTATCATAAGGGACATACACAGTGTTAGTCTTTGGTTTAAAAGACATTAAATTTTTAGTCTTAATAGATAAGTCGGGTCTGTATCTGACAACTATGTCATACTTTTCACCGTGAATGGACTCATTTATTTTTTTTAACTCATTAAGTTTAAACAATTTGGACCACTGGTTAAACGTATTATTATAAAGTTTATTACGATTATGATAATCATTCCTTTCAATTAAAACAGATTTTGGGTTTAACTCTGATATGATTTTTTTGATGTCAGAATCCTCATCTATAAGATTTAAATATCTATCCTCTTCTTTTTCATTTTTAGTGATATGAAGGTATACGTCAACATCATTAGAAATATTAATAATTTCATTTTTAATGTATGAAAGACTATTCTCGTAACTCCTTAAGTATCCCGATATTAATAATGCGACTTTCATTATACTATTTCCCAATTATTAAGTTTAAAGGGATTTTCAAACATAAATCTATGGTCTCTTTTATTATATAGGTAAACTTTTATGTTTTTAAATAAACCATATTTGGCATCTAAACTATAACATATGCCAGCCCATATAGAATCAACTAAATGTATTTCTTTGGCATTTTCTAAAATTTTTATGTAATCAAAAAATATAGATGACATTTTATTTAAATTAACATAATTACAATTTTCTATAATCGTATTGAAATTTATTTTAGTTGAGACGTGTAACGATCCGTGCATGTGATTTGATTCGTCATCATGATAAAC
>Ga0181344_1000662_pt1 | contig 13449 bp, 9 predicted proteins | sample Su13VDMLBDD_FD_130098 | JGI IMG/M metagenome (GOLD analysis project Ga0181344, IMG submission 130098) | Freshwater viral communities from Lake Michigan, USA - Su13.VD.MLB.D.D | ecosystem: Environmental > Aquatic > Freshwater > Lake | place: USA: Michigan | collected 2013-07-15
AAACGGTCTTTATGGTTTCTTTGATTGCACAAGTTCCGTAATAGATTTCCCGCTTGCTGATGGGGAAACGGCAGAATGTTACAATGCAGGGTTTACGGGCATTATAACCGTTAAAACAACAATCCCCGCAGGAGATTTCCACGCTACATTGTATAAAAACAATGGAGAAGTAGAATGTATTGATTTGCCTGTCGGGTTAGTGCAGGAAACATCATTTGCATCAGCTACATTTGCTTCAAGCGATGATTTAAGAATTGACATTGAAGCAGGGCTTTGTGTACCCGTTTAAAAGTAAATAATGGCAGAAAATAAATGCAGTTTAGACAATATGCTTCAAGCCATTCTTGCGGCGGGTAACGGGGAACAAAACGCCACGTACCCGCCCAAGATATTTGATGCTCAATTCAATGCAGTAACATCGTGGCTTATTGATACGATAGTAGAACTTTATCCTAAAGACCAATCTTTTGTTGACATATTGCGACCATTTTTAAAGCGAGAAAGATTGCCTGTAAGAAACGGTGAAATAATTTTACCAAAAGATATGCGTAATTTTTTGGGTGCAGCGGTTTCGGTTCGTAAAGACTTCAAAGCAGAATGTTCAGACGAACCTGTTACTGAAACGCAAATGAAAATTACCGATAGAAAATCGGGATGCCTAAGTCGCCCAATTAAAATAGTTGACCAATCAGAGTTCGACTATCTCACTACACACGAATATAAAGCCCCAACGTATGAGAATCCCGTTGGGTGCTTTATGGGTAGCCTTGGCGATGATGATAGCAATGTATTGAAAATATGCCCATTCGACATTACAGGGGCGGAAATACGATATATCAGAAATGAAAAAAAATACCGTTACGGATATATTACGCAGCCTGACGATACCTATATTTTTGATGAAACGACAACCGTAGAAAGCGAATGGCAAAACAATTCTTTTAAATATTTGTATCGGGGGCTAAATGTTCTTTACGGAATTTATACAAGAGATAATAATTATCGCAGTTTTGCGCAAGAACTAAAGCAAATTGGATTGACATGACAAATGTTATTTTATTTATTATTATACAAGCATGGTTTATAAATGGCGTTCATATATCTTTTAAAGGATATAAGCAAAATGATATTCTGCATGGGAATATCTTCTACCTTATGTTTGCTCACAAATGGTCAGGCGAAGAATGGTGGCAAAAGCCTTTGTACTCATGTGTAAAATGTATGGCATCATTATGGGGCGCACTTACATTTTGGCCGTTTGTACTTTATGTTTATGGATTTCATTGGGTAGAATTACCGATATTTGTTGCAGATGTTTTTGCATTGGCTTTTCTTAATTTTTTCTTTTATAAATTGACCTGATGGCAACATTAAAAGGTATAGCATCTTTACTTCAAGAAATGTATGACGGTGGACGTATAAAGGTTAGCAACCTTACTATGGAAAACCGAGATATGCTTGAATACGTGAAGTTAGGCTATGCCGCTGTCATGCGTGATATGTGGCTATCCTTAAACAAAGGAAAAACTACCGATGAATACTATTTCTTCACGGGTTTGCTAAAGCCAAGAAAATTTACACTTAAAGAAGGGCGGCAAGTTCGTATAGTAGATATGTCGGGAGCATCTACCATAAGAATGCCGCAAAACAACCATTTGTTTGAAGTGATTCCGATAGGTAGCGATTGCGCAGAAGGCGGAGAACCAATACCAATGTGCCAACCCGCAGAAGCAAAGTTTTACAAAGGTGGTGATTTTGTAGGCTATACTTTCTTTGAACCAAGGGGGAGCGAATTACTTGTGTATAATGTTGGTGAGTGTATAAAAGAAGTAGAAGTGACTGCATTGTATGACGATAAAGATGCCGACATACCTTCGGATATTGCATTTAATGTAATTAAGTCGGTGTTAAAAGATGTGTTTGGCGTGAAAGAAATAGACCGGGTAAAGATTGACGATAATAGCAACATGGTTATTCATCAATTAAAATCGCAGTTAGGCATGGCCGCTGCACAATAACAGAACATGGCAACATCTGCATTTTGCACATTGGATGAAATAGTAGAGGATGCTTGCTTCTCTATGGATGATTTTTTGCTTCGCAACAAAATGAAGTTTTTGCGGCTTGGGAAACGTGTGTACAATGACGACCTTAAATTATCGGCAGTAAAAATACCAAAACGCCAATTTTTCTACATAAACAAAACCAATAATACCATACAAATGCCTTGCTCTTTTTCGCACCTAAGCGGAGTGTCTTGGCAAGATGGGGACGGGCAATTTCATCCAATGTATCGCAACGAAACATTGAACGATGATATTGTGGACATTAAAGCAAAAAAAGATTGTGCATGTGATTGCGGTGGTACGCTTTGCAATCTTATAAAAAGCTACGAAAGCATTTCCGAAGAAGTAGAATTTGCTACACCTAATGGCGGAACAGAAACATTTACGTGCATGACAATTAAGGGCGTGGACGGGAACGGTTGGTACTATGAAACGGTACAATATCCAAGTGCTGTACATGAAGATGGAGTATGGGTAAGCAATGAACTTGTAACCGAAAAGCGTGACTTGTGTAAATTGGAGTACGATGCAGAAACAGGGTGTGTTAGCGATTGCCCCGAAAACGTAGAAGCAGTAACATCATGCGGGTGTCGTACTGAAATCGTGCATGTAACATCAAAGATGGATTCATACATGGTAGAGTGCGGAGTATGGTTTAGCCGCAACTTCGGGTTCAAAAATATTTTCAATGTAAGCGAAGAAGGTGACCGACTAATATTTCCAAGCGATATACCATTAGATAAGGTGCTTGTGCGATTCTACGAGAACGTGGATTTGAATAACATAAAAGTACCCGTAGCGGCACGTAGCGTAATGATAACGGGCATACTATACGAAAACATTCGGTATAAAACAGATAGGGATAGTTTGCTTTTAACACGGGAACTTGGGCAACGATTTGCGAATGAAAAGTTTGCCCTTATTGCAGAACTAAACAAGTACAACGCAGCTTCCAAAAATGCAATTATGTCGCCCGTAGCTTACATTCCATAAAAAAACATAATTTTGGGCTATGGCTACGCAACAAGGCAAACAAATACCAATAACAGTAAATCTTGATACTTCTTACGAGAACATGCAGCCGACCGAAGCGGTTGCTATACACAACTATTCCCTTGAAACAGAAAGCAACGGTGGATTATCCACAGGAACGGGTAATGATACGGGTGAAGGGCAAAATGAATTTACACTAAAGCCCGTAAAATCGAACAAAGCTATTGATGTAGATATGCCCGCAGGTACTAATATTTGCGTAGGGCAATTTGAAAGCCTGACGACACAAGAATTATACTATTGCAATTTTAATTCAAACGAAAATCATGGAATATATGTTTTAAGTGGGAATGACCTTTCTTGGAAGAAAATAATTATTGACCCCGAACTTGCGTTTTCTGACGACCCAACAGCATTTATAGCAAGCCATAGGGTTACCCTAAGAGTAACCTACGACAACAATAAAAATGTATCGGAGAAGTATTTGATATTTACGGACGGCAATGTATGGCAAAAGTGGGTAAACGTAATTGCTGCAATAGAAACCGATGGGTTCAATGCCAACACATATCCTTATTGGACGCTGCAACAGCCGCACTTTGATAGACGAGAATTATTTGAGTATGCAGTAAGACCGCCAATGTATAAGCCATTGGTATCGCTGCTTGACAATACTTCCGCAGAAGCGAACCGCCCAAATAGAATGATAGATAAGGCGTTTCAGTTTTCATACTCATTTGTACTTACTGATGGGCGAGAAACGGTAATTGCACCTTGGTCGCTGCCAATGATTGTAAAATCGGAAGTATATCTTGCTAATCCGCAAGCAATACCAAAGCGAGGGGAAGTAGAGTTATACGGTGGAAGCCCATTGGTAGAAAAAGTAAAAATATATGTTCGCCTTACCAAAGAAGGAGAAAATCCTTGGTACTTATACGACACAATAAGCAAGTACACCGATACGGGTGTGAACGACCCAACAACGATAGGTAACAAATATTGGTTACGCCAAAACCCGTATGCAGGGTACAATTACAATGGCGTTTTTAATACGTTTAATTACATATTCAGCTTTGACCGAGTGTATCAAATTACAGACGGAACAACGGTAAATATTTATCAAAATGCTTTGCCAATAAGAAGTATGGCAGTATCCGATTTGGGCGATTCTGTATTATTTGGAAATAATGAGTATTTCTACAATAACTTTAACCAAAAAGAAATAGAAAAATTTACTATAACGCAACAAGAAAAGTCAACAGGTGTATGCTCTGTACCAAGTAGAAAAATAAGGTTGTATGCGATGGCGGTTGGTGGCAGATTTGACCTTCCCCAAGTAGCGTATAAAATGACATACAGTGGCTTTGGCAATGATGATGCAGAACAAAGCGCAAAAGTAAGATTTGGTGGGTTTGATATTTATGACGGCACTGGCATAACCACAACTTTAGGGTCAATTGATAGTCTAAGATTTGGATTAGATTTTGCTGACAGGGATGGTTTTAGGTGTTACCTAAAAGGCACAGAATATTATTCGGACGGAAAATGGTACAAAGTAAATATAGATTTTACCCTTGAAGAAATAGGCGAAATATTTGACTTGACCGACACAGGCACTCAAACCGAAATAGACGAAGATTACAAAGCAGGCAGAATGTATGTTTGCGTTTTTGACTTTGTAGTACCAGCAGGGGTGTATGTGGCTACAATAGGACGGCATAACGAACCAAGTGACGGTGATTGGCGTAATAAAAGCACATACATTGCGGGCATCGCTAATAGTAGGTTAAGAAATTCACTTGGCGGATTTTCATTAATGTCATATTCTACTACTATCGTAAATAATGACAAAGAAATAGAAATCAATTGTCTTAGTGGAGATGTAGATGTTTGGGGCAATGGAAAGGATGTTTTTTGGATATTTAGCCCATATAGAACCTATGCAACGAATGGCGGGATAGTTACATTGACCGCAAAACTTAGTGAAGGATATTTCTATGAAACATCACAAAAAGAAGTTCTTGTGGAGTATTACCCGTACAACACTAACGGTGGTACGCCATCAACAGTTAGACGAGGTATATATACAGACAAGAATGGCTTCTTTTTTGCATATAGCGCAAATGGTAATGCACAAACCGCTGATATAGAAATTTGGGGAAGGAAAAATTGCGTTTATAATAATGAGAATAATCCTATTACCACAATAGATGCAGGTAGTGGGTTCTACATAAAAGACCTTGAAGGATATTTGGAAGATGGTGCTAACCTTGGAGATTGCAACCGAATATTAGTTGAAGGAAACATATCAAATCCAACGGGTACATTTGGGTACAGCAATGTATCGGTGCAAATATTTGGCGGGGCGGTAACTACTACCGATGAAAATGGCGACTTTACGCTTATCGTACATAGTGGGAGAGAACAATTGCGCACTGAATTAAAGGATAAGATATACGTTAGCGCATCTTCCAATTATACTATAAGACTAACAGATTGTTCGCCAATACCGCCATTTCAATTTACGGAAGCGGCTGTACCGTGTAATGATTGTACGCAAAGATTATATGCGCCAAGCGAATTGATTTTGCGTGTAAACATTGCAAGTGGTTCGGGTCAGCAATCATTAAAGGCAAACGGTAAATATCCAATTGCTATTGTAGGATTCGACTATGCAGGGAGAAGCACATTTGTAAACCAAATTTCCGAAAAAGAAGTAAGTTCTTTTTTGCAGCGGAACAATCTTAATCCAACGGAGTTCTTTTGGCAGCTATCAACAGGTTTAAATCTTCCAACCGAAATCAAGTGGCTTGGCATATACGTTGCGCCGAATGTAAATTTTGGACGTTACTTGCAATGGGTAGGTGATAGCATAGAATTTTTGGACAATCGTGGAAACGTAACAACTGATACAGCGACCGCAGAATTTGCACGTATTAGCATAGACAGCTTGCTTGAAACAAATATCCGAAACAACTTTACTTTGCTTGCAAATTATCAGTTTACCAAAGGCGATAGATTACGGGTATTTGACGATGGCGATGGTAACCTTTTCGACACGGCAACATACGGGGAACCAATTGATGCTGAAATATACGGCACAAACTACAACGAGGCTGCAATAAGGGCGAGACTTGTAAAAAGCGACAGCCAATTAGTAATAAATGAAGATGCAAGTGTAGCCCCAGACCCTACAACGCTTATAGTAAGGTATGACAAGCGGTTCGATAAATTACAGGGGAAAGAAGGTTTTTGGATAGAAATATATCAATCTGGACTTATAAATGAAGATTTATTTTATGGAGAAACAATCGTGTATCCCGTAGTGAACGGAACGATTGCAGATTTTACAGGATTTTCGGGTAACGTGCCAGAATATGACTATCTTCTTACCGATGTAATACCGTTTTGGGACACATATTATGTTGACCGTACAATTGCATTAACGGGTGCATCTACAAATTATCTTAATCATCCTTTTGAAAGCCCAAATGTTACTGACTTGTGGGGCGTAAACTACATAAGCAGCGGAAGGGTAAATGTAGAAAACAAAGAAGCAAAAAGCAGGTGGTTCCGTGACGATACCATACGAAGCGATGAATTTGTAAATGATGGATTGGTTAATGGGTTGGGATTATTCCGTGAAGGCAACAGGAAGTCATTCAAAGGATATTTATGGGGTGGCATTACTGCCATGATACCACAACGAAGCATAATATTATTCATTTGCGAAAACGATTGGTTTACCACTAATTTTAATCTAAACTATGCAAGAGTTGATAATGGAAATTTTGTAGTAGTAAACCTTGACCAAAACTTAGGAGAACCCAATCCAAAAGTAGGCAGCAATTATGGATGCGAGTATGAAGATACACGAAGCATCGTTTTTTACGAAGGCATGGTAGGGTGGCATGATATGAAAAATGGCGGTTATATTGTATGCAATTACCAAGACGCTATGGATATTACAGAAGTAAAAGAAGGCGGTCGTGGGGTAGGCATCAACTCTTACTATCGCAATAAGACCGAAGTAATATCCAAGTGGAACAGCGAACAGCCCATCAACAAAAGAGTAGATGTAACCGCAGGTATTGATTTGTACAGAAATGATGTAGTGATTACATTTAGACCAAGGCGAGAAAATTCAACAAGGATACAAGGCTTTGTAAACCAACGCAGGGGATATAGTTTTCATCAACAAGAAACATTTATATATAATTTGGAACGCCAAAGATGGACACGCACGACAGCGTTCACGCCCGAAGCATACGCATCATTACGTGGGCGTAGTATAGGCGTAGAATTTATATCTTTTGCCAATGGTATTCCTTATAGACACAATGATAATTCGGTACGCACATTCTGTACATTCTACGGCATACAAACAGAACGGTACATTACTATTTGCATAAACCAAAACGTAGAAGCCAATAAAGTGCTTCAAAGCCTATCATTGGATAGCAATAGGCAAAGAATGTTTGCCGACCTTATATACGGCAACGAACCGTATTCATTTAGCCGCATAAGCATAAACAAGTGGGTACTGAAAGAAAACTTATACTTTGCCGAAGTAATGATGGATGAAAGCACATATCCGCCCGTTGGGAAAGATGCTCAATACCAAAGTATGCTTTTTGATGGGAAACCAATGTACGGATTATACTTCATTGTGAGATTGGTAGGTGACCCACTACGGAAAGACGAATACCAAGAACTAAACGGAGTTTATTTTAAGGTTGATAACAGGGAAGCATCTTTGCAAAAATGACATTTAGTATCACATATTGCGATGAATACGAAAGGGTAATCCAATCGGTGCTTATTGATGGCAAGGTGTCCGAATTGCAAAACGGAAATGCGTATCGTGCTTATATTGATGCGTATTTAGATGCGCTGCAAGACACCGACATGACGTACAAAATAGAAACAAAACAAGGTGTACTTGTAGGGTTCTTTGTGTACAATACCATATCGGAAGTGGTGCAGCAATCTTTCCGCAGACCGTTTGCGAATTATACGATTTTGCTTCAACAGGAAATAGGCAACTTTATTGCAAGCGGGAATTGGGTATTTTCAACACTTGACGGAAGCAATGAAGATGAAATAACATACACATTTTCGGAATACAATCTTGAAGATTACCTTACACAAAGATATTTCTTTGTATGGATGGATGAAGTAGAAAGAGTGGTACAATCGGTGGCGATTGCAGCGGGGGATGTGACGCAATACGCCAATGGGAATATAGTTCGTTCCGACATTGACACATTGCTGCAAAACATATCTGACTACGACATAGCCTATAAAATAGAAAATCAACAAGGGGTATTGGTTGGCTTTTTCGTTTATAACATTGAAACAGACACTACACTAACTTTAATCCGAAACCCGTATAAGCAATATGACACAGAAATATCGGCATCCATAACTCAATTTATAGTAAGTAATGTATGGGAGTTTGACTTTTTAAATCAGCCCTTTTACAATCAACGGGTATCTTATAACACAACCGAATACGACCCAAACGATTATCTTAATCAAAAGTATTCCTTTGTGCCATTGGATTCAACTGAAAGGGTAGTGCAAGCAGTGGCGATTGCAGCAAGTGATGTTGATAGCAGTAACGTAGCGAGAACCGATATAGATAATTTATTGCAAAACGTATCGAACTATGATTTAGCCTACAAAATCGAAAATCAGCAAGGCGTATTAGTTGGGTTTTTCGCACATAACATAGAAGCGGTTTCAACGTTTACTCTTATACGCAATCCATTTAAGCAATACGATACGCAGATAGCATCGGACATTACGCAATTCATAACAAGCAATGTATGGGAATCCGATTTCTTGAATCAACCTGCATACATTCAGCGCATCAGATACAATACAACGGAATATAACCCCAATGACTACCTTGTTCAAATGTATTCCTTCGTCCAATTGGAGTTTACAGAACGAGTAGTACAAGCGGTTTTAATTGACGGCAAAACCAACTTTTTGACACTCAATGCCAACGGGAATGTTATTCGGGCAGAGTTGGACGATTTCATGCTGCAATTGGAAGGGTATCGGGTAACCTATAAAATCGAAAATCAGCAAGGGGTATTGGTAGGATTTTTTGGTTCTGACCCTTGCGTAGATGGGTATTTGGTGGCGGTGCGCAGGCCATTCAAATCGTACTTATCGGCAATAAATCAGGCGGTGGATACATTTGTTACAAGTGGTGTTTGGCGTTTCAACTTACTTAGCATTGAACCTTGCCCACCAACCGATTTGCCATGTTATTTCACGATAAACGACTGTTACATGACTATAAATGGGTGCTATGCAACAATAGACCCAAATAAAAAATTTGTTCAACGATTTTTTTAATTACTTTTACAATTAAATTCAGTAGATATGCCAGCATTTGCAGCAGCCGCCATAGCACAAACAGGCATAGGTTTGGCACAAGGTATTAGCGGAATGATACAGGCAAGCAAAGCCCGCAAAGAATTGGAAGGACTCGAACAACCTTTCTATAAAATACAAAACGAAATATTCCAAAATAGAAACTTAGCCGCAAACCAAGCCCAAATGGGTGTTCCGCAAGCAACTATGGATTACATGACCGCTGAAACCCAAAGAGGGTTAGGTACGTCACTTTCCACATTGAAGCAGACAGGCGGAAGTGCCAATAATGTTGCAGAGTTATTTTCCGCATATCAGCGTGGCATACAACAAAATGCCGCTATGGATGCCCAACAAAGGGTTGTCAATTTGGGGCAGTTTATGAAGGAAAATCAGACACTTGCAGGGCAAAAGACAATGCAGTGGGCAATAAATGAGTTTCAGCCGTTCCAAAATAAGGTACAAGCATTGCAGCAAAGAATAGCGCAAGGTGGTCAGCAAATGGGTGCGGGGATTAGCGCAGCATTAGGCGGTGCGGCTGCTTATGGAACGGGGATGCAGAACCAAGATTTGATAAATCAATTGAAGAATTTGGGTAATGTGCCGCAAGTAGCGCAAGGCGTTGCAGGCGCTGGTCAAGGGCAAGGTGGATTTACGCCTAACCCCGCATCATATCAAGGCGGTACGGGATTTCAAAATACGGTTGCACAATACGCAGCAAATAACCTTGCACAACAATCACAAGCGCAGCAAGGGATGGAAGGCTACAACAACACAATGGCTAATGTGATGAATATTCTTAACCAAAGAGAAGCCGATGCCGCTGTAATGGGTAGGCAAAGGCAGTTTTAATCATGGCGGACGGATTACCTTCAATATCAGAAATTTTAGGGCAGCCAACAGCAGCCAATCGAAGCACTACTGCGTTAGGTGCTTCTTTTGATATTTCACAAGGGGCGGCACAAGTAATGCAAGCCGCACAAATGAAGCAGCAAGCGGATTGGCAGCGGTACGGGCAATTCACCAAGAATGTCCAAGATTTTATGTCGGACACAGCCGCCATAGCCAAAGTAGAAGTAGCACCCGAAGATAGGCCGAGAGTAATGGAAGAAATGGCTAAGGCAATGAAGTACGCCAAGGATAACTTAGGTGCTATTGCAAACCCTATGGCAGACCCCGCAGCGTTTGCCGATGTTACGCAACGGTCGGCTGATGCTTATTCACTTGCTATGAAAAGCAAGCAGCGTAACGCATACGACATAGCCACAAGGTCGTTCATGCAGAACAATCCTGAATGGTCAACTCCCGAAAATAAGAAAATATTAGAATCAAGTTTTAGTACACCACTTGACGCATGGCAGCCCTATCAGTTAGGAAACCCAATGCCTGCTTTTGACATAAATCAGTTAGCCGCAGACGCAAATAAATTTGCCGAAAACCCAAACTTCATGGAAGTAATTGGGGAAGTTGGCGGTAAAGACCCGAAAACAGGTCAGTACACCAAAGGAAACGCATTTATCGCCACAAGGTTCGGTACGGTTTACGATGAAGGAAAGTTTACAGACAAATGGGATAGTTACTATAATTATGCTGATAAAAACGGTATCAACACAATAAAAGATTGGACTAAAACGTTCATCTACGACCAATTAGGTAAAGAAGAAAAGGCAAAAATGGATGCAACGGGCGACCCGCTAAAAGCAGCATGGATGGAGTACGGTAAAAACTTGCGTGGAAAAGATAAGGTTGGCGAAAAATTGGAGAATAGCGAGGAATATGCACAACAGCAAGCGAATTACAGGCAAAGGGTAAGTTCTGCAAATAGGGGTGGCGGTGGTAGTACAACTACTACACCCTCTGTAACAGGCAACGCATTTGATAGTATGCCTGACTACAAATTCCCTGGCGGAACGTATGTAAAAGACGGAAAGGTTTATAAAAATGACGGCACACCGTATATCGGTAAAATAGGATTCCCGAAAAAAGCCATATCGGATGAAGTGGTTTCTGTAATAGCAGCGGGCAACCCGAATTATTTCGGCAAAACGTCAAGCGGTGGTGGTAGTTTATTAGGCGGTGGCGGAGATGGCGGTCAAATAGTATTTGATGATATGGAAGCCGATGTAGTGGATGGTGTTATACAGGGCGCAAGATTCAGGGCAGGTGGCAAGATGTTGCAAACGGTTGGTCGTGGTGCTATTGAAAACTACCAAATAGGACAAAGCAGCAAGTTTGTAGAAAAGGGTATGCCTACACCTACTTATGGCGGTGGACGTTCAACAAATGCTAATTCGGGTGGTGGCGCAGCACCCGCAGCAAGTGGCAATGTAAAGGTTCGCATAGACGGCAAAGTATATGAAGTACCCGCAGGTAGTTTAGAGCAAATGAAGAAAGATAAAGTTCAATTCACCCAACTTTAATTAAAGTTTTATTATGGGATTTGACCCTAAGAAATACGGTGCAAAAGAAGTAAAGGAAGAAAGCACGGGCGGTTTCGACCCGTCAAAATACGGTGCAGTAGAAGTAAAAAAAAAGATGGTGGCAGCGAATCTTCCCCATTAATTTTTCCTGTACAACCTACAACGGGCGTAACGCTCTTACAATCACCTTCGGTAAACAAAGGTGACGAATATCTACAACAAGCTATTTCTGTTGGTCAAAAGCGCACCCCGCTTGTACAAGTAAAAAATACCCCGCAAGAAGAAGTGGTTGAAGCGGAAATTACTTCGGGCGGGTCAAATAAATTGGATTGGCGGGAAAGATTAAATGAAAACCTTAAAACAGCGGAAGATAGGTTTAGCGGTACGCAAGAAGTAAAGCCTAAAGATGCTCCGCTTGCCAAAACATACAAGCCAAAGGTTGACTTACTTGCCGAAACAGAAATGAGGGCAAGAGAAAAAGCCATTGAGCAAAACAAGAGGGATATAAACGACAACATAGTATTTGATACAGAAGTTGTTGCTTTCGACCCCGAAAGGCCATCCGATTCTAAGTACAGAAATAATATTTATCAGGCCAATGTTTTGTTGGATAAGGCATTGCCCGAATTACAAAAATTAGGGTTTGGCAATGTAACCAAAGAGCAATTACTTTCAAGTCCTGAAAATTACGGTAAGATAAATGAAGCCATTTCAGCATATTATGACAATGAAATAGATAGAAGCAAAGAACTTGTTATAAGTTCAGGTGGCGCAAGCCCCACAACGGGGGTTTCTACCACAAGAGAAAGTATGGTAGATACCGATGAAACCCGTAGGTTACGTTCAGAAAAGCAAGATGTAATTAATAAGGTATTAAAGCCGCTTTATTCGTCTATTGTTGCAGCGAAAAATCCGACAGCAACTTCGCAGGTTATAGGCAAGGAGATAATGAAAGTCTTTAGTCCAAAAGACTATGAAGCACTTAAACTTGACCCTAATTTAATGAGGCAAGGTTACGATGCCGACTATATTGGCTATAATGCTAAACTTGAAAATTTAAGTTTACGTGCAGAAAGTGGGCAAGAAGTTCAGCAAGAAGCGAACAAAATCTTATCGGAAAGGGATAATTTAGAATATTCCAAGTACCCTGAAATAAGAAAGAACAAAATCAGGATGCTTGTCATGGAAAACCTTGCCAACAAAGGTGAGTTGGGCGGTATGGGCGACATGGCTCCGACAAAAGCACTTGCAGAACTAAGGCGACTTGCAGCAAATCCACCCGATAGGCGTGACGTTCCTCTTATACAGCAAATGATAGACGACCTTGACATAAGAGTGTCAGGCGATATGAGTATTGCAGAACGGGATAAAACAAGGGAAACATGGTACAAAGAAGCCATGCAGTACAAGAATCAGGGTATTGTTGACAGATATGTTGACGGGTTAAGCGGGTATAGTTCTGAAATAGCGAAAGGGGTTGCGTCTATTTTCAAAAGCGACAGGACTAAATTAGGCGAAATTGATTTGGAAGGTGTTTCTACAAGAAAATATATCCCATCTTCATTTTCGCCCGTTGCCCC
>Ga0181344_1000663_pt1 | contig 13437 bp, 11 predicted proteins | sample Su13VDMLBDD_FD_130098 | JGI IMG/M metagenome (GOLD analysis project Ga0181344, IMG submission 130098) | Freshwater viral communities from Lake Michigan, USA - Su13.VD.MLB.D.D | ecosystem: Environmental > Aquatic > Freshwater > Lake | place: USA: Michigan | collected 2013-07-15
CCCACTAAGTTGTTTGTTCAAGCGCGTGACGGATTTACCTGCTGTTTGTGCAGTGTTAATGCTATCTACCAAGGCTTTCTCTTGGTCTGCCAAATCAAACAACTGTTGCAAGTAGGACTTGGTAGCATTGCCTTGGGCTTTCACAACTTTGTTGTGTAGCGTATCAATCTGCGCCATGACACTGTCGTACTGTTCGGGCGAAGCAGTGCGCTTAGCTTCTGTACCGGCAAGGTTCAAACGCGTATCTAGTGCCCGAGTCATGCGTTGCTTTTCAGCATCTTTGATAGACTGCGCTATCCGTCCAGCAGGAACGTTTGTGGCTTCCGCAACACGGCGGTCAGACGCTATGCGTTCTTCGGGCGTCATGCCCGTGCGCGTAATGTTCTCTTGGCTAAAGATGTCGAGTTGTTTTGGATCGCGTTGGCTTGGCAAAGTCACCGCTTCTTTTACGGGTTTCATGCCGTAACCTTCGGGGCGGGGCGTCTCAGCCACCACTTCCTTGGGTTCAAACTGCATGGCTTGCGCAGGCGTTTCTGCAATACCGGGCACAGTGGTTGGCTGCGCTGGGCCTTCAGGCTTTTCCGTTGGGGGCAAAGGTGCTTGCTCTTGGGTAAACAATTCACCCGTCTGGCCACGCTGCTCACGGGCAGCACGCATCTCATCAAACAATGCTTGGCGTTTCTTCAGGTCAGCCAGCTTGTCTGCTTGCTCTTTGGCTTTGTCAAACTCACCCTTTTGTTGGAAGTCTTGGAACTTCTTGGTTTCAGACGCCAACTGCTTGGCAAAGTCTTTCTCCGACATTGACACACCGCCGCGCTCCTCGATAGCACTACCCATCTCCGTCAAACGTGCTTTAGCGGCTTCGTATTCTGGGTGTATCTGTGCGTACTCTTCTGGCGTTGCGGCAGCTAACCTGTTTTCTAACTGACCAAACTGCTGGCGCAGGTTGTCTTGTTGCTCCATCAAACGCACAACGGGTTGTTGTGAGAAGGGCGCTGCACCGGGGATGTCTGTGGTTGCGTACTTGGAAGCCGTGGGTTGTTCCACACCAGCCTGCGCCTCTAGCGCGGCTTGGCGCTCGTCTTGCATCTTCTCGATTAACGGTTTGCGCTTCTCATACTCTTGTTTCAAAGGCATGAATTCTTCTTTGCGGAAGACGTCAAACTCTTGCTTGGCTTGGGTATATGCGGCTTTCTCTTCTGGCGTAGCACCCTTGGTAGGCTTGACCAAGCCTTGTTGCATGGCCGCCATTTGCTGTTGAGCAGCCCGATACTGGTCGTCCAGTTGGGTCAATGCTTCGGGCGCTGTGGCCTTGGCTTCGGCTTCGTTAAAAGCTGTTGTGGCGGCAAGGTTTTTTTCTTCTGCTTGCTTGGCGGCAACTTCCTGCTTAGCACCGGCTTTTGAAGACAAGCGGCCAGCCGCACCCAACGGGGCAAGGAGTCCAACTTGATAGGCTGTGCGGCCATACTCTTCCAAAGCGTCTTGGCTAGTTAGGGATAACCCTGCCTGCGCACGTTCCAGCATCTGCTGGGTAATTTCTGTTGGTACTTCGGCCAACGCACCAACGCCCGTGCCTTTGGCAAGCGTGGTTATAAGACGTTCCTCGGCAAGTTTTGCCGCATTACCTTTACCAAAAGTCAGTGCTTTCTCAGGGATGCCAGTCAGTTTACTAACAAGACGGCCACCAAAAGGAATCAACGTACCTGCTACATCCAAGGCGGCTTGAGGGACGGCTGCTGCTGCGGCAGTGCCACGGTCAATATCAATCGGTTCACCGCGAGCGGTCTGTTCTTGGGCTTGGCGCTCAATGTTGCCGCCAAACTGTTGAATTAGGGATGGGAGCGCTGCGCCTGCAAGACCACCGACGACTGTACCTACAGGGCCAGCAAACGAGCCAAGAGTTGCACCAGCACGAGCACCGCCAAGAGTTGCGGCTAGGTTAGGGGCTTGTTCAGCAATGGCTGCAGGGATTTGTCCAAGGGCTTCCTTGGCGGCAGACAAGACGCCGTCTTTGTTATAGGCTTCTTTGACTTTCTCAAGGCTAACTTGTTCGGCGTACTTCTCGCCAATATTTTCTTGACGCTGGGCTGCGGCTCGTGCGGCTTCTTCGGGGGAACCAGTTAACGACTCAAGGGCTGTGCGGCCACTAGAAACAGCCGATTCAAACCCTTTTCCAATGGCACCGGTGATACCACTTTTTTTAGGGGCTTCTTGCTTTTCCGCACCAAACGCTTCAGGGTACTTTGCGTACGCAGCACGCATAGCAGATGTGTAGTCTTCGCCTTCCGCAACAGGAAAGAACGAGCCATCGGGCAGTTTAATGTAGTTAGCCATTGCTATCAATCGAATTGTCTTCCGGCCACGCGGTACCGGAGTTCAAGAAGCGCGTGTCGCTATTATGGCGCGATTTACCGCGGACGTACAGCGTTTGGATTTACATTGTTGTCAGAATAAATTTGGCCTTTACCGCCACTCATACCAGCTTTATACACTTCAAAAGTTGGGAATCGTTTTTGGAAGGCTTCACCGTTCATTGGATCGGTTGTTAGTTTGACGTAGTTGGCATACATGGTCGGCTCTGCGCCTTCCTGTTTGAACATCTGGAAACCTTTTGCCAATGCGCTATTGGGATCAGCCGCGCCCAACTGAGTGTACTTGTTAAGCTCAGCATTGGCCGCAGCATTTGCTTGCATGCCTGCCACATCTTTGCGGTTCTGTCCTTCAAAGAGAGCGATCTCTTTGCGGTTTTGCGCGTCGAAGCTAGTTGACCAGAGCTTGGAAGCTACGTCTGCGGTTGTGCCTGCAATCTTGGAGGTAAGGCCAATGCCCAACTCGTTGATCTTGTCTTTCCGGTCGCCAATCTTTTCTTCCAACTGAAGCTTGAGTTTGGTATCGTCTCGGCTTTCGGCACGACGTGCCTGCTCAATGTCACCGCGCAGCTTCATGTTTTCACGCTCCATCTTCTTGATGTCTTTGAGCGCTTCGCCGTATTGAGTAACCGCAGGGATAGCTTCTTTTAAGTTCTGCAAAGCAAAGCGCGAAGAGCCGCCAGCAATCGCCAGACCTGCAGCCAACAGCGCCAAACCTGCGGCTTTGTCTTTTTCGCCACCAGTGGCCGCGTCTTGTTTGTCCAACAACTTTTCCAAACCTTCCAATGCGGGGGTCTTGGGCAAACTGTCAGCCAACATGGTACGCAGTCTCGCGCCTTGGGACTCTTGGTCTGTTTCGGCTTTCCTCAAAGCAGTACGAGATTCTTCGTAGTCAACAAAATCACCAGCTTGTGTTTTGGCTTCTTCGGCTGTCATTGCTTTTGAAGGTGCAAGCGTAGCCAGTCCTTGCTTTTCAGCAGGGGGAGCAGGCGGTTTGTTGCTACTAGGCTGCGCACCGGGAGCCGCGCTGGGAGCCGCAACGGGGGGTACATAAGCAGGTTGTTTAAGCGTAGAAACATCAGTTCCGGCAGGCATACCCACGTTCATAGGCATGCCCATACCCCATACCGGTTGAGGCCCGACAGTGCCTGTATTTTCAAGCGCGTCAAAAGCAGCAATAGCCTCTTGTCTACTAGAAAACTTTTGATTGGCCAAAGACGCTGCCGCAGAAGGTTTGCCACGAGAAGCTGAAGGAACGTCTAAGAACCAAGTCTTACCGCCGTCGGTTGTGCGAACAAGCTGTTCACCTTTGCCGGCGTAGTGTTGTACCGCACCACCACCAGCCATGCGAAGTACAGGCTCGCTTTGTTGGGCAAAGTTAAACATACCGCCCATACCGCCTGTGGCCATACCTTGTTCTTCGTCGTCACCGTAACCGGCAATACCACCATCAGCCATACGCTGCATATTAGGTGCTGGGATTTGGGCAATACCTTGCTCTTCAGGAAGCATCCCCATCTGCGCCACGGCAGCATCTGCTACACGGGGCTGTGGCTGACCGGCCATCTGAGCTTGCGCGGCTTGGCGCATCTGCTTGCGACGGCTGTCTTCGGAAATAATTAAGGGGAGAACGTACGGGTCGTTCTTGTGCATCATGGCCATCTGCTTCAGGGCAGCATCGGGCAGTATCGCAATTTGCGATGTGATCTTTTCGGAGTTAGGTAATGCCATGTTCTTCAGCCCATGTTATGGATAGCTAATTCTGCCAGACCAGCAGGGCGCTCATCAACCGCGCCGCCACGAGCAAACAGTTTACTTGCACCAAGCGCTGCTGTACCAAGACCCGCTACCTGAGACACCATAGAAGGTGCTGGCTGATAAATCGTGTTGGATTGCTGAGTCAGAGGCAAACCACGGAGCATGTCAGACATGAAGCCCAACTGTTTGTATGGGTAGTTCTGGTAGTTCTGGAAGTCCTGCATCTGCTGATTCAGGATATTTTGCGTCTGTTGCTGTTGCATACCGCCATACTGACCTTGCAGTTGGTTGATGCCCATCATCTGGTTGTAGGACATATTGCCCAAATTACCCAGTTGACCCGCGCCTGTCAACGCTGTCTGCAGACCTTGAAGTCCCAGACCTGCACCGTATTGGCGTGACTGCTCGGCTAATTGTTGTGCCTGCATCATCTGCTGTTGGTTGGCCAGTTGTGACTGTATGTTTTGCCCAGCGCCTAATTGTTGTACACCCAGCTTGGCTTGCAAGTTCTGACCACCCGTAGTGATACCGGCCTGTTGGTTAGCCAGTTGAGCTTGCAAGCGTGCGGCTTGCTCGGTATTAAATTGCTGTTGGCCTTGGCTGTATGCGGCTTGCTGCCCTTGAGCAAAGATGTCGCCTTGCTGACGAGCTAAATTGCCTCGTGCTTGCGCCCGCTGTAAGTAGTCCCCACTACCACCAAACGCACCGGATCGGGCAGCTTGAGCGCCTTGTATTTGACTTGCAATAGCCGCTTGACGCGCAGCATCTTGTTGCTGGCGCTGCACCACGTTGGCCATGTATGGCGACATGTAAGCCTCAGACATACCGGGGCGCGTATAAGACTGAGTGCCTACGCGTTCCGCATCACCCATCTGGTAGTACTGCAAATCAGGGGCATTGACGTTGTACGAAGAGAATTTAGCAGGGTCGTATGTGCCGTAGTTCATGGCGGCTTGTGAAGCCAGCCCAGTCATGTCTGCAGCCTTTTGGATTTGAGGCGACACCTGCATGTTCTGCGCGCCTGTGAAGGCTTGCTGCTGCAAAGGTGTGAACTGCGCAACTTTGTCCCCCATATACTGCATGTAGGGGTTGGTGTTAATGTCGGTAACCGCTGCGGCTTGACCTAGCATATCCTGAACATACGGCTTGGCGTAGTCAGGAAGAGAGGTCTGCGATATGTTCGTTTGTGTTGGAGTAATTTCACCGGCCATGATCTATTCCTTATGCGGGAAGGTATTTGTCAGCACGGCTGTTGGCCGCTACTTTGTTTTTGCCTGTGGTCTTGCCGCGTGCACGTTGCACACGATCCATCATGGCGTAGAGCTTCTTGGCACCGGCCTCTGTAGAGCCGTTACCCAGTTCAGACACAATGCGTGCAGGCACTACAAACTCACCATCGGCAAGTCGAGCAGGCTGTTGCTTTTGGCCTATCGTTGCAGGGATGCTGTCAGACACGCCATCACCGGGGCCTCTAAGCAGTCGTCCACCATCAGAGTAGCTACCCAAGGAACCGAGGCCCCCGCCTACGGCGTAGCCGCCCATGGCGTAACCCATCATGCCGCCGCCAGCAGCTTTTTTGGTCGTAGCTTGTCTGCCACTATCTTTGCCATACATAGTGTAGTGTTCGTACCCAGATTTAAATTTAACCGGTTTTCCAGACACGGATTTACCTGTAGCTAGCTCCGCAGCAACGTCAGGATTTGCGGCTAAATAAGCGGCTTCATCCCAGTTATCCTCAACAGCTTTGTTAGCAGCGGCATCAGCAGCGGCTTTATCTGCGGCAGCTTTTTCTGCAATTTTCTGGTCAGTAGCTTCCTTGTTAATAGTGCCGTCTTCATTTTTAACTTCGGTTGCCGCTTTAACTGCCGCTGATTTAGACGCAGCAGCACGCCACTTTGGTGCTATTTGAGAAATTGGAACGCCTGTAGCTTCAGAAATTTCTTTTGGCGTTAGATTGTTTGCAATAGCCCATGCGTATGCAGTTGCTTCGTCTTGACCTTGATTGTTTTTAAAGTAGTTAAAAATTTCTTTTTGAGACAGTAAATAATTAGTGCCGCCAGTTGGGTCTTTGTACTCGGCCACGTAGTCTGGGTTACGGTCATACTTGCCTGTGGCTTGATTGTAGATGTACTGTCTGTTGGTGTTGACAGGCATGCCCAATGTGGCTTCCGCATACGGACGCATGACTTCGCCTACACGGGACGTAGTTGGGTATGAACCTTTACCCATGAGGTAGTTGTACGCCGCCATCGAATCGCCAGTCTGTTTATTGAACTTGGCGTCGTAGTACGCAGATTGCATCTGGTCGGCAGACAGTGGCGTAGCTTGCGCAGCAGTAGCCGCATCCAGCCCAACTTTGTCTAAGAAGTTGGCGTGTTCAAGGTTAGTAGCCTTTGGATTTTGTGTAACCCACTGACGATACAAATCCATCTTTGCGTTGTCTGCGGTAGTCTTAGCCGCGGATTCTTCTGCAATCTGTTTTTTAGCTAGAGCTAAGGGGCTGGTTGAACCAAACGGTGACTTGCCTGTGAAGTCCACAATCGGGCCTTCTGTACCTGTGGAAGCCATTGCGCCTTGGCCTTGGTATGTGCCTTGACCAACAGCAGCGCCAATAGAAGGCGGGACGTATGTATCACCCGCCACAGTTTTGTATGTTCCAGTTGATGTGACTGCTACCGGTTTGACTGTAGATGTGCCGTCGCCTGTGTAGTCAAGCCGGGTGTCAGCGCCAGCATCAACGCGGTTAAGTGTGGCTAAGCCTGTAGTGGTGGCTAAAGCTGCGGCTTTATCAGCAGCAATTGTCTCCGCAGTGCTCGCGCGGGGGACAACGGTATATCCCATTTTCTTTTCGTATGCTGCTTGCCACTCAGGGGTAGCGTCAAAGCCTGCGGACTCCGCTAATTGTTTAGCCTTCCTATAACCGCCCAAGGCATCATACGCCGCAGTAGGCACCCCACTTGTAGTAGCGCGGTACATTAACTCCAGAGCTTGTTCTGCGGGAGTTTTAATTTTGCTAGCTATGTCGTTAAAATAATTTTGGGTGTAGTTGTTCATTGCCAACTGTTTACCCGCTTCTGATGTCCAGTCAATAGAGCCGGGAGTAGCTGCTGCATAATTGTACAACTGTGTATCCGTGCCAGTGTATCCAGCAGATTCCGCCAACTTCTTAACTGCAGCAGAGCCGCCCAGTGCATCCATAGCGGCTGTGTTAACGCCGGTTGTGGAAGCCTGAAGCATCAAGTTCATAGCCGCTTTTTGATCGGCGGTCAGTGCAGCAGGAGCAACGGCGGTAGGGGCCGCTACAGGTTTGTCGTACTTAGAAAGAATAGAAGGCAAGCCTGCCTCAGTACCGCCGGCCTTTATGTAATCAGACGCAATTTTGTCGTAGACTTGTTTACCGCCAAGGTTGGCGTAAATGTTGTTTAAGTTGGGTGCTGCTGGGGCAGCAACAACAGGAGGAGCAGCGGCAGCGGGGGCTGCCACAGGTTTATCGTATGCAGAGAAGATAGAAGGCAAACCTGCCTCAGTACCACCAGCTTTTAAGTAGTCAGAAGATATTTTGTCGTAGACTTCTTTACCACCAAGGTTGGCGTAAATGTTATTAAGATCCCCGCCTCCAGCCAAAGCCACGATACCGCCACCAGCAAATGGTTTAAATGCAGGTGTGCCATAGTTCTTAGCGGGTACGGGGTTCAAACGGCGATAACCTGTAGGGCCATAGATAAACTGATTGATTGTGTCTGTGTTTTGTCCAATTTCAGGCATTTTTGTAGTGGTCGGAACCATCATGTCTGCCATGATTGGGGAAGCGGCTGCGGCCAAATAACCCAAGTTATTTTTGAGGAACGTGCCGGGGGCAGCTTTGGCGGCATCAAACCCAGCAGACATTTTGTCGCCCAAAGGCATACTAGTTGCCGCATCTTTGGCGTTCATGGCCAGTTTAGAAGCCGCTTCTCCGTACTCAGCCGTGCCGGGGACATAACCTTGCTCGGCCAGTGCGCTTTGCCAATCTCCGGTCATGGTGTTTGTCAGTGAATTAGCGCCTGCTCCAGACATGCCTTCGGCTAAACCGTACATGCCGTAAGCGCCCATACCCGCCATAAGGCCCCGAGACAAGCTACCAGTAGCCAACGTTTCTATACCGCCAGAAACAATACCCGCCGCCGCTGGCATGCCAATATTAAAAGTTTCAGCAACTCCGGGGGCAAATCCCCCAGTGAGACCGCCCGTAATCAAACTTCGGCCTACGCCTTTAAAAGGGTCTTGGCCGCTTACAACGTTGGAAGCAACTTTTACGCTTCCACCCATCATGGCACCTGCGGCAATGTTTGCCGCGATGCCTTCTAATCCAATAGCCGTTGCTGCTGCTACAAAAGACATATTACTCCCCTTATTTCAGCAGTGTTGGGGAGTCTTCCACCAACATGTGCTCTAGTTTTTCTACGTCAGTTTCGTCCGTAGAATAGATGTTTTGAAAACGAACCGTCTCAAGGATGTACGCAGTCTTGCGGCCTTTCTTGGCCATAAACACAGCGGGGGCTGCAACTTCACGTTGTTCCCCGTCCTCGCCCACCACAATCATGCGGCCTTCTACCATGTTGCACAAATGATCGTGCTTATGGTATTTACCAACTACCACCGTACCCGCAGGCATAACCACTTCGCGGATGTAAATACTGGGGCCAAAGAAGTGCTGAACAGGGCAGTCTACTTGCGGACGTGAAGAAATCTCACGCAACAAGACGTCAATTTTGTCTGTTGCCAGACCACTGTTCCGTTGCGTTACTTCCGTGCTCATACTACCGCCATAACCTTGTATTCTGGCCTGTCCGACTGCTGCGTCTGAATCCCCACATCCTGCATTGTTTTGACGATTGTAGGGTCTACTTTATTCATGTACAAAACCCGAACCCCCGACTGTTTCAGCGGGGCAATAAGCTTGACCATTGCTTGTGCAAAAGCCTCGGGCCTGTCAACCGAAAAGAAATAGACTTGCGCGGCATCGCCGGATAGCTGTTTAAACGCCATTACCGTGTTGCCTTCACGCTCAAACTTAGACCCACCACTAACTGCCGTCTGCACAAGCTTTTCGCCCTGATCTGGGGGAATGTTGGCTTTTTCAAAGTAATCGTTAAAAATGTCAATCGTGCGCAGAATTTCCTGCTGTGAAGCACCGCCCAACGCTGGACGCAGAAAACTAACATCTCCGGCATCTAAACTGCCTAGGCCTTGTGGAGTCATTTTTGCCTCTCAAAATGGGGGTTGCTAGATAATATCATGTTGACGTCTTTATGCGAAGCATTTGGCTCGTTGCTTGTACACCATCTTGTGTATCTCTGTAAACATCGCCGAGCCTCAAATTAGGTAAGTCCGCTTCAGTCGGCAGGGTGTCAAGGTTCAGGTTCAGCGTTGCTGCCCCCACATCTCCGGGGTTGTTTAACTGATTAAAGTACAAACGCAAAACGTTGTTAAGCTGATCCTGATACCGGCGCTCGTACTCACTGGGAGCCAACGGCAAGTTTGGTGGGGTTGCGTTTAGTTCAGCCATTAACGCCTGCCGTCCGGTCTAATATCTATACGCGGAGCGCCAAGCTGCCAAGCCGTGCCAATCTGGTTTGAGCTAATCTTAAAGATCATCTGGCGACCGCGCATGCGCGTGAAGATCATGCCCGTAAATTCTTCCGTCAGTACGTACGTACTGCCTTTAACAACGGGTTGCGCAGCGGTGCTGGTCTGCCCTGAGCCGGAATTGGCCAAACCATACAGCGTCATGGTTACTGTTGGCAGCACACCTGTCGGGGAGTTTACGGAGTCTTCAAAAGTCAAGTCAGGAAGGACGCGCCAAACAAAACCAAAGTTATGACCGTCACCAATGTCAAACTCAGACGAGCTAATGTAAGCATTAAGTGCAACGGTTGTTGCTGTTTCTTTGTCATCTAACCCTTGCTCTTGACTAACCAAGTTGTTGGAGTATGTAGCGGCCAATGGGGAAGGCTGCAAACCAGAGTCCAGCCACGCTGTTCGTGCCATTGTGCCGTAGTACCAAATTTTTTCTAAGTAGTTATAAATAACATACCTGTCTACCGCCGTCACATCTGCAGAACAGTAGAACCACCAAACTTCATTAAAGCCTTCGTTGGTTCCTGAGAACACTTGCGATTCTTGGTCAAGGTTAATGTCTTGGAAAATAAAGCGACGCAGGTCACAGTTAAGCGTTTGTACACGGCCATCGTATGAATAGAACTTATCTACGCCCATCCAGTAAACAATACCAGAAGCTAGTGAAACGGCGTTAGGGCTTATGATTGAAACGCTGTCACCAAGCAACTGAGGTGCCCAGACATAAGGGGGGCCAAGGTATTGCAAGGAGTAAACGCTGGAATCCGTAAACACCACAATCTCCTGACGGGTCTGTACAGACGTAACAATCTCTGAGCCATGGGACAGTCGGGTAAACCCTGCCTGATTAGTAGGGTCTGGCGTCCAGTTATATAAGTCATCTTGCGCTGACCAGCGAATCAGCAGTGGGTCAATAGCTATCTGGCCATAATCGTTGCAGCCAAACGCAATCACAAAACGTGAGGAGTCAGATACTGTGAATGAATTAACCGCTGTGGGAACGTCCACAATTAAAGAGACTGCACCCGTACCGGAAGAAGAAGTATTTACCTCTACGCCAGCAGAATCCAACAAATTAAAAGTTAAACCGTTAACTTGAAACACATAGTACGTAGTAGCCGCAGACACGCCTGTTGGTAACGAGCCCCCAGAAAATTGAAGCGCTGCGCCTTCTGTAAACAACACAGTAGAAGTCACCACAGTCGGCGAAGCGTTTGTAAATGATACGGTGCCACCAAGGGTGTTTAGATTAACGCCACGGGTTGTGAGGGCCGAACCTGCGGATGCGTCCCAGTAATAAATACCCTGCCCACGGGGGCCAAACAGTAAGTCTTCGCCGTAGTTAATTTGGTTCCACAACTGCAAACCAAGCGTGTTAGATACGCCTTCACCCCAACCACCAGCGCCCCAACCACCAGCGCCCCAGCCCACCAAGGGTACTTGAATAGACGGGCCAACATTAAGTTGGTAAGTTGCAACAACTGAAGAACCGCCACCGGGAGAGCCGGATACGTCCGTAGCGTTGGCCAAAGCGCCAACAGTAATTGTGTAGGTGTCTACTGTAAGAACCGTGACTTGGTAGCCAGTGGACAGGTTTAATATACCTGCTGTGATATTACCGCCAAGCCCAACAGCACCGCTAAACACTACGAAATCTCCAGTACCGCAGCCGTGCGCAGTGTCCGTCACTGTGATGACAGCCGAGCCTAATGTAGCTACAAACGGATTGGCGTTGATTGTGCTTGAAACGCGAATGGGCGTAATGTCGTTGTATGCGCCGCCGGATTCAATGTAAAACTTAAGGTTAGTACCCACGCCAACAAGGTTCAAATTGGCCAACGTCACCCAATTCCACAAGGAACGGCAAATGCCAAGGAACGTAGATGAGGAGATGCGCTCCCAACCGCCAATAACTTCTGGATTGCCTTGACGAAAACGAATTTTATCGCCCTCATACCAACCACCCTCGGTGGTATATCGAGTGTTCTCCCGGTTGACGCCCGGCTTAAACAGAATTTTTTGTAATGGCATCGGCAGTCCTAGGATAGAAACAGTGCTTTTTCAGCGTCTCTACGCTTTTTTAGCCCTAGTAGTATTTTGCCACCAGCCATGCAATACAGCAAGAGGGCGTCGGCTGCGCCTTCCCAATCACCACGGTTAATTTTCATCCGAATAGAAGAACGCTGAAAAGCCCCCACTCCGGCGTTGAAGGCAAAGCTGACACACGCGTCGAAAGCGCCTTGACGACCAGATAAAGCGGGAGCAAGTCGTAGAACACCACGTTCAGTAGGGCCGACGTCATCCTCGAATAGTTTCTCGATCTCTTCTTTTGACCAGACACGGTTGTCCTCCGGCTTTAATGGCATCTCTTTGCGAATCATTGGGGTGTCTTTACCCTCTACTCTGACTATGGGCAGGCGTATCTGATCTTGGTACAGTACGTGGCCATAACCAATCGTCCAAATATGGGCTGGGCAGAGGTACGGCTTAGTGCGATACCCCTCCCACTGGTGCATTAAATCAGCGCCAGCTTTGCCCAATTTCATTTCTTACTCCAGCTACGTGAGCCAAACCAGAAACCAATGATGCCTCCAAGCATAGCCATCTCGTCTGTGCTGAACAGGATATCAGTCAAACGCACTAAGTCATCCATACTGGTAACTAAACTGGGGCGGGTGTAGATGTAGTAAGCCATCCAAGCATTGATAGCGCAAAGTTCCAGCACAAAGATGTAGGTGACCATTGGACGTACAGTGCCGACAAAGTTTACAACCCAGCGGCTGGCGTTGTCCATGATCTTCTTGTCGTGGTCATAGGCCGCCACAGTCATCTGCGCGTCTGTCTCCATGGCAATCTGGTCGGTGCGAATTTCTTCTATTTTTGTTTGGGCAGCGTAACCTTGAGCCAACATCTGAAGCTGTAAGTCCATCTGGACACGGGCAAGTGCCAACTCATGGCGCTGGTCAGCTTTGTTCTGGAAAAAGTCAAGCAGTTTGGGTAAGCCTGATATGAGCAAGCCGCCTAGCGTTGAGAGTAGAGATAGCATTTTTATTCCTTACAAGATTTTGATTTGTCTTCATTTTGCATGAGTTTGATACCACTCAGGAACCCAATCATGCCGCCTATAAGAGTAGAAAACGCGGGTGAAATCATCTTGAAGATTTCTGCATTGTCCACTTCCTTTGCCCACAAACCCAACATAAAGCTGATTACCATGGCCAATACGGAGAGACACAGGGTGGTGCTTACCATCAGCGTGACCCACAGCGTCAACTTGTCCCTTGTGTCTGGCGCAGGCTTTCTGACTCTGGGTATTGGCTTCTTGGTCATACAAGTAAATCAATCTCACGTTTAAGGTTAACAATTTGGATGTCCAGCGTTATCTGACGCATCCGATACGCATAAATCTCGTACTCATACTGGTGAAACTTCTTCACCGTATCGTCAATTTTTACCTGCAAATCCCGTTCGGCGTTTTGCTTCTCTACCTTTTTTATAAATACTTCCTGTTGCACCAAACCTTTGGGCTGGACTACGGGATACCACTTGTCGTAGCTGACCTTCATTTCTTTTCTCGCTCAAGTGCATCTTTGTATCCATGTACAACTTTGTTACGCAACCATGTGGAGTCTGCCGCGCCCGCCCACTCCGCCAGATTGTTCCAGATCACCATGTATTCGGTTGACTTGCA
>Ga0181344_1000665_pt1 | contig 13411 bp, 1 predicted proteins | sample Su13VDMLBDD_FD_130098 | JGI IMG/M metagenome (GOLD analysis project Ga0181344, IMG submission 130098) | Freshwater viral communities from Lake Michigan, USA - Su13.VD.MLB.D.D | ecosystem: Environmental > Aquatic > Freshwater > Lake | place: USA: Michigan | collected 2013-07-15
CTTTCTTAACTGAGTAGAGAAGATTGATACATTTTTATACTTAGAGTTTACTTCTGTTTGATTCTTAAGGTACTCTACAAAAATTACATTTTTTGTAAAATTTACAGAACTATCAATATTACCGTTACTATCTGTAATAACATCACCATTACCTATGTGACCAACCTTTTCTCCTGTCTCCATCAAAACATAATCAACATTTTGATTTAGCATCATATCATGAATTTGACCCAATTTAGTTAACTCTGTGTGAACAGAAGGAATCAAAGGAGCTAATGAAAATTTGTGAAAAGATGTTAAAGGCAATCCAGTTGTCTTAATGTTTCCATAGTACTGTAATTTATATGGAGGAAAATATTCTTTAATCTCCGCAGCAGTAAGAGCTTCATTATTTACAATTTTCTTATAAAGTTCCTCTTGTTTAGGAGACCATTTATCCTCAAGAGTTTTTAGCATTCTATATGCTTCAAAACTAATCCATCCCTGACCATCAGCAACTTTCATTTTATTGTAGTCATTCAATACCGTTATTGCTAATTCTTTTGCTTTTTCTTTTGCTTCTGTTTTAGAGAAGCCGGCTTTTATGAATCTTTCAGTATACTTATTTTCATGACTCTTAAAATACTCATCATAGTATCGAGATTTTTCAATTACTTCTTCTTTAATGATTGCAGATGTCAATGTCCCATTATATGGATCTAATTTATAACCTTCTCTCTCAGCATAAAGTCTTTGAAACATAGGACTATTTATATATGCTCTAGCTCTAAAATCTGCACGGAACCCTCTACCACCAGAACCTAAACCAGCATTTCTTTTATGAAACTCTTCTTTATCATGATTATATTGTACAACATCACCATAAGCTAGTATTGTTGTTTCATAGTTATGAATAAAATAGTTGTAAGTATATGCTTTGACAAACATTTTTTCTATCTGATCATTTGTTAGATCTTGTTTGCCAATCATTTCATAAAGACTCTGATCTACATACTTAGCACTTTGTAATCTTGCATAGTTTTGTTGTGACTGCTTATTGAAGTAATTAATTACATCCTGCTTAATTTCTTTTCTTAAATCAACATCTTCATTGATAATATCTTTAAGATTAAAATCTTGAACGTTATAGTAACCACTTAATCCTATTTCAATATTTGCTTCTTCTATCTTTTGATCTATAATGGTATATAGTTTTTCTTGTATCTCTGGAGTAAGTACATCATCAAAAGCTGTAAATGCCTCTCCGGCTTTTACTGTTTGACCATTATCCTTTCTTACTACATTTCTATTATAAGAAGAGAATTGTTCAAAATATGATTTATTTGATTTGAACCTATAGATTCTTCCACCTTCTGCTGCAATGTAACCAAGTATAATATTAAATGCTTCCAATTCACCCTGATTGTTTTCAGCAATAGTATTGTTTGGTGAGAAAGCTAAAGTATCTACATATAAGTTATTTTGTTCTTTACCAGAATAAGTATTTACTTTTTTTGCTCTAAGATTCATTGCTGTTTGCTTAGATGCATGTCTCATAAACTCTACTACACCAGATTGTAACATTGTATGCAACTCTTGTAAAAATTTACTAGTAACATCTGTAGTAGCTGTTAAAGCTCCAGTAGATTCATTAGTATCTCTATTTACAATTTGAGTACCTCCAATATTTTCTAATAAGATCTGAGCTCCTGGAAACTTATTTCCATAATTATCTGATAGTGGATTTAAATCAAATATTGAATTTAATACTACAGAGAATTCTGAAGCAGGATTATTTGCTTCATTCAACCATCTCATATGCTGAAATCTACCATTAGGATCTGCTTTACTCATGGTTAATTGTTGCCATGTCTCAGCCCTATTTATGGAAGTTACAATTCTAGTGATGGTATTATCTAAGAACTGTTCCCATACTCTATTTTTTTCAGGAGTTAAAACACTAAAGTTAGAGTAGCCGTCTGAGTATCTATTTTGTAACTCTGCTAAACCTGTTATTTTTGTTCTAACATCTCTTGCTTTTCCACCTGCAGCTTTTTCTATTGCTTCCGGTAATCCATTTAGTAAATAATACATTGGATTAAGCTTGAAATTTTCAGCAGCTGCATTTAATGCAATATCATCAGCTTTTGCTGATAGATGAACTAATCTTAAGTTGTCAAAAATAAAGTCAATATTGTATCTCCCTGCAAAAGATTTCTTTGGATTTCTAACAACTGTTCTAATATCAGCACTTGTCATATCCATAACAATACCAAGAGACTTTAAAAGATCATTTGCTTTAGACTGATCTAAGACCTTACCTTTATTGTCAACACTAAAGTCCTTTACAATTTGTGCAATATTTAGATAATTAACACTTGAGTTATTAGGTCTTATTATATAGGGGTTTGTTGCAGGATCTGCAATGTTAAAATTAGTTGTCCAATCATTTATAATTCTATATATATCAAGGTTAGCTGCAGATAATCTTGATTCATATCTAGCTTTTTCTGGTATAAATTTACCATCAACTTTTTTAGCTTTTTCTAAAACACTCTTATTAATTGTAAGTTGTATGTATGGAATAACTGGTTTTTTAAAGTCTTGCCAAAAACTTGTCTCAGATCTAAACTCACTAGTATTATTATATGCTCCTGGACCCATTTGATATGGATTAGGAAGTGATTCAAGAACTTGAATAAACTCAGGATAGTTATCTGTAGCTTCTCTAAGCCTGTTATACATTTCTTCAAAATCCAATGAACCCTGTAGAGTTCTTGCAGTTCTATTCCACATATCATTTAGTGGTTCTAAAACTGGAAGACCAAACTCATCAGTTTCTATACTGTATGTTTTTACACCATTCTCATCTGTTTCAAAAATATAATCCTCATTTTCATCTCTTTGCAATTTATATATTCCTGACAACATCATTAATGTATCTTCTGTAGCTAATTCTTTCGCTGAAAAAGTATTACCCTCAGTAGATTTGAATACACCAACTGTTGCATCTTCTGCATCATCAACATATGCATCTTTAAGAATACTAAATCTAGATCTTCTCATATGGAAAGAAACTACACCTTTGTTAGTTTTCTTAGATAGAGAAAGTGCAATGTCCCCAAAATTTGAAACTGCTTTAAATAAAGTATCAAGTTTATTTTGCTCTGCTACCTCAGTGATATAATCAGGATTTTCAGAAGTTGTATTTTTGAGAGTTAAGGCTTTTACAATATCTACTTGTCTTTCATACAAAGCTGTTAATTGCTTCTCTACAGAAGCATACATCCTTTCTCTGTTATTTACATCTCCTAATAATCTTGCGGCACCGCTTGTTGTATTATATCTCGTATTATATATTCTAAAGTTTCTAGCAAACAAAGAATCTATAACATCAACAATTTTATTTGATTCTGTATCTGAAATTTCTACAAATGCCTCAGCTTCATTTTTTAAAGGTTGAATAAGATTTTTAGAACTATTCAATCTTTGGAAACCTGGCATTATATTGCTTTCTGCATTCTGAGTATCAATTGTAAAGTTACCAGTATACAGTTTTTCAAAATATTCTTTGACTGCAGGAATATCATAAAGCTTTGAGACATCTTTTTTACTTGTTCTTCCAAAGAAAAAGTCAATTAACTTTTTAATTTTATCAAATATGCTTTGAATAAATCCTTTTTGTTTTTTACCATTAACAGCATATTCAATAAAATCCTCAGCTAAATCCTCTTCAATTTCTATATACTCTTTAGTTGCCCACTTATCATAGGTTCTAATAGTATCATATAGTTTAGTTTTTTCTTCTATTGTAAGTACAAGCTGAGAAAAAGCATGCCATGCTTCATGGTATAAAGTAATTGGCATTGCATCTCCATAAAGATCTATTCTTGCTGCAAAACCTTCTTGTCTAAGTTTATTTGTTGCATCAGACAAAAGAGATCCTGCAGAAAGAAATTTTCCATACGCAGTAGAGTTAAATACAAGAGCAAGTCTTTGTCTTTCCACCTTTGCTAAAAATTTCAATGGAGTTGTATCCCACCATTTTTCTACCTCATCCCAAGTTTTAGCACTTCCATAAAGTCTATTCATGGTTGATGATACCACTTTACTTCTTGGTATTCCTTCCGGTAAAAATTCTAAACCTTCAAGAAAGTCTAATGAAGGTATACTATTTATTTTTTTGTCATTTAGCTTTTGTTGCTCTACTGTTTTTGTTGGTACAGCTTCTTTTTCTGGAACAGTAGTAGACTCATCAATTGGTAAAGCAACTTTTGCTGCAGCTTTTTTATAGGTTTTTGATGACTTAGAAACAAATCTTTTTACAAAGTCTTCTTTAGTATTTTTCTTTATTATAAATCCACCTTTTGTTCTTGCAGGATATCTCAGTGCAAAACTTTTAAAGGCTCTTACTTTAACTGGAATACCTAATTTTTTTGCAGCTTTAATTGATGCTTCAGCTATACCAGTTTGACCATTACTTACAATTTTAGTAATAGGATATTGTTTAACTACTTCATTAAGAATGTTGTATACATAATCATCAATATCTTTTTGAGTATAACCATCCTTAGATAATAAAGCCATGTCAGTTCCAACAATATTTATTACACCGCTAGAAATTTTAGATAGTCCCTGAACAATATTATTAACTGTACTGTCTGCTAGTTTAAAATTCTTTGGAGCATCTTTTTTAGAACCAATTTTTAAAGCATAGTATTTATCACTTTTTGCAATATTGTTTGCTACTCCAGTAGCCATGAAAGATGTGCCCAATCCAAAAACAACATCAGATTCTTTGGCATTAGCTAACATTACTCCTTCATTGTCTAATGTACTTTGAAAGACTTCAATAGAAAACTTCTTTCCTGTTTCTTCATCTTCGTCAAGTAAATCTTTTGACGTTCTTGGAGGTTTAGTACCATTATCAATATCATCTGATGTTAAATCATCACTAATTGGTGAGTCAATATCAATTTGTTCATCAAGTGGTGTTGTTAAATCTGCAGGTACTGTAAATGATAAATATGCATTTATTCCAACAAAGTAGTTTGCATCACCTTCTGTATAGTCAACTTTCATAAATGGTTTAATAAAATCAAAGTAATCTTTCTTTACTTCTTTGATTATATCAACTCCATTTCTGTTTTTTGTAATTTGATAATCAGAAAACGGTACCCCTTTTTGGATTGCACCATCAACTGCAAAGTCCTCCATATAACTCATACTTGCTGGATATGAAGTTTGAGTACCATCATTTTTATTGATGACTTTTGTTTTCATTAAATGCTTACTAATTATATCAGCAGCATCATCTTTATCTAAATCAACATTTGTTTTTTCTTTAGTTATTGGATCTTCTAATACAACAGAAAGTTTTTGTTCATTCAGTACTTCTTTTATTTCTACATTGATTCTATTATTGCTTGTAGTGTTTGCTAAGAAAGTAGAGTAGTATGTAAGTTTAGCTTGAGGAGTCATAGGTTCACCATTCAGTAAACCTTTTGTTGTTAAAATAGCAGCAATATTATCTGCAAGATCTTTTGTAATGTCCATTCTCTGCAAATAGATCTGGCCATTAACTGATACTCCGGCATTTACTTTATTAGTAAGAAAATAACTATACCCCTCAAGACCCGCTGTATGAATGTAGATCATCTCAACATCATTAGCAAAATCTGTTTTAGAAAGTAATTGTGATTTATGTTCAATTATTCCGTAGCTTCCATCATTTATGGGTAGCATAACAAACTGTTGATCACTTGGTAAATTAGCAAGCTTTTCATTTAATCTTGCTAAGTCATTCATTTTTTGTTTTTGCTTACTTCTGATGCTAGATATTAGTGTTTGTCTTTCTTTCTCACCATAAAGAACACCATTTTTAGACTCATCAGTTATTTGTTTTTGAGCAAGCTCTTCTGCAGAAATTAAATTATATATATAACCAGATCGGTTTCCTAAATATAATTTACCTTGTCTATTTACAACAGGTCTTATATACTGATATACTATTCTTCCACCTTGCTTAACTATATTATTATTCTCATCAAATCTGATTGGATTACCTGCCATATCTGAAATGATTGCAACATTTATATCATATGTTTTATTCTTAGATAAAAATGTTTTATCATCATTTGTTAGATCCTCCTGTGGAATACTTCTAATAGGTTGAGCTCTTAATGCAACTGCAGTATCACCCAACATTACTTGATCATTTTCATTTCTTTTCTTTGCACTCCAAACAGTAGTTTTAATTACGTCATAGAAAAGTTTCTTTTGAGGATCTTTTTGATTTCTCTCAGCCTCAGTCATTGTTTCAGGATTTTTTGCAATTGCAATATTTCCAGTTAACTTATCTGGAAAATCTACTTTTGCTTTTTCCTGTACTGCAGACCAAACTCCTTTTTCATTGTTATTATTATTTTGACCAATATTTTTAGAGTTCTTATTACTTGACTTAATCTTACTCTTTACAGACTTTGCAGATGGTTTTTTAACTGGAGGAGTAATAAATTTTATTACCTTTTCCAGATCTTCAAACTCTAAAGATAGATCTTGCACATAGTCAAAACTTAAACCAGCATCTTGTCTTAAATATTTTTTAATCTCAAGATCATTCTTAACCAAATCTAATATATCTGGAATAGCTTGTACATAAAGAAGACCATTAGGTTCATCTTTATATTCTTCATATACTTCCTTAATGAATTTCTTAAGAGCTTCATTGTCAAACTTACCAAGTTTTGGATCATTGATTCTATCCATGATCTCTCCATGTACTATTGTATATAAAGCACTTATATCATTTTCTAGATAAAGTTGACAAGCCATTTCTATTTAGGTTTACATTTATTAATATTATCCTCTTTACTCTTATTTTTCAACGCTGCCATTCTATCTTTTTTAGACATTGTAGTTGCATTTTCTTTTGCTTGATTTATCATTTCAGGATTATCTGCAAAATCTTTAAGACTACTTTTTGAAATTGTTGAGTTTTCTTTTTGCTCTTCTGTAGGTTCCACTATTTCTTCTTCAATTTTTAATGCATCTTCTGTAGTTTTAGTAAAGCTAGATTTAATCTGTGCATCAGTAAAAGTTTTCTGTCTTGGTTTACCATTTTGAATATTCTCAACTTGGTATACAGTTACTTTACCATCTGCTTTTTTCTTAACTACTACTACTTCATTTTCAGTAATACCAAAGATAGGATTTTTGCTAATAAGATAATCACCAACATTAATATTTTCCTCAGATGTATCAATGTTTAATGCTTTTTTTCTAAGGAAATATATATTCTGAATCATATCTGTTGCTTCTATACTTGTCTCTTCAGATATAGCAAAGATTGCATTATTATAAGCTTTCTCTAATTCTACTAAATCCTTAGCAGATTTAATAGTATCAATTAGTTTTACAAACTCTTCTAGTGAAACTGATTCAATATCAAATGTAATACCTGATTTACGGGCAAGTAAAGCTTTTCTTTCTTCAGCATCAGCATCATCTTCCTCATCTTTAATTGGAGCATTTTCTAAAGAAGCTAATGTTGCCTCAAGTAATTTCTTTTTATTTGTAATCTTTTCATATTGAGGTGAATATGTAATCTTATTACCAACAGTGATAACTCCACCATTTGGAAGAGCAGCTAATTTTTTATCTTGTTCAGCAATTTGTTTTTTTAGCTTTTTAATTTCAGCTTCTTTTTGCTGTTCTGTTAATACAGCTATAGTTGGTTTTTCTTCTATATTCTCTGATTTTAAATTTTCAGGAAGAGCCGGAGCTTTCATAATAACACCGTTCTCTGCTAAGACATCATCATCAATAGGAGTAAGTGGCATTGTCGTAGCCATTTCTAAGTTTTTAAGTTTAGCCTCTAACTTTTTAATCTCTTCAGTATTCGGTTCACTTGCCTTTTTAAGAGCAAGTATTTTGTTGTTTAGTTCTCTAGTAATAGGAAGATTTAATTTTTTAGCTGCTGATTCAGCACTCAAAATATTACCATCCATATCAGTAGTTAATGATACTGGAAGAATTGATATATTATTAGCTAGTTGCCCTGTCATATTAAATATGAGAGCCCTATATAAAGAGAGTTGTAATCTGTATGCAAACTTCTTACTGTATGGATTATTCTCATCATTGAAAGAATCCCAGTTCTCTGGTTTTCCTGTTTTAATATCTATGATTTTAAGATTGCCATTTTTATCAATAGCAATTAAGTCCATAGCACCTACTAGTCCTGACTCAAGTAAAGTAGGATCATACAAGATTACATCTTGTGAAATAATGTCAAATTCACCATCAATAGCAGCATCTTGTAACTCAGTTATTATTCCTCTATCACCAAATAGATTATCATAGGCTTGTTGACTCATCTTAGCTGGCTTCTCAGGCCTCATAAACTTACCGTTCTTATCCAAAGTAAATGCAACACGTGTCATTGCATCCACTGTATTACCAGCAATAGTTGACTCATCATGGGCAATATCTTTAACAACAGCAATTAATGCTTCTTCTGTAAATCTATTATCTAATGCTTTTTTGATTTTATTAATCTTTCTCTGACTTTTTAGTTGTTTTAACTTATTGTTTTTCAATTCACTTTCAAGAGCTTGAATAAATAAATTAACTTTTTCTGCATCAGATGTTATAGCATCATCTTCTTTAATAGCTCTGAAGATTGAAATCAATTGACCTTGAGGTTTTCCTGTTTTAGAATCAACTCCTGGTTCTTTAATAGCAGCATATAGGTAAGCTTCTTTCTGATTGATTTTATTATCTATCTCTTCTGTAAGTTTTGTTACCCGCATTGGTTTACCATCTACTCCTGGGAATTCATAACCAATTGTATTTCCTTCTGCATCTAAAACTCTTGTGACTCCACCTTGTTTGTTAACTACCATCTCTTCAAAAATTCTGAAGACTTGCTGGTATTTACTTTTTGGTTTAGTATTTAATCTTAAGTAGTTTAGATATTTTTCTAATTCCTTTATATCATTTTTTATATTTCTTGACTGTTCTGCAGTTAAAGGTTTCTCATCATAATTATTTTTTCTTAGAATATTTTCTAACTCATCTCTCATTAATCTGATTCTAGTTAATCCATATTCAGTAATGGGTTGCTTTAAAGGCAAAAACTTAATGTTTGGTAAAGCTGACTCAAGATCCATAGGTCTTTCATTATAAGCTTTAATCATTTCTTTTTGCTCTGGTTTTTCAAGCCAGTTGTTTCTTAAAAGATTATATTGATCAGGATTTATTTTTTCTAAATCTTTTGGTTTACCTAAACCTTGTGGAGCAGGTGAAGTTAAATACTGATCAAAAGCTATTTGTAACTCCGCTCTAAGATCATCAGGAATCTCATTCCATGATGCATTAAGATTTACATCATCTGAAGTTGTTTTTCTAGATGGTCTTTCAGGTCTTGGTGGAGCATCTTCTGTTTCCTCAGTAATTTGGTCTTTTAATTTTTTTACAAGAGCATCATACCTTTTATTAGTTGTCTCAATTTGTTTTTGATAATCTTTCCAAGCATCAGTTGTTTCAATTGGTCTAACCGTTTCTGATTTTTCAACAGGTTCAATAGTATTTAATTCAGCAATTTTATCATTAAATATCTGACTAAGACCAAACTTCATTTCAACAGCTCTAAGTCTTTCTTCTTCAGAGTAGTCATCTTTACTTAATGTCTTGAGAAATTTTTTAGCTTCTTTAGTATTGTCAGCAATAGCCTTGTCTTTTATCTCAGCCCAATTTTCTGGAATAAGATTTTGTTCAGCCAAAGCTTCATATAAAGCATTTAATTCTTCAGGTGTTTTAGCAAGTTCAACTTGTTTTTGTAATCCTATTAAATCATCTATCTCAGCTTTTATTTCTTCTGCTGTTTTGCCTTCAGTGGTAGAAGGCTCCATTTGCTCCCATTCTTCTACTGTTTGTCCAGTAGTTGCTACTAAATTTTCTTCAAACTGAGATTTTAATTTTTCTAGTTGTTTATCTTTTCTTTCTATAAGTTGAGCAATTCTAATTTGAAGTTCAGCATTTTTTGCTTCTTCTCTCATCATACCCTCAAACTCTTTTAGTTCTTGGTACTTATCAAGAACATTCATATACCTATCATAAGCTAAACTTCCTTCTGGTATAACCAATTGTCTTTTTTCATCATAGAATTCTGCAGGTGGCACACCCTCATCTCTAAATCTAATGAAATCACTTGATGACATAAAGATACCTTGGTTAGCTAAATAATTTAGTAAACCATTATCTTCTATGTTTGATAACTCTTCTTTAACTATATCTCTATAGTAATCTCCTCTTTTAAGCCAGAGATCTGTCATCCATTTTTCATTTCTATAATAAACATCTAGAAAGCCTTGTGGGTCATTCATTACATTTATTACATCCACCATTGCTCTTGACTCGTCATTAAGTTTATAAAAGTCAAGTACAAGTTCAAAAGAGTCTTCTACTTGGTTATTAAAGAGTGGGTCATTAGATCTTGAGGCAAAAGTTTTTACTAAATTTTTATATTCAGATTCTAAATTATTTAATATTCTTGCTTCTATCTCTTCATTTTTTGGACCAAATCTATCTTCTATAAATTCATTTACTTCTTCTTCTGTTACAACTTCACCTTCAGCCTTTTGTGCCTGAAGCATTGCTTTAATTTGTGGAAAGGATCTGTCCCTACTATAGTAGTCACTAAATTCTTGATATGCATTATAATAATTTTCAAAAACTGCAGCTTGATTTAATTTTTCCTTTGCCATTTTTTTAGACTCAGGATCACCTACTGCTAATAGATTGTTAGCTTCATTTTTTAATAAGCCAACTTCATTATACATTTCTTCCGGTCTAAGTATAACATCAGACTCTCTTTTAGTCATAGCTTTTAATGGTCTTTGCTCATAATGTTTATCCATTATGCCAACCATTCTTTCTCTTACATCATCAAATACTTCATTATAGAATACTGCAGATTTAACTCCCCAATTCCAAGCATTATGCATAATGTAAGCTTCTTCATAATCATCATCATCTTTATTATACTTAGCTAGATCAATTGGATTGGGATATACTTTATCATAGAATTGTAGTTTTTCACTTATGCCTTTAGCTTTTTTAACAACATTATCAATTCTACCTTTATATTTTGATACATCTTCATCACCAATTTGTGGAAAAGCTTCTTTAAATTCAGCATTAGTCATATCTTTATAACTATCAACTGCATCTAAATAAAGATCTAAGACACCATAGTCATGTAACATCATCATGTGTTGTGATAATGCTTCTGACTCAGCATCCATTGTTTCTTTTTTATTTCCTGATTGCTGAACTTTACTTAATATATCTTGTACACCTCCATTAAATAATCTACTATTTACTAGCTCTTCAACTCCAAAAGCATTCATGTTAGTTACAAGATCATTAACAATTTTACCTTTTTCTGTTTTGTATTGTTCGTAACCTTTTGGATCAAATATTTGGTTTGCTTTCTCATATAAAAATGACATAGAGTTATTAAGCCCACTTCCCAGTGTACCCATTGCAAAACCAGATAAGAATACTGAGGCTCCTTCTTTAGAGAACTGATTTGATAAACCTTCCCCATAATAACTTGTAGGAGTAGAACCTTTACCAAATAATTTTCCAAAAAAGGATGCCTTTGAAATTAAATTTTTTCTAACTGGAGCTGTATAAAATGAATCTTTATAGTATTTTTCATTAGCAAATGAAATGGTTTCCTGTAATGATTCTTGCAATCCTTCTGCAAAGTTAGTTTTTAAATAACCAACTGTCCCCCATACTGATTTATGAAATGGATCTGTCTTCCATTTATTCCACCAAGTTTTAAATCCTTTCTCTGCAAACTTCCATTCATTCTTAGCTACATCAAATACAACATTACCAATTTCACCAAATCTTCCTCCACCTACTGTTTTCCAATCAATAAGTCTTTGTTTTAAAAATCCTTGTGTACCAACTCTTGGATTTAATATATTATCAAAAGCAATTTTATTTGTAAAATAAATTAATCCAGCATTTACTGCTGATGTTTCAAAACCACTTTGTTTAGCTTGAGCAATAATATCTTTTAACTCCTCGTCATTTGGATTTCTTCCATTTTTAATTTGGTGTTCTGAATATAAATCATCAAACATTTTATTATAAACAAACCCTGCTTCAAGTCGTGCTTCTGATAATGCTAGATTTATATTTCTAAAATCTCTATATGCTGCCCCAGCTGTATTAACTAATTGTCTTCCTGATTGCATATAACCAGTGAAATCATCTGTTGAATTCATTAAAGAATAATAGTTGTCTGTTAAGTTACTTAAGGGATTAAGAACTTTACCAACAGGAGATGTAATAGTTTTTTGAAATTTACTTATACCATTTACAGCCTCCCATTCTTTTCTAACTGCATTTATATCTTTTAAATCTTTTAGTTTTTGAGAATAAGTTGCAATTCCATCAAAGGCTTTTCCGGCTTGGTATTCTTTAAACAATAAATTAGCAGCTTTTGTAGTAACAGCTTTTGCACCAGTTAGAGCATTAATTCCAGCACCAACCCAGTTTTCCATAAGAGCAGTACTCATTATACCTGCAGTATAACCAAAATTTATAATAAGGTTATTGAAAAAAGAACCAAGATTATCTTTAGAAGAATAATTTTTTGCATTTATTCTAGCATAGTCCCTTGCTAATGTTGCATCCTCTCCAAAAAAATCTCCCTCATTAAAGATTTTACTCATACTAGCGTAAGAACTCTTAAAACCATTCCATGCCATTGGTAAGAATGCTTGAGTCAAAGATCTATATGAGTCTCCTAAAAAATTTGTATTTCTATTATGCATAGTTTCATTATCCCTTATTGGGTGAAACTCTGTTTTTCCATAGTCTTGAAGATCAGCATATCTATCATAATATGTTCCATTTGGACCTGCATCATATGAATATACTTTTGACCACTCATTGTTATCTTGAAAGCTTTGATTAAAACTTCTTAAATACTCTCTCTTAGCTGCAACATCATCTTGCTGATTATAACTACTTGGATTTGGAGGTGGTACTTGAGAAGGCAATAATCCCGGGGATTTACCAGTTACTCTTTTTTGAACTTGTATTGGATCCGGTAAAGGATCTGTCATATCCATAGTTGAGACAATAGGTTTTATGTCAGGCTTTTGATAAAGACTATTTACACTATTTTCAAAGCTGTTTTCAAAACTATTCTCTTCCATATTGTCTTCTTGTTTGATTTACAGAAATTTGATTTTGCATAGCAAAGTTGTTAAAGTAAGCATCTCTATGTGCTCTAAGATTTACTCCCATGTTTGATAGGTTATCTATATCTTTATCAAATACAACTTTTTTCAGATTAGGATCATATGTTGCAAAAACTGACTCTACAGATATGTTTACTCCA
>Ga0181344_1000666_pt1 | contig 13400 bp, 10 predicted proteins | sample Su13VDMLBDD_FD_130098 | JGI IMG/M metagenome (GOLD analysis project Ga0181344, IMG submission 130098) | Freshwater viral communities from Lake Michigan, USA - Su13.VD.MLB.D.D | ecosystem: Environmental > Aquatic > Freshwater > Lake | place: USA: Michigan | collected 2013-07-15
ACATCTGTTGGACCTTCACACACTACCACATAATCTTCTGATAGATTGAATGGGCAAAGGAAGTTCTTACTCTTAACACCATACTCTGTGCCGGGGTTCAAGTACTTAGGCTTTTGGCCGATTAGGGATCTAGCTTGGAAGTAAACCAAGTCATCATTGCGCCAGAAGGGTAGAATCACCCGCCCATAGAATCTGCCAGCAGTAGCCACAAAGAAAGGATACTCAGTTTCAAATATTTTGCGGTCATGCAAGTACAGGTAGGCTGCACTCTCCAGATCAGACTCTGGGTTCTTGTCCCATCGCACTTCTGTGAAGTTTTGCATCTCCTCCTGTATTGATGTAGAAGGAGCCTCCTGCGCGTGTACGGGGGCGGGATCTTTGCCTATTGATCTTAATTGGATCTGATGATACGCTTGTTTATAGGTTACCCCCTCTAAATAACTATAGAGGGCATAGAAGTTACCCTTCTCACCCTTCCTAAAATCTTGCCATAGCCCTGTGTCTAGATTGATAGAAAAATGCTGTCTTCTATCCATAGGGTCTACGGGAGAGTTCATAATCAACTCCCTACCATTACTAGACAACTTAAATTTTCCTGAGAATTTGGTGGTCAGGTAGTCTTTAATGTACGAGGAGATATCAATGTTCATAACTGAAATTTCACACTCCAAAAGAGACACTTACAAGCAGTGTGGTTGGAAGTTTTATTTGAAGTACTACGCCCGAATCCCTGAGAGTGGAGCAAATGCAGATGCTATGCAGTTCGGCTCGTACATTCATAAAGTTTTTGAGTTGGGTGTTGGGGCTAAGACCTATGAGGAGCTTACCAAGATAGCTGAGGAACAACGCCCCAACTACACCTTCAATGATAGCTACGAGAAGAAGATTTTTATATGTTTGAAGAATTTCCTAAGATTTAATGCTACCTTGGAAGAGACCGTAGGTACTGAATCAGATTTTAAAGTAGCTTTGTTGGAAGGTACAGATCAACGGGTAATCATTGACCGAATCATTAAATCAAAGAAAGGCAACTATCTTATTATTGACTATAAGACGGGGGCTGAGGAGAAAACTAAGTTAGATTTGTTTAATAATGATCAACTTAAGGCTTACACATACGCCATACATAAGCATTACAATACTCCGGTACAAAGCATTACCGCAGCCCATTACTACCCATTAACCAATAATTTCGTACATGTTAATTATCTTCCGGGGCAAATTCACAAGTACCTAACCGAAGTGCAAAAGGATGTCTGGGAAATTCGTAAAAAGAAAAAAGACCAATTCGCGCCCTCTAAAAACCAGTTCTGTAACTGGTGTGGGTACAAGGAGATGTGCCCCGAGTTTTACAGCCCTCAGGATGTCCGCTGTAAAATAGACGAAGCCAAGGCTAAAATTAAGGATAAGCCTAAGACTTGATCAACGGGTCGTATAAATCTATCTCTATTGCTTGAAAAAAATTATCTACTTGATCGGATGAATACTTACATCTTTTAGTTAAGTAAGTATATAAAGTAGATCTTTTTAATGGTTTTTGGCTGTCCATACTTTCAATTATTTTTAATTGGAAGAGTTTTATAAATGCAGCACTAAACCGATGTCTCCACTTTTCCTCAAATTTACTGGATAAAGTATAATTTATTAAATCTAAAAAATCAACTATATTTTCATCTATGTTATCGTTCATAATACCTCAGAATTTATTATATGGTAGCGGAACTTAATTATAATGCAAAAAATGATGATTTTTTGTATAAGATAAATCATTTAGATGAACGATTATTATCGCCAATAGCAAAGAGCGTATCCGTCATTAGCCCCGGGGATGTGCTTAGATTTACTTATTCTTACTTGAATAAATCTGGGATTTCCGTGGTTGGGTTTTACCATGTGTTAGTTGTAAATCCGGGTAAGTTTACTCACCCCTCTACGGGGAATAGATTAATGACCTGTTATAAGTTGGATGGGCTAGGAGAAACCGTACTTAAAACCTCCTTAAGCCATATATACACTATGAAGAGACCTCAACAACAGGAAATAACTACATACAAAGATAAGGAAAAACTAATAGAACTAAAGAAAGCACCTTACCAGACAACCGACGAAACTTTATTCCATGAACTACTTAAACTATCCCAAAGTTTAAGGTCCTTATTTGGATATTACAGTTACAGGACCTTTGATTTAAAAAAGATAGTTGGAGGTTTAGAGAAAGTAAACATAGACCCAAGTAGACTTGAAGATGACCAATCACCTGCTTCTCAAATTAGGGAGCAAGATTTGGATCCTGACTTGAAAGAATTTGAAGATAAATTATGACAGTAGCAGATAGATTAAAAGAAATAGCAGACGCATTAAACGCCTCAAATAAGGCTGACCAGAGATTCTATAGACAGCAAATGTTTGCTACTTTGGGTATACCGGGTATGGGTGCTGGACCGATGGGATCTGCGTTTGCAGTTGCATCTCTGGCTAGAGAGCGGCAAGCTATAGTAGCTGCACTACAAAAACAAGCATTAGCTTTTGGTGCAACAAGGGAATCTTTACTTAAAGTAGATAAAGTAAAAACTGGTGCAGGGCAGTTTGGTCCACAAATCGCGTTAACGACTGCGATAGAAACCTTACAGACAGGAACCGCTGGACTATCAGAAAAAACTTTTAATTTAGGTATGGAAATGAAAGCTGTTGGTAGTGACAGCCGACAACTATTTTCAACTCTTAGAGATGCTAATGTGCTAGGTGGTTTGACTGTTGATGCTACTACTAGACTTACAGCAGGGTTAAAAGAAGCTAGAGACAAGTATGGAATTTCTACAGACGCATTAGTAAATGCGATGGGAGATCTAGCAAGTCAATTTGGTGATTTTCAAGTTCTAGGTCAAACAGAAGAAATATTTAAAACTCAGCAAGATCTAATAAAAAAATTCGGGGCAGGATCAGAGAAACTAATAAATGATGCTTTAAAAATAATTACCAGTGGAGGAAAACTAACATTCTTCCAAAGATTCGGAGCAAGTGAAGAAAGATCAAGATTTGCATCTGGGCCTTCCGCAGATGCTTTGATGAGTATTACTAATAAAATTGGTCCTGCATTTAAAGATATTGTAGACCGATTTCAAGGGGGTATAATAGATGAGTATGAAGCCCTACGATTAGCAGAAGAGCGGTATGGTGCAGAAGGTAAAGTATTTTTTCAATTAAGTGAACTTTCTAAAAAAACATTTCCTAGAGTAGGTAAAAATTTATTAGATGGTGCAGACAAAATAACGAAACAACTTGATATACAAAAAGATATAGCTAAAAGTGTTGTAGATGATTTAGCTGCATGGGCAAATGGCATATCAGCAACAGCATATCAATTTGTTTTTTCAGCAGCATTGCTTCTTAATGCTGCACATGTACAGTTTGCTGCTGCTACAGCCGCAGCAGGTGGTGCTGGATTAAAGAGTATTATGGGTCCGATGCTTGGGCTAGGTCTTGGTGTTGCTGCAATGACCGTACTTCCAGATACAATAAATAAAGCAGCAGATGTCCAAAATAAATCAACTCAAACACTTATTGATATCTCTACTAGAATTGCTGGCGGTATAATAACTCTAATTGCATTACAAAAGATGACGGGTGCAGGAAGTTTAATCGCTGGGTCGGGTAAGATTATCGGAAGTTTTCTTACTGGATTAATAGCTATGTTACCTCCGTTGGTTGTGCCTATTTTAGCAATACTCGCTGCTGCCGGAATAGGTTACTTAATTTACAGTGCATTTGCAGACAAAGAAGAGAAAAAGGATCGTACTGTAAAAATAATAGAACCTGATGGTGGAAATGTACAAACTAACAGGTACATGGTAGCTAGTAACGAAATTACTAAGAGTTTATTATTTGGAGCATTTAAGAACAGACAAGATGAGGCTCAATTGAATTATCTAAAACAACAAGTGGTAGCCTTACAAGGAATACAAGCAAACACTAAACCTCGCACACCATTCCCAGCTATGCAATCCCCTGCGGTAGGATTAGCTTTACCACAAAGAAAGAATCCATGATATGGCTATAAAACTAATAGGATCTACATACGATAAAGCTACAGGAATTAAAGAAAGATTAATTAATTCTTATTTAGAATTAAAATTCTACACAGATAATTCGTCTAGTTTTAGAAGAAGATATGTTCCGTTTTTAGGTGATGTTACTATCTCTGAAAGCAGAAAAGCAAATTATGTAAATTACAATCCACTATCAAGAAACTCGTCCATACCATACTACCTTGGATCCGAATCTAGGATTTTCAAAGTAGCGTATGAAATGTCACCTAACTTTTTATTACAGAACCCGGGGTTTATAGATTTTGTAAAGTCAATTGCTGCATATTCTCGTGACATGGAAAGAGATGAGAAGGATAAATTTTTTGAGTACTTAGGTAATGGTACTGCTCCGAATACAAAAACTCCATTTCAACGAGACTATGGTGCAAAACACATGGGGACAGCAACTGCTCAAAAGGCAGTGATAAACAATGATCTTGATGATGAGATTTTAATTTATGGTTTTATAGATCATCAAGTTAATTTAATTAGATCTTGTGTTGTCAATAATGCGGTTAGCCCTACATTAGGACCTCCTCTAGTTAGGTTAAATCATGGTTTACTTTATCAAAATGTTCCTTGTATTTGTGTAGACTATAGTATTGAACAACAATATGATGATACAAATAAAAAAGATTATCATACCACATATAAAGTAAGTAAATATAAAGTTCTTTTAAACTTTACATTACAAGAACTTAGAACAGGGGATTTCTTGGCTTCTGATTTTGAGCCATTATCAGGAAAGGCAAATCAAGATAATATAGTAGGATGGGAGCAAGTTATTGAAAAAAATAGATCGTTTGACTCAATAACACCAATTTATAAATAAGGATTTATTATGGCAGCATCACGATATGATTTAGGAGAACTTTTTTACTCACACAGGGATACTATTGTTAATTCTACTGTAGGTCATCCAAATCATGATAATAGAATAAGACAAAATAGTTTTCAACATGATATTGCATTTGTTCCTGCGGGGTATGAACACAGACCTGATTTAATATCTAATGTTTTTTATAAAACTCCTGCTTATTGGTGGTTGATAATGGAATATAATAATGTAAATGATCCTTTCGAAGGCTTTAATGTTGGGGATAGAATTTTAATACCAAAACTAATATGAGATCGACAAAAATTCAAACTGCTAATGTTGTTGTAGCTTTAGGTAATGTTCCGTTACCTGAAGTTGTCAAATTTGCTAACTCTACATCCAAAGATTCGTCTAATTATTTATTTCGTATAATTAGTGATAATATTATTAAATTTGTACATGAGTTTAATTTTGAAGATTCTAAAGATATTGGAAGTAAAATAACTTTAGAGATTGTAGATCCTGAAGTTGCTTTTGAAACTAGACTTTTTGGAAACACCGCACAGTTGCCGTTCTCTTCTCGGCAACTTAAAGAATTCGCTACTTTACGAAAAAATGAATTACATAGACGAAGAAATATTAAAAAAATATTAGAAGAGCAAGGGGGATATTTAACTCAAGATAATACTTATGATGCTTTTATATTGGGGGATACAGGAAAAGTAGACGAAGCAGGTAACCCAATTTTTCAATCTGAAGGCAGATTAATTTCTTACGGAGAAATTGTTGGGGGTGGTGACTTAACTTCTTGGGGTGATGCCCCAAATTATTCTTTAATAAATGCTAACCCGGATAGTTTATTTGGTAGTACTGCCGCAGAAGTTGAATTTCTTGCTATGGGTGGGTCACCTAATGGTCAAAAAATTAGAGTTGCAGCACCTACGGCAGAAAATAGTCCATTTTTTAAAAAATTAAAAGACACGGGACTTGTTTTACAACTGGACGCTGGTCTTAGTGAAGATGAAGCAAATGAATTTATAAGTAAATTATATCAAGAAGCAAAAAAATCTGGACTTTATAAAACAGAAGAAACTGGTGTTTTAAAAATAAAAAATACTGCAAATAATGATTTTTTTAAAACTCTTACTGAAAAATATTATGCTGAAGGTAAAGAAATTTTTGACACATCGTCTTTGGATAGCCTCTACCCAAGTTTAGGATTAGATGGATTAGAAAACGAAAACCCCCCACTCCCTTACTTTTATTTTTATTATGGATTAGGCGCAAATGAAGTAAATTGGACAGGGCCTATTTGTGCTCAGTTTACTAAAGCAACATATGATTACTCGTTCTCTAACGATAAAAAAACAGTTACTTTAACCTTTACTACATCTTATGATTTTCCTGCGTTTTCACAATTATCTATAGAAGATCGGGGATACATGACTAGGGTAGATCCTGTATATAGGTTGCTTACTAAATTAACCCCAAGTAATCCTAACTTATTTTTTGGATCAGGTAAGTTAGCAGAGAATAATAATTTTCACCAAATACTAACACAAGTAATTGTAGATTATATCAAAGTATGCACTAGTGATAAAACTAATGTTGAAGTTTTATTACCAGATTTAAATAAAATTTTTAATATAGAACTTCCAACTATTATAAATGCCATTCAATCAGAGGGGGGATCTGATTTATCAGATTCAGAAAGGTTAAAACAAAGTTCAATACTTAAAGGTCATCAATATATTAAAGTTTTAAGCGATATGGGATTTTCTACTGGACTTATTTTTAAAAACACTTATGATAAAGTATACGCTTCGACATCTTCTGTACAATACCCAAAGTGGGCAGATCTTGAATTAGGGACAGTACTTCCAAATCTGCCTAATGTAGATGCAGTTAGAAATTTTGGTGGATATGCTCAGGAGAGTTTTTTAGAAACTTTTCTTGACACAACTGGCTCAAATTCCGTAGGGGTAACTGTAGGAATGGGAAAATCTATAAATGAGTCGTATGCTGCACCGCTAAAAAGAATAATTGACGGTATTAATAATAAATTAAAAGGGTTATCCATGACATTTGAACTGATTGATGACCCTCAATTAGTTAATAAAATAATAGCATACCGAAGATCAAAAAATATTCCTGTAAATAATTTGATTCCGGACCAACCTTTAATTATTTTTGGGGATACCCACTTAATAGAACAATATTTTTATGGTAAAAAATATTATGAAGACCTTGGTTTGTTTTCTGAGCAATCACGAACTGAATGGAGTGGAAATTTAACATTAGAACAATCTTTAAGTAAATATGTAAGCACAAACAAAAATAAAGATACTTATTTAACCCGTTGGGATTTAAAAAAATATGACGCAGAGTATAGACGAACTGTAGCAGCCCCTTATTTCTTAAAGACAAATAAAATAGAAAATTACGAAAACTTTTACACTTATCCGAAAGATGAATATCAATTAAATGAGGCTACACAAGAATCTATAAATAAAGGAAAAATTCCTCTGTTTAAAGCAGGAGTGAAAGAATCAAATATCTTAGATTTAAAATTAAATTTTAATGATTTTTTTACCGTGGCATTATCAAAATTATGGGTTCAAAAAGATGGTTTGAATGTTGTAATTAATTCTAACCCATCCAATCCTGTTAACAAAAAATTATTAAATTCATTTGATCCATTCCTTATTAAAACTATAGAAAATCAAATAATGATGGAAAATATAGATGCTCAAGGGCAACTAAAATCTAATGTACAGATTAATTTATCTAATGCAATATATTTAGCGGGGCTGGATCCTAAATTTGCACCAATAAAAGACACCGATGAAGGAAGGGATGCTTTGATGAATTTGCTGATTCATGTGTCTAAAAATATTGCAGCAACACAGCAAGACCCGACCAAACAAAAGATTAGTGTTTCAGTATCTAATTATACCGGACATAACGCTTATTTAGCTTATCTTAATTTGTTCAGTGAGATAGTCAATAGTACTATAAATGGTTATGTTAGAACTATTCCGTTTTTCTTTTTAACAGGAACGAAAAGTAGTATGCCTCCAATTTTGTTAATTACAGAAGAGCCAAATCTCCCCCCATACAATAAAAAATCATTCGTATCTAGGACTTTTAATGGGTTCTATAATATCTATGGTTTTAGACATACAGTATCCTCTGATGATGTCCATTCTGAATTTTTTATCATGAAGGACATAAGATTAGAACTACCTGAGATATTTAATTACACGAAAACATAATATGGAAATTAGAGTTGCAAGAGTATTAGCCCCCATAGTAGATAACCCCGTCCCGTCTATTTATTTTGCGGATTTAGGTGGTAGGCAAATTAGGGTACAGCATACATCCCCGTACTTCGGAAATCAAGATGGTTTTGTTGGATTGCCAGAACAAAATTCTTACATTCTTGTAGTAAATCCAGATAGGAATGAACCTAACCCAGAAGAATGGTATTATATTTCTACAATCGTAAGTAAGCAAATGGGAGAAGCATTGGCAGCAAATCCAAATCCTGCTAGACCCCCTTCTCCAATAACAGAAACTATAGGTAGGGCTGGGATTCCACAAAAAATGGGCATGATTGGACCCGGTAATCATAAAGTATTACTTTACCATGATGTTGATGCTAATAATAAGAATTCAGGGGCTACTATAGTAACTAATGCTGGGAAAATGATTCGAATGGACGATTCGCCTCAATTAGACAACATTGTTATAGTTTGTGGAAATACTTTAACTGGAAACGAGGTTGCATTAGAATTACAGGAAACAACCCCAGAAGGATCATCAAGATCTTCTTATAGTGCTATCCTTAGAGCTACTGGAGGTATTACTATTCAATCAGCAGAATCAAATGTTAATATTCGGGTAGAGAATCAAGGTGGAGAAATTAACATTGAAAATGATTCTTTAGGTCCAATTTCGCGTGGGGGGCCTACCGGAGGGAATATAAATATTAGATCTACTAATGGCGCAATAAATATAGTAGCAGGCCCAGATCCACTTGATGTAGCCCCGGGCACTGTAACAGTCCCTACTGCATCCGTTAATATACAGGCAATAGGTGGCCCTGCAACGAGTATGACACTACATACTGATGGAGTCCTTAAATTGAGTGGGGGGTTAGGTGTTGAAATCGTGGGTGGCGACAATAGAATTGCACCTTTAATAACATCTAATGTATCTATACAGGGGGCTTTGATAGGATTAAACTCAGGAATTTTATAATATGGTAACTTTATCCGAAGCAGCACAAGTATTAGAACCTATATCAGGAGTAACAAATGAAACTGATTTAGCCCAAGGCTTAGGTATGGCTTTCGGTGTTCCGGAATGTATGTTGTCCATAGCAGGGGGGTTAGGCGCAGCATTACTTCCCACAACTTTATTAGGTGCGATAGCATTAGCAATTAAAGCAGGATCAGAAGCCGCATTAAGAGTTATAAAAGAAATAAAAGCTAAAATATTTGCACTTACAGGTTTAGTAGAAGATTTTAATTTTCAGTTAAAAAGTATTTTTGGGCTTGCTAATTTATCTAAGTACATGGGCGTAGTAGCTGGTTTAATCGGTGAAGTAGCTGGAACCGCAGCCGCAGTTACTGAAAATTTAAGAGAGTTAGAAGGTGAATTAGCTGCAATTAAAGCATGTTTAAAGCAGTTATCTGCTTACCAAAATCTGAGAGGTGGGGAGGTTAGCGTTCCTTCTAATGCCGATGATTACATAAATAAAAGATATGCAACAGAAATTGCACAAGTAGAGTTTGCTGCTGATTTTATAAAAAGAGCTAATGATGCATTAAACAATATAGATAAAATTATTTATGATAGACAGCAGAACCCTGATTTAGAACCAATTTACTTAGATCCATCTTTATCAGCATACGGAGCATTGCCCAAACAATCCCCATCAGAACCTATATTTAGATTAGTTTACGGCCCACCTAAATCAAAAGCGGGTCAGTTCATTTTATCCGTTGATGGTTTATATTATGATTCCCAAAAAGGTGGAATCCCAAATGTGACAGGATTCGTTCCTGCGGAAGATAGATATAAATTTGAATACCCATCTAACTTGGGTGGTAAGGGAGAAATGGTATCTCTAAAAGACTTAGATAAGTATGTCAATACCATTTTTGATTTAAATGTAGTAGATGAAAGCCCCACATTACAAACACATTATGATGCAGACCACATGCTCCAAGTGTTGATCGGTCAAAAAAATAAACAACTTTACGATGTATCATCTCAAGTAACCACTTTACTTAGTGAAGGAAATGATTTAGATTCTGCGATAATTATTAATACTTTTGAAAGTTTAACCTCTATATCTGTACACCATGATAACAAGATAAATAAGAGAAAAAAACAAATAGAGATTGCTATTAAAGCTCCATATGTGTTTGGCAAAAACCCCAAGTTCACTCCCGGAACTGTTCCCATTAATGACTTCTCACATTTAAAAGATTTAAATCTCCCTGTAGCTTTTGAAAAGCAAACTAAGCTAGTGTTTTCTCAAGGTGATGTTTCTGGCGTTGTATTGCCGATAAAACCTAAATATGTGAAGCCAGCCGATAATAAATACTCTGTTGGTTTAGACCACTTAGTTATCCCGACTATAGGTGTAGGGGGAATCATTTATGATAATGATGCAGAAGGCCCACAAGGTACTATTTTATCCTTAAATGATAGTGTAGTTACAGATGGATTATTTGCTATCTACAATTTCTTAAATGCAGATGTTGTATCTCCAGCGTCTACAGAATTTACAGTATTAAATTGTATAGCTAGTGGAGCCGTTGTAGATAACGCTCAATTAGTTTCAGTAAATTCAACTTCCGTATTCCCTAGAGGATTAACAATTCCAAAATTGACGGGAATGACCAAGATTTCAAACACTAATGCAGTAGTTACTACTTATGGTAACTATGTCAGATTGCCTAATACTAAGAACTTCCAAAACTTAACATACAAGAAAAGTGGATTTACTTTTGAGTCTTGGGTATATGTGCCTAATGTGCTGTCTTCGGTTACTGATATCTATTCCGACACTCATTATGGGGTATCGTCTTATCATAGATTATTGTTAGCATGTGAGAACACTGGTGGGGACTATACTGGAATAGATGAGTACAAGGCAGGACTAAATAACTCTACTGATGTTGTTCGTGGTATGGTTATAGGTTTCACTCGGGACAGACAAATAACTAAATCATTAATTCCATCCAACGATACAGCCGATAATGCTGCTGCGGATGGTATGTTTTATATCGCTCCAACCAGATCTGTTAATGCATCAAGTGTTGCATTTATAAACAAAGCAAGTGTTACTGGATGTCCTAGTCAGTATGAAGTCTTTAAATTAGGCATCCCTTTAACTACAACCATCCCCGGAACTACGAAAAAATTGTATGATGTATCTTCTCAGTTTATGCATTTTGCTATCACAAGTAAACCAGAAGATAACAACATAAGCGTATATGTTGATGGTGTATTAGTAAGCTCTACGACATTAACAAATACTTTTGGAGTAGAAAACGGTAAAAACTTAAACATTCCTTCTTTCATAAAACAAAATTCATTTACCTATTCCTTGTCCAGCACAGGATCACCTAACTTTGCTTATGGACCCACCATACCACCTAACTCGTTCACACCTTGGATAGTAGGCGGAGGGTTCACCGATGGAAATTATCTACCTTCAGATGATTCTAATAAAGGCTTCATGGGTAAGGGACATGGACTTAATTCAGGATTGAATGGGCATGTAGGAAGTTTAAAATTTTACTCTAGGCCACTAACTAATTCAGAGATTGTTGATAATTATAATTCTCAAAAAGGATTCTTTAAGAATATAGATTTAACATAACATGACCACGACAATATATGGAAATAAGATAGATTTTTCTATAAAGAAAAGTATAGAAGCACAACAACCTAAGATATATGGGTTGGGATTTCCTATTGGAAAAACTACAAAATCTAATAAGACTTATTTCAATAAAGATTCTGGGATAGAATTAATTAAGTCTAATATAACACAGTTATTATCTACCTATCCGGGGGAACGGATCATGCTCCCCAACTACGGGCTAGACCTTAGACAGTACTTATTCGAACCTTTAGATTCTTCACTATTTGCAGAAATAAAAGAACAGATATTAAATACTGTAGGAAGTTATCTTCCTAGTGTAGAAATAATAAAATTACAAGTTGTATCCTTGGATGAAATAGGTTATTCCGGTATAGCTGGGTTAAAAATAACAATACAGTTTAGAGTAAAAAATTATCAAAATTTAATTTCTGATGTAACACTTAAGGTAGGTGGGTGATGTCATTCGTAGGAAAAGTAGAGTCTGATTTTTTAAAAATATCTAAGTTACCTGATTCAGCAAAATCAGATTTAATTAATTTTGCTGCTACAGATTTTGAAACACTTAGAACTGAATTAATTCGTTATATTAGAGCATCATACCCTTTAGATTATCAAAACTTCTCTGAATCTGATTTGGGTATGATGTTGATTGAGTTAGTTGCTTACATGGGAGCAGTTATGTCCATGAAAGCAGATATGTTAGCAAATGAAAACTTTATATCCACAGCAAAAAATAGAAACAATGTAAAGAAGTTGTTAGAGCTTTTAGGTATAAAATTAAAAGGTCCTATCTCTGCTGGTGCTAATGCAAAACTAACATTATCACAAAGTGCGGCAACATCAAGCACAGAAATTCCAATATCCGCTCGATCAGTAACCATTCAATCTCCAGAAGATGGTGGACAAATTAGCTATACATTATACAAAGTTTTTAATGGGCAAATTGAAGATCTAAATTCTACTGGAGCAATCACGCTTTACGAATCAGAGTCTGATAGTGAAACCAATCAAGTTTGGTCTAATTTAGTTTTATTAGAGGGGTCTTTAGTCGCAGAAGAAGGCTATGTTGTTGATAATACTATTAGCAAGACAATTAGATTATCCGAAGCTCCAGTAATAGAGAGGAGCGTTAATGTGTTCATCCAATCCAATTATGTAAACACATCTGGAGCTTGGACTTATTCAGATAACTTATTCTATGAATCACCTACTAGTAGAAAATTTGAAATAGGTTATTCTAATAATTATAACGCTAATGTTGTCTTTGGTGATGGGGTTAATGGTGCATTACTTCCTACAAATTCACAGTATTTAATTACTTACAGAGTTGGTGGAGGATCTAGAGGAAACCTTAAGAGTGAGGTAATTAACTACGGCATAAATACTACAAATAGTGGAGATGGTGTAATAGAAAACACCTCAGTAGCTACGGGTGGGCAAGACGCTGAGTCAATAGATAAAGCAAAAAAATATGCACCTTTAATATTCAAAACACAGAATAGATTAGTTACCGCTCAAGATTATGCAGTCTTCGCAGGATCATTTATATCCTCGGTAGGCACAGCAGGAAAAGCAAAAGCAGTTGTTAGAG
>Ga0181344_1000667_pt1 | contig 13399 bp, 30 predicted proteins | sample Su13VDMLBDD_FD_130098 | JGI IMG/M metagenome (GOLD analysis project Ga0181344, IMG submission 130098) | Freshwater viral communities from Lake Michigan, USA - Su13.VD.MLB.D.D | ecosystem: Environmental > Aquatic > Freshwater > Lake | place: USA: Michigan | collected 2013-07-15
AGCGTGTTGACCGTGCTGTAGAACACGTTGAACAACTGCCGCTTGCCGTCTTTCCGGTCGTCAAAGTAATCAGACTCGGCCCGCTCGGCAGCCTCGCGCCACGGCTTCAGCGCGTCGGCGGCTTTCTGTAGCTTGGTCGTCCAATAGGTGACGATTCCGCCGTCATCGGGCTGATCTGATTCGTAGCTCACCAGTGGGCCTTTTTCTTATCCTTCAGGAACGCCGAAACCGGAATCGGCGCGTTGAATGCTTCATGCAACTGCGGCTTGTCAGGCGGGCGCGGGATCGCTGCCCAAGTCTTGTCAATGCCGCGACCGAATAGCGAACAGGTGTCTACGGCGTCGTCGTGCTTAGCGCCAGGGAACCGCAAGCACTGATCTATCACCCTGTCCGCCCATTCCGTCTCGGGCCAATAGATGCGCCCGTTCGCCTGCAACGCCTGATACGTGCGGGCGTTTGCCGCCTTGTCATTGCCGCTGGACAGCCAATCAAGGGATGTGTGCGTCCGTTCGTCGCGCATCATCCGGTCGAGTAAGGGTTCCATGGCCCGACGAATCGGCCCCGACTCGCCAAAGAAATAGACCGGACGCCACTGCTTTACCAGCCGCATCCATTCAGCGGCCCATCGATCCGACGATGCCTGACCACTCCACCAATCCAGCGCATACACGTTGTCCAGCGTGTCCACGCCCCACACCGCAAGTTCCGTGAAGTCCCCGCCACCCTCGGTGACCGCAAAGTCTCCCGACATATAGATGGTCAGGTTGTCCGGTGCGCTGCGATAGCGCCGGAACCATTCGCGCTTGAAGTACGTGCCTTCCTCTGCCGTGGGTCGCTGCTGATACAGCGCCAGCCACGTTCTAGGGCCAACGATGGCGCGCTTACGCTCTAGCGCTGCCTCATCCTCCCAATCGGGCCACAGGGCCTCACCAACAGCGCGCCCCAATGGGTCTAGCGCCTCGGCCAAGGCTGGCAGTCGGATGACTTCCCACGCCCCGCCGTCCCGCTTGTCGCCTTCCCGCTCAAGAATCCGGCCCGCGAGGTCGTCTTCATGCCAGCGGGTCTGAACTAGCACGATCCCCGCCCCCGGCTTGAGTCGGGTAATCAAGTCGGCCTGATACCACTCCCACGTCTTTTCTCGGACGCCCTCAGACTCGGCATCCTCGCGCGAGCGCACGGGGTCATCGATGACAACAAGGTCAGCGCGACGGCCCGTGATAGAGCCGCCAACGCCTGCCGCGTAATACTCGCCACCCTAGGACGTGGCCCAGCGACCGGCGCTCTGGTTGTCCTGCGCGATGCCGTAGCCAAGGGTCGCCCCATGCTCGGCAATCAGGTTTCGGACGCGACGGCCCCAGCGCTCGGCAAGCTCTGCCGTGTGCGAGGCCGCGATAACGCTTTTGGTCGGGTCTTGCGCCAAGTACCAAGGCGGGAAGACTGCCGATGAATACGTAGACTTTGCCGAGCCCGGAGGCATGAAGATTGCCAGCCGGTCAATCTCGCCCCGCGTGACCGCTTCCAGCCGGTTAATCAGCAGCTTATGGTGCTTTGCAGGCGTGAACCCGCATTGCAGGCTCCACGCTGTCAGGTCACGCCGAACCGTCCTGCGCCTTAGAAGTTCGCGGGCCGCTTCCTGCGGCGATAGCTGCGAGTGCGTCATCGTCCAATGCCCCTGCCGGAGTGCTGAGGGATACAGCTTGCTCCGTCTTGTCGCGCCACTTCCCGCCGCTGCGGTTCTTCAGGTAGAAGATTTGCGCGCCCAAGTTGCCCTGAGCCGCGCTCATGTATAGGGCGTTCTCAATCACGCCAATCGCGGCTTGCTCGCCCCTTTTTAGGGCTTCCGCAATCTCCGCTGTGTCCTGAATCCTTCGGGCGAGGGTGTCATAACTGATCCCAAGCGCCTGAGCGATCTAGTAACCCGCAAGGCCAGTCCCGGCCAGTTCCTCAACCCGCTTGGGGTCAATCGGCTTCACTGCCATAACGCTAGTCATCCCCAGCAAAGCGGCTGCCCACCAATACCGGCTGAGGAGCCGCCATGCTCATCGGTTACGGCAGCTTGCGACCGTGGATAACAACGTCCACCGTGCTACCAGCCACGCCCGAAGCGGTGCCGATACGGACGAACAGGCTTTCCACGCGAACGGCGGGAGTGACAGCGGTCGCGGCCACGGTACGGGCCGAAACGACAGTCGGGCCGGTTACGCCAGTCAGCGCGGCATCAGCCACAATGACGGCGCCGCCACCAGCGGCAGCACCGAACACGCCAAGGGTGGCAGAGGCCGACGAACCGCCCTGCGCGTTGTAAACGTGAACGGAGTCAACAATGAAGCCGGGAGCGGCGGGCGAAACCGGGATTTCGATGACGGCGGCGTCAGTCGCGGCGGTGTCGGTACGGACACCCTTGGCAAAGCCAAGGATGGGCAGGGCGTCAATCTAGGACATGTGTCTTACTCTCAGGTTCGCGGCACATGCCGCAGGGTTGCCCCCTTTCGGGGGAATGGCGGGGGCTGTCAGATTCGAACTGACACAAAACGACTTTAGAGGACGCTGCCCTACCGTTAGGCGAAGCCCCGTTAGTTTGGTTTGACGCTACGAACGGCCGCAGGCTTGGCCGTGTTCTCCACAAGCTCCAAGCGGCGGGAAGGCGTCAGCCACCAAAGGCCCGTCTCCGTGGCCTGATAGGCCAGCACTGAGCCGCCAAGGGCTTCCGTCAGTACGTCAAGGTCAGGAATGCAAAACGTGCCGCTCGGGGTGCCGAGGTAAACCGGCTCGGGCTGGACGAACTCAAGCTCGATGCCCTCGTCTTCCGTTTCGTCCGTCATGGCTTCCCGTCCTATGGAAAAGCCACTGATCTGCTACGCGGGCTCAGTGGGAAGCCTGATTAGTTGGGGCGGGCCATTGCCACGCGGGATTTCGGCCCCGCACGCCCCATAGCCCTGATGCTGGGGCCGTTTTCCGCTTACGCCGCCATTTCGGCTTCACGAACCCGATAAAAGTTCACGTGAAGCATGGCGCGGTAGGTTTCGAGGCCAATCGTCATGCCCCCGGCCACGCTGTCCCGCACCTTCCGGTAGTTGGTCGGCCAGACGTTCAACGCTTCGGCGCGGGTTTCGCCAGGCATCGGCTCCTTGCCATGGATGACGATGAACAGCGCATCCCGTGCCGCTTGGGCGATCCAGTCATTCCGGCGCGCACGGCGGGCAATGAGCGGATGCGAGTTCTGCTTATTCGTCCGCGCTCGCGTCAGGGCTCGGGCCATGCCGATGGCGTAGGCTTCCAGCTTGCGCCAGTGAATGCGATCACCGGAAACGACCGTCCGGTACAACTCCCAGCCGGGGAAGCCCGCGTGAAAGGCGCGGTCTGTCCACTGGATCGCAGACAGGGCCGTATGGCTCCGGCTCAAATCCCCAGCGAATAGAGCGTCGATACCGGGGCCTCGAATGTCCCAGCATCCCGCAAAGTCGGAGCCTTCCTTGGCCCCGTGCGCTTCCGTGCGCTCATCCATGCTCATTCCAGTGAGTCCCTTACCGATTCAGCCGCCAGCATCGACAGCACCAAGCCAACGCCGCCAGCCGGAAACAGCCCCGCCGATGGCAGCAGGGCTAGCGCCACGATCCAGAGGGCGACGAACACGACAAGACCGGCCACGACGGCCAATGCGGATTCCTTCATGCAAGGCTCCGCGTAATCGCCGTCCCCGGCTCAGACTTGACCGCCCTACCCCATGCGCCGCAGTCGTTACACACAAACCGGCGGTAACGGCGGGTAATCGACTCGCGCCAGCCCTTCCACCGGAGGTTGTGGCTACCGCAAGTCGGGCAGCACTCGCCATCCGCGATGCTGTGGTTCGGGTGGTCTTTGATCCACGGGCGCAGGACGTTGTAAAGCCGCTCAAGGAGGCGAATGTCTTGGCGGTTGTAGCGCTCCATCACCCGCCACGCGGAAGGGTCGCTGCCCATGCACGCCGTCCACAGCTCCATGCCCTTGTGCTTGGTCTTGCGGCCGAGGTCGAGGTGCTGGCTGATGTAATCCAACTTGCGGGACGGCAGGGCAAAGCGTTTGGCGGTGGCGTAAAGGTCGATTTGATGGAACGGCGACGGGGGGCGCATTCCGTGGGTCAGGAATTCGGCCTCCAATACCGGGATGTCAAACTTCCGCCCGTTGTAGTGGCAGACGGCATCGGCCTCGTCCAACAGCTTGTGCGCGGCCTTCACTACCGCCTTTCTGTCGCCGCTCTGGACGCTGCGGAAGATGACTTCGCGCTCCCCAAGCCACTTTGCAGCGAAGCAAAGCGTGTGCCCCGGCGTGATTAGCCGTTCAATCGGGATGTATCGGTCACGCAGCGACCAAACGTAGGCGGTCGCCGGAGCCGTCTCAATGTCGATCAACAGGACGCGCATCAGAGCAAGTCATCCAGCTTTGTGGCCGTGCCAGCGCGGAGTGGCGGCTCCTCGTCATCGAACGGAACGCCGATGGTGTGCAGCGCGACCACGGGGATTTCTACCGTGCGCGGCTCTGCGGGCTTTTCTGGCCAATACACGGCCCAATCCAAGTAAACCTGAGCCTTCCGCAAATCCTCGTCGCCGTTCTTGTGCGAGTGGCGCGTCACATACTTCAGGACGTTGCCAAGGCAATAGGCGCGGAAGCCCTCGGGGCCAAGCTTGGCGCGGATGAAGTCAATCGTTTCAATGCCGCCAGCCGTGTAGTGCGCCGGATTGTGTACGTTGTCGCTCATCGCCCAGACTCCCCTTTGTCTGGGCGTGTAGTCTCCTGCTATCCCTTCGCAAGTTCTCGCGTTTTGCGCGAAAACCTGTGCGCCCTGCGGTAGACCGTCGCGGGGTGGACGCCCTGACACTCGGCAGCGGATCGCCAGCCACGCGCCAGAGCCTTAGCGGCATCGGCCTCGGCCTTCGCCTTCCGCCCCTGATTTGCGAGGAAGGACAGAATCAGCGCCTCCGCGTCCATCGCGCAGTGGATGGGGTAGCCCTCGGCCACCATTTGCCGTGACAGGTCGCCAATGAGGCGGTGAAGTTCGGTCATTTGCCCTCCCTCAGTTTCCGGTCGTGTCGGCGGGTAAGCGCCAGGTCTACCGCTTCGCTCGGGTAATGCACGCACCCGCCACACTTCCACCCTTCCGCCAGCGGTACGGGATCGGTGGACGGGTCAGCCACCCAGCTACGGCAGCCCTCAGAGAACGCCCACGGGATGACGACGTTCACCAGCTTCCCGTCGATGAATCCGGCGTTAGCGATGTAGGTGGCGCGCGCCTCGCGGTTGAAGCAGAGCGGGCGGCCATCGGGGCCGAAGCCTTGGCGGTGAGTGGTCAAAGGGCCTCCCTCACGATCATGGCGAAACACGCGGGGCCTACGTCTACGGTGAACTCGAAGTCGTGACTCCACTCCCCTTGCGCGCTGGTATGCGGCAGGACAAAGCGCCAGCCCTTGCGCGCGACCTTGTAGGCGACGACGGGGATAAGCCCGCACGCTTTAGCGGACACCACGGCCTGTTTCCACCAATCGCGCACGTTTAACCTTGCGTGGAACTTGACCTCTAAGAGGAACGGCCCCAGCGGGGTCAAGTCTCCCTCTTGGCTGCGCTGGTATTGCTTCAAATTGCGCGAAACCTCCACGCCCAATTCGTCCTTGATCCAGCGGGCCAGCTCGCGCTCTGCTGCCGCGCCACGGTTGCGGTTACTCCGGCCACGGGCCGATGCGTCCTTGGTCACTCCAGAGCCTCCTTGATGTTCTGCCACGTAGCGCCTTCATCGAAGCGCCCCAAAAACTCGCCACTCACAACCGCGTCAGGCTTCACCATGCGAAGCGCGCCGCACGGTGCGCGGTACAAGTCACACGCGCCCTTGATTGCGCCCCGCACCTTTTCCGCCAAGTCGGCGGGCGTCTTGCCTCGGATGATTCGGCCATGCATCGCCGTGCGCTTTTCGCCAATCGGACGCTCGCGCTCATAGTTCGCAACGCGAAGACTCAGCTTGTTGATCTTCTTGGCCTGCTCGCTAATCAGGTCGGCGGCTTGCTGGATATAGGCCATCGTCAAAGGCTCAGCGCGGCGGATGTGCGCGACGTTCAAGCGGCGCAGGCGGCGAGCGACGAAAAACGGTTCGTGTGCGGTGGACTCAGGAATTCGCATTGGTCAGTAGTTCGTTCTGAATGGTGAGAAGTTCTGCATCTGTGCCGAAGGCTGCGCGGAATGGCTTACTGCCCTTCGCTAGCGACGGGCCGAGATAGTCGAAGGCTTCCGCATCGCCCCAGCCGAAGGGCAGCGCGGCTCTGTGGTGCCAGCTACAGAGCGACACCGTCGCCATGTGGCCGATGCGCCGGTTCCCGCTGAGTAGGTGGTGAATTTCGATGTGTTGCGGGTAGTCGGGTTGCGTGCCGCGTAGGTAACAGGCGATGCAAATGCCCTGTTCTTTCATGCGGTCGAATCGGGCTTGCTCGGCCTTGGTGGGCTTGCCGGTGGAGTGCCTCACGCGGCCTCCAGAATCACGCCATGCGCGGCAAAGTCGGCCTGAACTGCATCCATGAAGCGCGTCATCTGCTTGACCTTCATCAGCCGCGTGACCGGCACAAACTTCATCGCCTCAAGCTTTTGCTCATACGTGCGGGCCTTGAGCGCCGAGTCGTAGAAGGCGCGGAAGTCTTCATCCTCGGCGCGGAGGATCGGCACGCCGTGGTGCAGCTTCACGTAGCACTTCCATCCAAGGGCGTCGTAATCGGGAATCTCTAGCGCCGCCTGTTCCATCCACAAGTGAAGCAAGGCGTTCTGATCCAGCGTCCGCTTGGTGTGCTCGCGCACCGTCACGGATACGGGCTTCCCAGCGGCGATAAGGGCCGTGCCGTCAGCGAAGGCAAGCGCCAGGTCTGCGCGAGTGCGGCAAACGCGGGTCATGCCACGCACCCCGCGTGCGTCAGACAGAAGCCGCCCCACTGGTCGGCCATGGCCTGCGCGATACCTGGAAAGGTCGCGCTCCGCAGCTTCCATCGATCCGGCGAAGGCGGCAGGCGGTGAAGGCGCTGCTCCCTGCCCTCCACGATGTTTGTCGGGCGAAGTGGCGGCAGGCCCTTCAGCCAAAAACAGGTGGCCTTGGTTTCGCCGTGCCCAAACTGCCACGGCTGCACGATCTGATCCGGCTTCCGCCAAAGCGTCGAAAGGACGCTAACGGGGTTCTCAATCGCAATGCGCGGGATGTCGGCCTTCGACAGCATCCGCACGAACGACACGCCAGCTTGCTGCCGCCCGTCCATGCGCTTTTCAGCGAAGTAAGCCGCTCCGCTGACGCTCAAGTGCGTGCAAGGCGGGTGGGCGATCATCAAGTCCCAGCCGTAATCCAGAACGTCCCGAACGTCCCCCGCGTAATGCGGCCCAGGTACGTCGGTCGGCAACAGGTCGCACGACATTGCCTCATGGCCTGCGCGGATGAACGCATCGCGCACAGCGCCGGAGTATTCGCAAGCTACCAAGACTTTCACGCCTTGAACCCCTTCGGAATGCTCACCCAAACCGCCCGCCGCTCTGCGATCTCGCGGTCTAGCGCCGCGTGCTGCTTTGCCGCTTCATGCCAGCGCACAAGAAAGGCCCTCACGGCATCACGCTCATCGGCTGGCACGGCTGCGAGTGCGTCTTTCCACTCGTTGACAGGCCGCAGGCTGATTCGCTGGGCAGCGTCAAAACCGGGCGGCGAGACGAACGAATCGCCTCCCGCTCGCGGCTGATACGCCGCAGGCGCACGGCTTGCTCGCTGATTTCCAGCCATAGGGCGATTTCCGTATCCGTCACGCGGGCGTCTAGCAGGGCGTCAAGGGCGGTCATGCGCTGGCCCCACTGGCCTTCATAGAGGCAAGCTTTTCTTCCCAGCACAGCGGACAGCGGCCCTCGTCAAGTTCGATTTCTGTCGGCTTGTATCCGCAGTCTCGGCAAACATAGCCCCGCGTGTTCTCGGCGTCCGGGTTGTATCCACGGTCGATCAAGTCTTGATAGCGGCTCATGACTTCGCCCCGAACATTTCCTCAACCATCGCCTTGAGGCGTTCCACGTTCCGAGCCGCTTGCTCCGGGCTGCACGGCTCATGCTTCAGCGCGGGCGCTTCGGGCGGGGGCGGCAAGGCGCGGCAGAAATCCGCGAGGCTCGGCCAACGCTCGCTAGTGCGGCGAAGCTGGCGGAAGGCGTGGGCGATGCGGGCGCGGTCGGTGTCGGGATCGGCCCAAGCGAAGCGCGGATCGCTCCACAGGTCGTCGGCCCAAGTCGCAGCCGTCGCGGGGAGAACGTCAGCCCCCGGCGATCCGGGCAGGCAAAGGGAGTACGTCTGAGCCAAGCAAGTTTCCAGCGTCGTGAGGAACCAGGCGGGCGGCATCGAGGTTTTCATTGGGCGTCACTCGCAAAAGGGATTGGATTGCTTGCATCTGTCGGGACGGCTGCATCTGCGCCTGCTGCGGCAACGGGACGGGCGGGAGTCCGTCGCGCCAGCCCTCGGCGTTCACGTAGGTCGATCCGTGGGGCACGTAGCCCTTGACCCAGTCGCGGTCGTGAACCTGTCGGCGGCGAACGTCAGCGAGGATCAAGTCCGCCTGCGCGTCGAGCCCCTTACGCGCCCACGCCTTCTCAGCGTCCTTGCGGCCTTTCTTGTTCGGGTAGGCCTGCCAGAAGTCTTCGAACCGACCAAGCGAGCGCGGCACGCGCTCATGCTTTTGCTCTTGCTTCTCTTGGTTATTGGTTCTTGGTTCTTGGTTAGCTTTCGATCCGGTTCCGATATCGGTTTGTTTTTGAACCGGCTGGGTTTCCACAGAAACCGACTGGGTTTCTTCTAGGAACCCACTGGGTTCCGTCTGGGTTTTTTTGACCGGACGACCGCCCGACTTGCCATTGCTACGGGCGCGCTCAGCCTTCGCGTGGTACTCCGCGATGACCTCATCCGCACGACCGTTCCGCCAGCCTTCCGGCGTGTCCTTGAAGTACGTTGAGAGGACGTAGGCGACGGCCTCGGCGTGGTCACGCATTCCGACAAGGCGCGCAATGTCACCAGTCAGCGGCCCTTCGGCTTGGTAGTACGCGTCAAGGATGCGGCGGTAGGCCAGGTCTTCAATGAGCGACAGGCCGCGAGTGTTGCCCGCGTAATCCCCGATGTTGAACGGGTAGTAATTCACGCGGCCCCCGCGATGGTCTGGAAGGGGTGAAGCTCGGCCTTGGCCTTCAAGTAAGCGGCGTGCGCCTCCTCGGCGGTGGCGAAGAATCCAAGGTGGACTTGGCGGCAATCAACATTGATCGTTGAGCGCCACTTTCCAGCGCCTTTGTGAAAGCTCGCGCCAAGCAGTCCAGAGCGCGAGTGGTGCCGCGCAGAGCGGATGTTCTGGCAGTTCTGCGCGTTGGTTGCCTCGCGCAAATTGCAGATGCGGTTGTCCGTCCTCAGTCCGTTGATGTGGTCAACTTGACCGGCCGGCCATTCGCCGTGAACCATGAGCCACGCGAGCCGGTGCGCGTAATAGCTCTTGCCGTCAACGCGGAAGCAGACGTAGCCGTGCGCGTTCAGAAAGCCGACGCTCTCGCCGTGGCGCGAAGACTTGCGGGAAAAAATCCCAGTCTCTGGCGAGTAAGAAAGAAGCTCGCCAGCGCGCTCGGCCGTAAGCGCCGGAGTCGGGCTCTTTTCAGTAATCACGCGACGCTCCATTCAAAGTCGGGGACAAGGCGAGGACGCTTGTTCTTGAGCGTGTGAACCCCATGCCCGATGTGCCATTGCCCGCACTCACGGCAGCGGTAGACCATCGCGGGCCCCTTGTGCCATCCGCCCGACTTGCCCTTGCCGTGTCGCTTGTCCGATGCGGACTTGACGCGGGAGGCTGCGGCGGCGGTGGCGTACTGCTGCTTTCCGGTCGGGCAGGTCATGCGGCCTTCCTCAGCTCGGCAGCAAGGCGGCGGATCGTCTCGGCGGCGTTAAGCTGCCCATTGATTTCGGCCAGCGCGTCACGCAAGGCGCGGACTTGGCGCAGCAAGTTCGATCCCGTCAGCAGACAGAACCGCTCCGCCTGCGCGTCACTCATCGCCAGCGAACCGCCCTTGACGCGGGACAGCCACGGGGCAGAGCGGCCCATCTGCGCGGCGATGTAAGAGGCTTTCAGGCCGCACGCGCCAAGGCTCACGGCCACGGCATCGGCCTCGGTGGTGACACGGCGCACAAGACCGTCAGGAGCGTTGCTAGGCGGCTTGCAGGAAGCGAGGAAAGGCATTTCCCGTTGCATCTCGTTTACTCCGCTTTACTTGGCTTTACCGGCCCCTAGGGGCATAAAAAAGGCCCAACCCCGAAGGGCTGAGCCGTGAGGTCACTCGCTGTAAATCCGCTCCAACGTCAGCTTTCCGCCCGTGGCTTCGACAATCTCGCGAGCCTTCGACGGGCGCGGCTGGCGCGAACCACTGCGCCAGGAACGGACGGTGTAGACGGACACGCCAAACAGGCGGGAAGCCGCCTGCTCGCCAATGGTCTTGATGTAGGTAGGAAGGTTCATGCCTACGCAGTGTAGGCACGTCCTTAGAGGCTGTCAACTACTTCGTGTAGGCATTGAGTGATGTTGTCACTCTTGCCGAATCAAGGGCTTACACTCCACCCACGCAAATCGACCCCGTGCCCCTCGTCTTATCAATCCGTGAGACTCCACCGCACCATCCTTGCAGAACGTCTAAAGGCGGCTGGCCTTAGTCACGCCGCCATCGCGAAAGCTATGGGATGGAAGTCGCCCGCCACGGCAGGCCACAAGCTGCGCGGGCGTAACGAATGGGCAGAAGGAGAGCTGGTGAGGATTTGCGAGCTTGCAGGGATGACACTGATTGAACTGGCAGACGCGTCGGACGATCTGACGCTGGGCCGGAACCAGGAAACGACGCGTGCGGCGAAGCTGTTTGACCGGCTTCCCGAAGAAAAGCGCCGTTCATTGTTGGCATTGATTGAATCAATGGCCCAGCCCGATAGCGATTGAAAGAATCAATCAAAAATAACTACGCGGTGTAGTTGACGGCCAGTCCGTGATGCCCTATTGTGCCTCCATCGCCTACGCCTTGTAGGCACTTCGGAGGCAGCAATGAGCAACTTCGACGCATTTCTGGCCCGCGCAGTTGACGCGCACATGGCTGGCAACGATGAGGCCGACGAACTGGCCTATGAACTGGCGTATGACGACGCCAAGAATCAGGAAGCCGCAACGCTCGCCGTTTCCGAAGACGAGGCCGTAGACGTTGCAGCTCTGGCGCTGCGTCTCTACAAGGCCAAGCGCGCCGACCGCGCAGGCATCGCTGCCGACTTCGCGGAGGGGGTTCTGGCGAGCTTTGAGCGCGCATTGGATCGCATCGCGCAGGACAGCGCCGAGCGCTTCCTTGATGAAGCCATTGACCAGCTTAACGAGCGGGGCGCGCCGTGACTGACCTGACCCTACTCGACGCCATCGACACCGCGATTTTCCGCGTCCGTGAGCGCATCGCCGCCGCCATCGTGGCCGGTGATGACTTGGAAGCGGGCCGGATTATCCGCGAGGCGGTCAATGCTCGCCTTGCTGACTGGAGCGAGCTTGAGCGCCCCAGCGAAGTCAGCGACGAGGAACTGACGCAGGCCTTCCGCGATGTGTACGCCGCGCAGGCTGCGATGGATCGTGCCGAGGATGCCGTGTGGAAGCTGGCCGAGGTCAGCGACAAGCGCCGCGAGGATGCCCGCGAAGCGTGGGCGGAAATGGCGGCGGATATGCGCGCACATGAGGCGGGCGAATGACTACCGCCCTCGCTCACGACTTGATCGTAGCGGCCTTCCTGCTGTGCGGCCTGTGGGCTCTCGGCAGCTTGGCCCGCGAGGAATTTGAACGCATTCAACGCGCACGCCGGATTTTCCGCAAATGGCGCGACCTACGGAGGAACCCATGATCTTGACCACTGAACACCCGGCATCGAACCGGGAACGCCTCGCGGGCTGGTATGGCCGCGCCGCCCTCACGGGCTTTCCGCTGATGCTTGGCCCGCGCTTCCAAGCGGAGTTTGAGCGCCAGTTTGCGCGTGAGTACGAGGCGGAACAAATCGCGGACAGCGCGCCGAGCATCGGAGACGACAAGTGAACGACGTTAACCCCATCTACATTGACAAGGCCACGCCGGAACTGTTCGCGGCCCTCGCTGCCGCGCAGGGCGAAGTCGAGAACGCCAGCAAGTCGAGTGCGAACCCGCACTTTAAATCGAAATACGCCGACCTGGCCGAAGTGCTGAACACCGTGCGGCCCGTGTTCGCCAAGCATGGTCTGAGCATCACGCAATCGACGGCCTTCAATGGCTCGCTTGTGTCGGTGACGACGCTTGTCGGCCACAAGGGCGGCGGGCTGATTTACTCGACCGCAAGCTGCGTCCCCAGCAAGACGGACGCGCAGGGCATCGGCAGCGCGACAACGTACCTCCGGCGCTACTCGCTGGCCGCTATGGCTGGCATCGCGCAGGAAGATGACGACGGCAACGCAGCCGCGCACAACGGCAAGCCGCAGCCGGTCAAGTCGGAAGGCCAGCCGACCAGCGGCGTGTGGGATGCCGTGGACGCTGAGACGCAGGCTGGTTTGCTCAAGTGCGCCGCCACGATTGGCGAGTTCATCGAATCGGGGGACTCCGCTGGCGCGTGGGAGTTCATCGAACGGCAGGCATTCAACACGGATGAAAAGGCGGCGTTGTGGACGCGCCTTGATTCCAAGACCCGAACCGCGCTCAAGAAAGCGCACGAACAGAGGAAGGCAGCGTAATGCGCGACAAAGAATTTCCCAACGGCCTGATTCTCAAGGCTCCCGGTGACGGTGCGCCGGATTACGTCATCGGCTCCGTGTCCATCCGCAAGGCTGAGTTCCTTGACTGGCTCAAGGGCCGTGAGGGCGACTGGGTGAACCTCAACCTGAAGCGCGGCCAGAGCGGCAAGTGGTACGCCGAGGTGGACAACTGGAAGCCGAACGGCGCGAAGGCTGACAAGCCCCAGCGTGCCGCCGCACCGGCTGACGCTGACGACATTCCCTTTTGAGGCCCGCCATGAACGTGATGAACGTCTCCGAACTTGCAAACGCTACTTACAACCTCGCCAAAGCCTGCGAGGCCGTTTCGATCCTCTTGGCCGACGAACAGGCCCGCCGACTCAAGCTGGCTGAGGAATACGCGGACTTGCTTGACCGATTCAATGCGGTCATGTCCGCGCAGCAACCGCAGGCGCATTGAACACGGCGCGAGCGTGCCGCGTATCCGAGGGAGCGCCGACCCCTGCACGCATCGGCAACTAGGAGAACACCGTGAAGCACACAAAAGCCCCTTGGATTCCTGACGAGTCTTTCCGCGATGACTTGTTCCGTTACATTCTCGCGCCCAAAGCAGTCACTGAGCTAAACCCGTGGGGGATC
>Ga0181344_1000668_pt1 | contig 13397 bp, 1 predicted proteins | sample Su13VDMLBDD_FD_130098 | JGI IMG/M metagenome (GOLD analysis project Ga0181344, IMG submission 130098) | Freshwater viral communities from Lake Michigan, USA - Su13.VD.MLB.D.D | ecosystem: Environmental > Aquatic > Freshwater > Lake | place: USA: Michigan | collected 2013-07-15
CACATCCGTCAGGACAGTCGTATATATCGTAATTTATAGTGTAACTGTAAGGTAGGTTTGCGGTAGGGGTAGGGGTGAGTGTTCGAGTAGGGGTCGGAGTAGAGGTTTGAGCAGGTGTATTTGTTGGAGTAGGAGTAGGAGTAGCTGGAGTATAGGAAGTGAAGGCGCTAATATTATAGTTTGAACCTCTAGTTACCGTAAAGGATGTTGTAATAGTAGTCGGTTCTGACGGTCCTGTTGTATAAGATATAGTATTTGTGTAGATTACTTCTCCGTCCTGAGATATGACAAGTGAAAGAGTTGCAGTACCTGTTGCAGGAGGAGGATAGGTTGTATAAAAGGCATAGGCTTGAGCTAAAACCGTATCCCCAGGATTAAAGTTTACGCCTATAGTACCGGTAGCGTCAGATTCACTTCTTAAAACTTCTGTTCCGTTTCTCTGTACCAGTAGGTTAGAGTCTATAAAATAAAAACCTCCCCAGTATGTTCCATCAGCTTCTTGATTTGAATAATTTATTGTACTGTAAACTACGGTTTGAGTAGGAGTTATGGTTGGCGTTTGTGTAGGAGTAGGAGTTCTAGTAGGTGTTTGAGTTGTAGTTCGGGTTGGAGTATTAGTAGGAGTGGTAGTAGGAGTTTGAGTTCTTGTGGATGTCTGTGTGGGAGTGTTCGGCGGAGTTGTGGTAGGAGTAATTGTTGGAGTTGCGGTACGAGTCGGAGTTTGGGTAGGTGTTTGAGTAGGAGTCTGCGAAGGAGTTCTTGTTTGAGTAGGAGTTTGGGTAGGGGTTTGGGTAGGAGTCTGAGTTGAGGTGTTAGAAGGCGTTACGGGAGGAGTGGCGGTTCGAGTAGGGGTTTGAGTAGGGGTCCGAGTTGTAGTATTAGTAGGAGTTTGAGAAGGAGTTCTTGTTTGAGTAGGGGTGTTGGTAGGTGTATTAGTGGGAGTATTAGTTGGTGTTACGGTAGGAGTTACAGTACGGGTAGGAGTTTGAGTAGGGGTTTGTGAGGGAGTTTGTGAAGGAGTTCTAGTCTGTGTAGGGGTTTGAGTAGGAGTTTGGGTAGGAGTATTTGTAGGTGTGTTAGTTGGTGTTATGGTAGGAGTTACAGTACGGGTAGGAGTTTGAGTAGGAGTTTGGGTAGGAGTCTGTGAAGGAGTTTGAGAAGGAGTTCTTGTTTGAGTAGGGGTGTTAGTTGGTGTATTAGTAGGAGTATTAGTTGGAGTTACGGTAGGGGTAGCGGTCCTAGTTGCAGTACGGGTAGGAGTTTGGGTAGGGGTTTGAGTACTTGTTGCTGTTTGTGAAGGTGTTTGAGTAGGAGTCCGGGTTGTAGTATTCGTAGGGGTGTTAGTAGGGGTTACAGTTGGAGTAGCAGTTCTAGTCTGAGTGGGTGTATTAGTGGGGGTTCGAGTTGCTGTCTGAGTAGGAGTTTGAGTAGGAGTTTGAGTGCTTGTTGCGGTACGGGTAGGAGTTTGAGTAGGAGTTTGAGTGCTTGTTGCGGTATTTGTAGGAGTTAAAGTAGGGGTGGCAGTAATAGACGGTGTTATAGTAGGTGTAGGAGTCGGAGAAGGACATGGTGCTCCTGGACATCCCATTTGAAATCTATATGTTGCTGTTAATGCCATTTAATTCTTTATATAAATAGTTTATCCTCCAATTGGTATTAAAGCTGCTACCCTTACTCCCCATGGGTCTGCTATTCCTTGAGTCTCTGTACCTCCGGAAATCGTTCCTGCGGTTAAACGTGTTGCTTGTTGAGCTTGAATAGCTCCATCGTTACCTAATGTAGTTGTATATTCAGCTACACTTTCAGACCACGTACCTCCGGTTGCACTTACGAACGCATCTAGAGCATTGTCGTTCGATACGAAAACATAAGCGACAGCAAGCCTATTGACTCCTGCAGTTGTAACAGAAGGTTGACTTATAGTAGTACCTGTTCCAACTGATGTATTCCCTGCTTCGAAAGGATTCGCATTTGTTCTAGTTCCTCGGTATCTATAAATCCTTGCCATCTTAGTTACTGCTGCGTCTGATCCAAAAGATACTGTTACGTTTCCTGTTTCTGTACCAGCTGCTACTCTATGAAATATGTATTGTCTGACAGTTACGGTTGAACCTCCGTTATCTGGTCCAAAAGATGCAGTCCATCCGGTAGGAGTAGTTACAGTTGTAGTAGCATTTCTAGCAGTAACCTGTAATACGAATAAATCTCCTGCTGTTAAGCCTGTAGTTGGATAGGCAGGAGTTAGGTTTCCTGTAGTAGCTATAGCAGTTCCGGCTCCAGCCTGCTGGAAGGTGGGTACTGGATTTGGTGTTGGTGTTAATCCTGTAGTAACTGTAGGTGTCACAGTAGGAGTCCGGGTACGGGTGTTAGTAGGGGTAGTTGTTGGTGTTACGGTATTCGTAGGAGTTAAGGATATAGTAGCTGTAGGAGTTAAGGTCGGCGATGGTATTGTTGAATACACTATTCGACAAGCACCTTGAGCACCGGCTCCACCTGCAGCACTTGTATCATCATCACATGCACCGCCACCGCCACCATAAGTTCCGCCAGCGGGTCTTGTTCCGTTATTACCTCCTGATCCTCCAGTACCTACAGCATTTAGAGCTCCACCTGTTCCGTTTGCTCCTGCTCCATATAAACCTACGCCACCGCCTCCGTAACCTTGTCCGGAGTTTGTAGCACCACCGCCACCACCGCCACCGCCAGTACTGCTGGATCCTGCTCCAGTTCCACCGCCTGCTCCACCTGCTGCTGAATATCCACCTGCACCACCACCACCGCCACCGGTATCATTACCTGTTGCGCCACCGCCTGCTCCACCGTTACCACCTCCATCTCTCTCTGTACCACCTGATGTACCTCCGGCTGCAGATGCTGTTGAACGTTCTACTCCGCCTGCACCGCCACCTCCTGATATTAAGACTGTAGCTCCTCTAGCAACTGTAGATGCACCACCCGCACCTCCGTTTCCTCCTCCGTTTGCACCTGCAGTTCCTCCTGTACCCACGGTAACTGTTAAAGTTTCAAGAGGTGTTACCGGGAATGTACCGTAGGATAATGCACCACCACCACCGCCTCCATATCCTTGGTTTCTATCGCCTTCAGAACCAGCACCGCCACCACCGCCACCTACGCAGACTACGTACAATTCAACAACACCATCGGGCACTTGCCATGCAGTAGCTCCGGTAGTTGTAAATAGGACTTCAGCTAGCTGTTGAGTACGAGTTACTGTTGGAGTTGGGGTTGGAGATCCTCCTGCTAAAGTTGAAGTATTAGTAGGTGTAGGGGTTAAGGTCCGAGTTGGTGTCAGAGTATTTGTAGAAGTAGGTGTGTTAGTAGGAGTATTAGTAGGCGTATTGGTGGGAGTTTGTGTCCGAGTTTGAGTAGGAGTTTGAGTAGGAGTTAGGGTATTTGTAGGTGTAGTTGTTGGAGTTTGTGTCCGAGTTTGAGTTGGAGTATTAGTAGGAGTATTCGTGGGAGTTTGCGTACCTGTAGGAGTTTGAGTTCGTGTAGGTGTTTGAGTAGGAGTTAAGGTATTAGAAGGTGTTAGGGTATTTGTAGGTGTTTGAGTAGGAGTTAAGGTATTAGAAGGTGTTAGGGTATTTGTAGGTGTTTGAGTAGGAGTTAAGGTATTTGTAGGTGTTTGAGTTCTTGTTGGAGTTTGAGTAGGGGTTATAGTATTAGTTGGAGTATTGGTAGGAGTTTGTGTCCGAGTTTGAGTAGGGGTTTGAGTAGGTGTTTGAGTCCCTGTAGGAGTTTGAGTAGGAGTTACAGTGTTAGTTGGAGTATTAGTAGGAGTCTGTGTCCTAGTTTGAGTAGGGGTGTTTGTTGGAGTTTGAGTAGGAGTTATAGTGTTTGTGGGTGTGTTTGTTGGTGTTTGAGTTGAAGTTTGCGTAGGGGTTTGAGTGGGTGTTTGAGTTCTTGTAGGAGTTTGAGTAGGAGTTAAAGTATTCGTAGGAGTTTGAGTAGGGGTTTGAGTAGGAGTACGAGTTGAGGTAGATGTTACGGTAGGGGTCGGTGTTGGTGTAATATCACAAGGACAGTTAGGTCCTGGTGCTAGGTGTCTGACAGTTAACTGGCTACCAGATGTTGCGTTATAGTTGTAGGTTAGGTTTGTATTGAGAGTAGTTCCTGTCGCAGTATTAACTGGTATGTATATCGTTGATATTATTTGAGAACCGTAGAGTATTACTACGCAGTTACAGGTATCATTATTTCCAGCAAGAACATCTATAGTTATACAAGCATCTCCGCTTGTTGTTCCCATTTCGACAAAGTACTCATTAAGAGATAATCCACTTGAACTTAAAACATTGTTAGTTGTATCAACTGGACAGTTATATACACTTATAGGTGTTGCTGTTGGAGTAGGAGTTCTCGTAGCTGTTACAGTTATGGTAACAGTAGGTGTATTTGTAGGTGTTTGTGTCGGTGTTCTAGTAGGAGTCTGTGTTGAAGTTTGAGTAGGTGTTTGAGTAGGTGTTGGAGTTATTGTAGGAGTTTCTGTAGGAGTCTCTGTTGGTGTTGCAGTTCTAGTTGCAGTTTGAGTAGGGGTTTGAGTAGGTGTTTGTGAAGGAGTTACTGTCTGTGTAGGTGTTTGAGTAGAAGTCTGGGTAGGAGTGTTAGTAGGAGTTTCTGTAGGAGTTTCTGTTGGTGTTGCTGTACGAGTAGGGGTTTGAGTAGGGGTCTGAGTTGTAGTTTGAGTAGGTGTGTTTGTAGGAGTTATTGTCCGAGTAGGGGTGTTAGTTGGTGTATTAGTAGGAGTTTCTGTAGGAGTTTCGGTAGGAGTTGCGGTTTTAGTTGCAGTTTGGGTAGGGGTATTAGTAGGAGTATTGGTAGGCGTTCCAGTTTGCGTAGGTGTTTGAGTAGGAGTATTGGTCGGTGTATTAGTAGGAGTTTCTGTAGGAGTTACTGTTGGTGTTGCAGTTCTAGTTGCAGTTTGAGTAGGTGTTTGAGTAGGGGTGTTGGTAGGTGTTTGTGTACCAGTTGAAGTTTGAGTAGGAGTATTGGTCGGTGTATTAGTAGGAGTTTCTGTAGGAGTTACTGTTGGTGTTGCTGTACGAGTAGGAGTTTGAGTAGGAGTTTGTGAAGGTGTGTTAGTTGGTGTTGAAGTTTGCGTAGGTGTTTGAGTAGGTGTGTTAGTTGGCGTATTAGTAGGAGTTTCTGTAGGAGTTTCTGTAGGAGTTGCTGTACGAGTAGGAGTTTGAGTAGGAGTTGATGTTGATGTATTCGTAGGAGTATTAGTTGGGGTTATTGTCCGAGTAGGTGTATTAGTCGGTGTGTTGGTTGGTGTCTCAGTAGGAGTCTGGGTAGGTGTAGGAGTTCTAGTAGGTGTATTAGTAGGGGTTTGAGTAGAAGTTTGAGTAGGAGTATTTGTAGGTGTTCTTGTTACAGTGTTTGTTGGAGTTTGTGTTGGTGTTACAGTATTCGTTAATGTATTAGTTGGAGTATTGGTAGGTGTGTTAGTTGGAGTTACGGTATTTGTAGGAGTTCTAGTAGGAGTTTGAGTTGCAGTCTGAGTAGGTGTTTGACTTGGAGTTCTTGTTTGAGTCGGAGTTTGAGTAGGGGTATTGGTAGGGGTTTGAGTTCGAGTATTGGTAGGGGTATTGGTAGGAGTTGTAGTGTTTGTGGGTGTATTAGTCGGTGTGTTTGTTGGTGTTTGTGTCCGAGTTTGAGTAGGGGTATTACTAGGTGTTATTGTATTAGTAGGAGTATTAGTTGGAGTTTGAGTAGAAGTTTGGGTAGGTGTATTTGTAGGAGTTTGTGTAGGAGTTCTTGTTTGAGTAGGGGTGTTGGTAGGAGTATTAGTAGGGGTCTGTGTTGCTGTCTGACTTGGGGTATTACTAGGTGTTATAGTATTTGTAGGAGTTTGTGTTGGGGTGTTGGTTGGAGTATTGGTAGGTGTTTGTGTCCGAGTCTGTGTAGGAGTTTGAGTATTTGTCGGTGTATTCGTAGGTGTATTCGTAGGTGTTTGTGTCCGAGTTTGGGTAGGAGTATTGGTAGGTGTTTGTGTATTAGTTGGAGTTTGAGTAGGAGTATTGGTTGGTGTTTGTGTCCGAGTTTGGGTAGGTGTTTGGCTTGGTGTCAGGGTATTTGTAGGTGTTTGAGTAGGGGTCTGAGTAGGGGTCTGTGTTCTAGTCTGGGTAGGAGTGTTAGTAGGAGTTATCGTATTCGTAGGAGTTTGAGTAGGTGTTTGTGTTCTTGTTTGAGTTGGAGTTTGAGTAGGAGTCTGTGTATTTGTCGGTGTATTAGTTGGAGTATTGGTAGGGGTCTGAGTAGGTGTTAGAGTGTTGGTAGGAGTATTAGTAGGGGTCTGTGTACTGGTTTGTGTAGGAGTTTGTGAAGGTGTTCTAGTTTGTGTAGGGGTGTTCGTTGGAGTGTTAGTGGGAGTTTGAGTTGAGGTTTGTGTCGGAGTATTAGTAGGGGTTTGAGTATTGGTTGGTGTATTAGTAGGAGTGTTAGTCGGTGTCTGCGTACTTGTTTGCGTAGGGGTTTGTGAAGGAGTTCTTGTTTGAGTTGGAGTATTAGTCGGAGTATTAGTTGGTGTTTGGGTAGAGGTTTGAGTAGGGGTTTGTGAAGGTGTCCTAGTTTGGGTAGGGGTCTGAGTCGGCGTATTGGTTGGTGTTTGAGTACTGGTTTGTGTCGGAGTATTAGTAGGTGTTTGAGTATTGGTAGGAGTGCTTGTTGGAGTCTGAGTACTTGTTTGTGTTGGAGTGTTAGTAGGAGTTTGACTTGGTGTTCTAGTTTGAGTAGGGGTATTTGTAGGAGTTTGGGTAGCGGTTTGAGTTGCTGTTTGCGTAGGTGTGTTAGTAGGAGTTACTGTATTTGTAGGAGTTTGAGTAGGGGTATTGGTCGGAGTTTGGGTAGCAGTTTGAGTAGGTGTCTGCGAAGGTGTTCTAGTTTGTGTAGGGGTATTGGTAGGAGTGTTTGTAGGAGTTTGAGTTGCAGTCTGTGTTGGGGTATTAGTTGGTGTTTGAGTATTTGTAGGAGTGTTAGTAGGAGTATTGGTTGGTGTTTGTGTAGATGTCTGTGTAGGTGTCTGTGAAGGAGTTCTTGTTTGAGTTGGAGTTTGAGTAGAGGTATTAGTTGGTGTTTGTGTACTAGTTTGAGTAGGTGTATTGGTTGGAGTTACTGTATTTGTAGGGGTATTTGTAGGAGTCTGTGTGCTTGTCTGAGTAGGCGTATTAGTGGGAGTATTAGTTGGTGTTTGAGTATTGGTAGGAGTGTTAGTAGGAGTTTGTGTTGAGGTTTGAGTAGGGGTCTGTGTTGGAGTCTGTGTTGGTGTTCTTGTCTGAGTAGGTGTGTTAGTTGGTGTTTGGGTAGAGGTTTGAGTAGGGGTCTGTGTTGGAGTTTGAGTGCTTGTTTGAGTATTAGTCGGTGTATTAGTCGGTGTGTTAGTAGGTGTTTGTGTTGCCGTTTGACTTGGTGTTTGACTTGGTGTCAGGGTATTGGTAGGAGTTTGAGTAGGTGTATTAGTGGGGGTTTGAGTTGATGTTTGGGTAGGAGTTTGTGTTGGAGTTCTTGTTTGAGTAGGTGTATTTGTAGGAGTCTGAGTGGATGTTTGAGTTGCTGTTTGCGTAGGAGTGTTAGTAGGGGTATTAGTGTTGGTTGGTGTATTTGTTGGTGTATTAGTAGGAGTTTGTGTACTAGTTTGAGTAGGAGTGTTGGTTGGAGTTACTGTATTTGTAGGGGTATTTGTAGGAGTCTGGGTAGGTGTTTGGGTACTTGTTTGACTTGGTGTCTGGCTTGGAGTTCTCGTTTGAGTAGGGGTCTGGGTAGGAGTGTTAGTAGGAGTTTGTGTTGAGGTCTGAGTAGGAGTGTTGGTAGGGGTTTGGGTATTTGTTGGTGTATTGGTTGGTGTTTGTGTACTAGTTTGAGTAGGTGTGTTGGTTGGAGTCTGGCTCGGAGTTCTAGTCTGTGTAGGTGTTTGAGTAGGAGTATTAGTTGGAGTCTGTGTGCTTGTTTGAGTAGGGGTTTGAGTATTAGTAGGAGTTTGAGTAGGAGTGTTGGTAGGAGTTACTGTACTAGTTGCAGTATTGGTAGGGGTCTGTGTGCTTGTTTGAGTAGGTGTGTTAGTAGGAGTTACCGTATTTGTAGGTGTATTAGTAGGGGTATTTGTAGGAGTTTGTGTTGAGGTTTGAGTTGGAGTTTGGCTCGGTGTTGAGGTATTCGTAGGGGTTTGTGTAGGGGTATTAGTTGGAGTTTGAGTAGGAGTTTGCGTACTGGTTTGAGTAGGTGTTTGAGTATTGGTAGGAGTTTGAGTTGGTGTATTAGTTGGTGTCTGTGTGCTTGTTTGTGTTGGAGTGTTGGTAGGTGTTTGAGTATTCGTAGGAGTGTTAGTTGGAGTTTGAGTAGGTGTTTGGGTACTTGTTTGACTTGGTGTCTGGCTTGGAGTTCTCGTTTGAGTAGGGGTCTGTGTTGGTGTCTGGGTACTTGTTTGTGTTGCTGTCTGCGTAGGAGTGTTAGTAGGCGTTCCAGTTTGCGTTGGAGTTTGAGTATTAGTTGGAGTTTGAGTTGGTGTATTAGTTGGTGTTTGAGTTGTAGTTTGACTTGGTGTCTGTGTAGGGGTTACGGTGTTAGTAGGTGTGTTTGTAGTAGTGTTTGTAGGAGTTTGCGTACTTGTTTGCGTAGGAGTTTGACTTGGAGTTCTAGTTTGAGTTGGTGTATTAGTAGGAGTTTGGGTAGAGGTTTGTGTAGGTGTCTGGCTTGGAGTGTTAGTAGGGGTTTGAGTATTAGTCGGAGTTTGAGTTGAGGTCTGAGTAGGTGTATTGGTAGGGGTTTGTGTTGGAGTTTGGGAAGGGGTTATTGTTTGAGTAGGGGTATTTGTAGGAGTTTGAGTAGGGGTATTTGTAGGAGTGTTAGTAGGAGTCTGGGTTGGTGTGTTAGTATTGGTCGGTGTATTGGTCGGAGTTTGGGTAGCAGTTTGAGTAGGTGTCTGCGAAGGTGTCCTAGTTTGGGTAGGGGTATTGGTAGGGGTATTAGTTGGTGTTTGAGTACTTGTTTGAGTGTTTGTAGGAGTTTGAGTTGCAGTCTGTGTAGGAGTTTGACTTGGTGTTGAGGTATTAGTAGGAGTATTAGTTGGTGTTTGAGTACTCGTTTGAGTAGGCGTGTTTGTAGGAGTCTGTGTATTAGTTGGTGTATTGGTTGGAGTTTGAGTAGGTGTTTGAGTAGCTGTTTGTGTTGGAGTCTGAGTAGGGGTTTGAGTATTAGTAGGAGTATTTGTAGGGGTATTAGTTGGTGTCTGGGTGCTTGTCTGAGTGGGAGTATTAGTAGGAGTGCTAGTGTTGGTTGGAGTATTAGTTGGAGTTTGTGTAGAGGTCTGGGTAGGAGTGTTAGTAGGAGTGTTAGTGGGTGTTTCAGTGTTAGTTGGAGTTTGAGTAGGGGTATTTGTAGGAGTTTGTGTAGGGGTCTGTGTAGGAGTGTTTGTAGGAGTTGTAGTTTGAGTTGGAGTATTGGTTGGAGTTTGAGTAGAAGTTTGGGTAGGTGTTTGAGTTGGTGTGTTGGTATTTGTTGGTGTGTTAGTTGGAGTTTGGGTAGCAGTTTGAGTAGGTGTTTGGGTATTGGTAGGAGTTTGAGTTGAGGTCTGAGTTGGAGTATTAGTCGGTGTATTTGTAGGTGTTTGAGTATTTGTAGGGGTGTTTGTTGGGGTCTGAGTACTTGTCTGAGTTGCTGTTTGAGTAGGTGTTTGTGAAGGAGTTGTAGTATTAGTCGGTGTCTGGGTGCTTGTCTGAGTGGGAGTATTAGTAGGTGTATTTGTAGGTGTTTGAGTATTTGTAGGTGTTTGAGTAGGTGTCTGTGTTGCTGTTTGACTTGGTGTCTGACTCGGTGTCAGAGTAGTTGTAGGTGTTTGAGTGGGGGTCTGAGTGGAAGTGGGAGTGTTTGTAGGAGTTTGAGTTGCTGTTTGAGTAGGAGTGTTGGTAGGTGTAGTAGTACTAGTTGGTGTATTAGTTGTAGTACGTGTTGGAGTTTGAGTAGGTGTTGTAGTGCGTGTTGGTGTTTGAGTAGGTGTACTTGTTACTGTTGAGGTTTGAGTAGGTGTAGGGGTAGGTAGCGTTGCAGGGAGACAGAATGTTTGGGTTGCAGTAAATCTGGTATCTGTTATCGTTGCATTAGTTACTGTGTCTAAAAGTTGCCAGTTAATATTGTCGTTTGACCCTTCAAGTGTCCAACTTATCGGATCTCTATTAACAGCGTCGTTAGCAGTTACATAATCGTAGCCGGAAAACGTTATTCCTGTAGTGTTATCTATAAGTAAGATAGAGAAGCCGTTAGGTACTAAGTTAAAATCCAACCACTTTGTATTAACGTTACCGTCTACTGCTTTTTGCGGTTCTTCACCGACCGGATTACTACCCCCTGGATTTGTTGCAACAACACTTCCGTTCCAAGCGACTACTACGTTATTATTCCTTACACGAAATTCAGCTGCTTGATTGTATCCATCCGGGGTTGTACTTTTTATAGCTGTAATTCTCCATCTAATATAACGGTATGTGTAATCTGCTGGGCAAGAGTCAGATGTTGTTGTAGGGGTCGGTGTTTGAGTAGCTGTGGTTGTTGGTGTTTGAGTTGCAGTTATAGTAGGTGTTAGAGTAGGAGTATTGGTTGGTGTTTGAGTACTCGTCTGTGTTGCTGTCTGGGTCGGTGTTTGAGTATTGGTAGGTGTGTTGGTTGGTGTTTGAGTAGATGTTCGAGTAGGGGTATTGGTAGGTGTCTGTGTGCCAGTAGGGGTATTGGTAGGAGTTTGAGTTGCAGTTTGGGTGGGTGTTTGTGTCGGTGTGTTAGTAGGGGTTTGTGTATTAGTAGGGGTATTGGTAGGAGTTTGAGTTGAGGTTTGAGTAGCTGTGTTAGTTGGTGTTTGTGTAGGAGTAAATGTTTGAGTTGGGGTATTTGTAGGGGTTTGAGTGGGAGTATTAGTAGGAGTATTTGTAGGTGTTTGAGTAGGAGTTCTAGTGTTAGTAGGAGTTTGAGTAGGAGTATTAGTTGGTGTCTGTGTACTTGTTTGAGTAGGGGTTTGACTTGGAGTTCTAGTCTGTGTTGGTGTGTTAGTAGGTGTTTCAGTGGTAGTCTGTGTTGGGGTGTTAGTGGGAGTCTGAGTATTTGTAGTAGTCTGTGTAGGGGTGTTAGTAGGAGTTTGGGTACTTGTCTGTGTAGGTGTATTAGTCGGTGTTTGTGTTGGAGTTTGTGTCGAAGATTGCGTAGCAGTTTGAGTAGGAGTGTTAGTCGGGGTTTCTGTATTAGTGGGTGTATTGGTTGGAGTATTGGTAGATGTTTGAGTAGGTGTATTGGTTGGAGTTTGTGTATTAGTAGGAGTTTGAGTAGAGGTGTTAGTAGGGGTATTGGTAGGAGTATTAGTTGGTGTTTGAGTACTTGTTATAGTATTAGTGGGAGTATTGGTAGGTGTTTGAGTAGGTGTGTTGGTTGGTGTTTGAGTATTTGTAGGAGTGTTGGTTGGTGTTTGGGTGGTAGTTTGACTTGGTGTCTGTGTAGGAGTTTCTGTATTAGTAGGAGTATTAGAAGGCGTACTTGTAGGAGTTTGAGTTGAAGTTTGGGTAGGGGTATTTGTAGGGGTTGCGGTACTTGTAGGAGTATTTGTAGGAGTTTCTGTTGGTGTACTTGTAGGAGTTTGAGTTGAAGTTTGGGCAGGTGTTTGTGTATTGGTTGGAGTTTGAGTAGGGGTTTGAGTTGCGGTCTGTGTAGAGGTGTTGGTAGGTGTTTGAGTGGGTGTATTAGTAGGAGTATTGGTAGAAGTTTGAGTAGGCGTTTGTGTCGGAGTCTCAGTATTAGTAGGAGTTTGAGTGGGAGTTTGAGTTGAAGTTTGAGTAGGAGTATTGGTAGGAGTTTCAGTTATAGTACTTGTAGGTGTGTTAGTAGGGGTATTGGTTGGTGTTTGACTTGCTGTTACGGTGGGTGTACTAGTAGGTGTTTCTGTTACAGTATTCGTAGGAGTATTTGTAGGAGTTTCTGTTGGTGTTGGAGTTGTTGTGCCGGTAGATGTTGTTGTTGCGGTTGGGGTAGGGGTCTGCGTTTGAGTAGCAGTGGCAGTTGGTGTTGAAGATAATCCCGGAGTTGGTGTTGTAGTTCTTGTAGGAGTTTGACTCGGTGTACGGCTCGGTGTTCTTGTAGGAGTAGGTGTAGGTTGCGCTGTCCTTGTTACTGTTGCTGTTGGCGTTGGAGTTGTTAATGATGCAATCCTGAAATTAAAATCACAGCTAAACCCGGGAGTGGGAGTGGGTGTTGGGGATGGCATTACTACCGGGATCGTATAAACATCTGTACAAGCTCCAACTCCGGATAGTATTATACTCGTAGCAGTATCCGGCATTCCGGTTACAGTGTAGCCGTCTACAAGTTCTTCACAAGATACTCCTGACGCTAGAAGATTTCCTTCAAACAAAGCGTCGTAGTATAGGTCAAAAGGTCCTGTTGAAGACCCGCAACTTGTGATTTGTATTACTGCTGATACTAACATTCTTTATACTCTAATATAAATAGAAATCTTCATACTTTTAGTACGTTTTTCTAGAAAATATTACAGGGAAGAAGAGTTAGTTGCGATAATGGTTCCATCTCCTGTAACTGTATAAGGTCCGTACAGATTAGTCGCTGTTGTAGAGCTTGAATCTGTGTTATTATACAGTGTAGATCCGTTATCTATAACCTGTAAGCTATTATCTACAGAATCAGGTGGAGATGCATTTCCGTAAGTGTAAATTGAAATAGAATCCCCTCCATTTACAGTTATCGTTCCGAAGCCAGAAGTCGTTTCTGATATTACGGTATTGCCGTTGACTCCAATTTGAAATAATCCGGAAACCGCTCCTTGAGTAAACGTCCAGTCTATATCAAACTGAACTTCAGGGGTAGCTGTTGGGGTAGGTGTGTTAGGTGGAGTTGCTGTTTGGGAAGGTGTATTAGTAGGCGTAGGTGTAGGTGTAACTTGAATTCCTTGACATACTGTCGGAGCACCGCCTGTTTGGTCGAAATTTATAGCTACTAATGGAATTATATCTCTATTAGGATCGATAGAGGATGCAGGACCGGGATTTAGTCCGATAACGTTCCATACAAAGCAAGATCCTGTTACTTCGAGTTCTCCGCCTCCTGAACAGCCAGTGAATGCTTCCTGGTACCAGTAGCTTCCTGTAGGAACAAAGTTAGGAGCATCAGGAAAGTACCCGTAAGCTAGTATATTTCCTGGTCCGCTTCCGCTTGATACTGCATTCACGCAATCGTATGAAAATTGTAAGTTCCAGAAAGTTACACAGTTTGTCCAACTCTCTATATATCCGTCATCTGGATTTCCTCTAACTGTAGCGCATTTAGCTCCATTCGAATACTGTCCGGGAGGTACAGGTGTGTAGCTTCCACTGACTAGATAGTATAGGTAACAG
>Ga0181344_1000669_pt1 | contig 13385 bp, 13 predicted proteins | sample Su13VDMLBDD_FD_130098 | JGI IMG/M metagenome (GOLD analysis project Ga0181344, IMG submission 130098) | Freshwater viral communities from Lake Michigan, USA - Su13.VD.MLB.D.D | ecosystem: Environmental > Aquatic > Freshwater > Lake | place: USA: Michigan | collected 2013-07-15
ATGTGGGATGGCGGATACATTGCTTTTAATGCTGAGTATATCAACGCGCTTCTTTACTCTGCACGTACATTACGTAATCAGGATGACGATTTTTTCGATGGCGGCCACGGATTAGATGCCGTAGTTTACGATGGGGTGACGGCGAATTTTTTGACGCAAGTTCAAGGAGGCTTCATTCAAGTCAAAGGCGCATCTGTTACTTATGGGAATGATACGCTGAAATCTATCGAGTATATCCAATTTTTGGGCGCCACCGTCGAAACGGCGTGGTTCTCAAAGACTGACGCCCTCACGACTTCCCAAAGCAACAACCTTGTTGAGCTTTACATTGCCAGCTTCAACCGTGCACCCGATGCGATTGGCCTGAATTACTGGGGTGGTCGCCTCTACGACGGCATGACCCTTCCAGAAATTGCCAAATCATTCTTTGTGCAACCCGAGACAGTCGCCGCCTATCCGTCCAGCATGGCAACGCGCACATTCGTGACGACGGTCTATAACAATGTTCTAAGTCGATCGCCCGATACCGACGGCCTTAACTACTGGGTACGGGAAATCGATACCGGCAATATCAGTAAGGATGTCTTCTTGCTTGCCATCATTAATGGCGCAAAGGCATCTACAGGCAGCGCAATAGACCGCGAGACTCTCGCTAACAAGGTGACCGTCGGTAACTACTTCGCCTTCGATAAGGGCATCAATAACACCACATGGGGCATCGACGTGATGGACTCAGTGACATCTGTGGCTAGTACTGTTACAGCCGCTAATGCGCTCACGGACAGCTACTCGGCTGCAATTGCCACGGGTACATCGTCATCCTCCGCAATGCTCGTTGGGTTGCCTGACCTTAACGCAGCCGATCCGGCCACGGGACTGATTTAGGCGTCTTACAGGCCACCTTCGATGCGGAGGGTGAGCAGATTGGTGAGAAGGTGAAGAGGGCTGCTCACTTCCTCACCGTCCGGCCCCTGCCTTAGCAGGTTCACCAGCGGTCCAAGAGCGCCCCCGTATCGAGCGCAGGACCATCCAGCACCTCCGCTTGATGCATCACCAACACGCAGCCTAACCTTAACCGCAGATTGGCCAGATACTCCGTTACACAGCACGCCAATTGGTCTCAAATCATTTGACGACGGACATTAGCCTGACGCCTACGCGTTGATAGATGTAACCAAGTGACAGCGTTATCAGCGTCTTGAGACCGCATCCAATCTGGTCCAGGAGGGACATATGCGGGTTCACGCCGTGCCTGCTGAGTGTGGCCTTGAGAAGTGACAAGCATCGCGAGAGTGAAGAAACAGATAAAGAAACAACCCTGCATTCGAGACATTCTTTGATGAGATGATCTATTAATTACATACCTAAAACCCATTGAACATGGGTGTTGGCCCGAAATAGGATGTAATAGCTGCTAGGGGACCCAATCCAAAAAGGGGGGCTGCCCCTGGGTGGGGGGCTGATGACCCGGGAAGAAAGCTGCAGCCCACGTGGGTTCGACGCAGCGATTGATCTAGTTAAGATGGGTTGGCAGCGGTCTGACAAATTAAGAGCGTACTCCCACCCGTGCCGAGCGGCGTTGTTCCTCAAGCAATGAAATTGCTTCGTCTCGCTCTTTATTGAGATCTTGTAGGCGGTTGGCACATTCCCGGGATTCGGTTGCACTACAGGAGCCACGAAGAGTGGATGCTCGTTCCTCATACTGCCTTCGTGTATCAGCGATACGGGCCGCAAAATATTCATCGCGGCTAAATGCAGAAGAGAAGGTTTCGGGAGGCAAAACAACGGTAGCGGTTTCAGGATACTTAGCATAAGCTCCCGTCGCGGCATCAACTGCTCCCCCTATCAGGCCACCCAAAAGAATATTGCCTGCCGCCATGCCCTGAAATTGTGAAGGCACAGGCGTTACACCTGCGTAATAGCCCGCCTTTGTGCAACGGATAGAAATATCACGCCCTGATTTGCTTACTTGGAGGGTACCGGGCGTTGGGTTCACGATACCGATAACTCCCCCTTCCCTTTGAAGGGTGCATGAAGCGCCCGGAGGCTCACTGATCACGGAAATGGGTTGGCTTGTCCCCGTAGTGACTGTCGCGCATGCAGGCAACGTCAGAGCCAGCAAAATAATCAAAATCACCCGATGCATGACATTTCCTCTAGGTATTGGGGGTATCAAAAAACCATTCATTCACCGCTTGAAGGGGCGGAGGCCTCTCAACCTCAGAAATTAACGCGTAGCCCCAGCTTCCCAGCCCACGCGGTATCATTTCCTTTGATCTCATTTGAATTGTCTAGGTGAATATATCGAATTGACGGCACAAAGCTCATTGATTGATTTATCCTGAATGCCAAGCCCACTTCCCCGAACATCGCAAAATCTGTCGCAGAAGAACCATAAGCGCTGCTATTTACGATACCCGCTCCGCCACCCACATAAGGTGTAACAGATCCACTTGCTGGAAGGTCTATGTAGATACCAGCTAGGGCGGAATACATATTAATGTTTCCACCCAAATACACAGAAGAGCCGCCGAGCGTTACGCGATCATATTTGGCATTTGCATATCCCAACTCCAGTTCCATTCTTAAAGAAGATCCGATGTAGGCACCGATTGCCCCGGAGAGTAGTACGCCCGGATCGTAAGAAATATTACCACTGTAACCATTATAGGTCACCGCTGTTTCATTCGGTTTCAAAACACCAACATTACCACTGAAGTATGCGCCTTGACGATTGCTTTGCTGCGCATGACCGGCTGATGAAAATAAGACACTGCCAGCGGCAAGAATAGTGAAAGACAGCAATGTTAACCGCATATTTATATCCCCTCATGTTGGCCATACCTACGGTGACGTGCAGCGCATCACGGAAAAGAATTTGGGCGGAGGCTCTGATTAAGGATAGATGGTTCGAACTATCAAAAAATGACGTATTATTGTTCTTGACAATTTCAGTCTCTTTGGAGGCTGGTCGCTTCGTGGCCTAATTCATTATCCATTCGTCCCAGTAAACATTCTCGGGCCGGGCAAAAGTGCCTTGCAAGGTGCACGTGATGAGGCATGATTGTGCGCTCGAATTCAATAAATGCTTCAGGAAATAAAGCCTTGACGAGAGAACTTCCCCAATAGCGGTGCATAATAGCGATCTGTTGGATCGTTGGAGGTTTGCCATCCAGCCATCGCTGCGCAGTTGAGATGGAAACTTGAAATATACGAGCCAGAGTTTTGGCGCGATCTCTACGGATATTTGTTCTTAAAAAATTTGATAAGCGTTGGCCAAGCTCATCCGCACCAAGCTCAGACTCATTCTTATGATCTTTCATGGCTGTATCAAAAGGACCAGTCTTCACAGAAAAGTGAAGCCTCAATGCCATAGGTGCAAAGTATCGATGCGAGATATGTATTTTTGGGGGCAATAAAACTCACAGATGAATGGTTCCCAATGATTGTTGCCAATTATCATTAGGGGAAGAGTATGAAATCGGGTGTAACTCTGATCTGTCAGATTCTGACAGATCGCCTATGAGTGCCGTGCCGAGGGCCGTATCGTCTAGATATCCAATAAACGCTGCCACAAAGTTGGCTTGGGTACTTCAAGTATAAGTTCGTTTAAGATTGCGACAACAGTCTTTGGCCGCTCCAGTCGATCTCTGGTCGTAAGTTGGTCACCTGGAACCATTCTTACAGAAAATTGAGCGTCCGGTTCGATTGATGGCCTCCATATCCAGGTCCAGCGCGCGTTTGTGCTATCCACGAAACGCGCTGCCTCCAGGGGATCCGCCGGATAGCCAAGGCTCTTGATGAGTTCGAGTTGGGCTTGGATCAATTCTTGAATTCTGGGGTCAACGGCCTGCGAAGCTTCAATGAAAATGCTCTGAACGAAACGGTTGCCCCAGGCGGCGACCATTGCCTCTAGATGTGCTGTGGTAGGGGCGTGGCCATCAAGCCACCGTTGAGCCGTGGTAATGGATACCCGGAACTTAGTTGCTATTTGCTTGGCTCGGTCTTTCGGAAACTCTTCCCGCAGGAATATTGCCGTCCTTGGTCCTATGCCATGCGGCTTTCCCGATTTTGACACGTTCAGCTCCAGACCACAGGTTTGACAGGGAAACATCCAACACTTTTCGGAAACGAAAGTGAATAGGTCCGGAGTTGTAGGGGGCTAAATCTTCAACTGGCTGTCGATGGAAGCAATTTTCATCACCTCAAACGGGCGGTCAGGCTCAGGCGCGGGGTCATTCGCGTGAAATAGTATGTAATGGCGGATAGGGGACCAAAACCATGAAGGGAAGGTACCCCCTGGGTGGGGGTCTGATCCGCCAGAATTCGAAGCCGGGGGGGGGCTTACCTGCACCCAAGGCGATTCAGTGCCATGCGGTTCAACGCATCCCGCCACCAAGCGCACGTGCTTCAAATATGTCCCCTTTACTAATCAAGCCATGGAATAGTCTTTAGGTGGGGGAGGCCATCTTGCTGGAGCGCCAGCGCATCAAGCGCAGGACCATCCAGCACCTCCGCTTGATGCATCACCAACACGCAGCCTAACCTTAACCGCAGATTGGCCAGATATGCTGTTAGCCAAGCCGTAAATAGGTCTCAAATCATTTGACAACGGACATGGTGCAGTGCTGTCCCGCTGTCCCACCCCCTAGGTGGCGGGACAGTGGGACACTTAGGTATCCTCCTCCTTAAGAGGCTAAGACCGGAGCTGCCGCTTTACAGGCCTCTGTCGAGGGCCAAGATTTGGTGCAAGTTTTCCTGCGGCCTAAAATGTGTGGCTGACTTCGTATTGTTACGGCCCGAGCTTTCCAGGCTGCTCCCTGAGTGTAAAATTACCGAAGGCGCTTATGTGGCCCTTTGTAGGCTCATGAATGGTTCGGGTATCTTCAGCGTCCCGGCCTCTGCTGGGCAGCAGCCTTTTAGCCGACATGCCCTCTGAAAGCATGCACGCGATAACCCGAAAAGGTTGGGTAGTTCTATCTGCGGGTTAGTTGGACCGGCGCCGCCCAAAAATATTAATCAACTGCCAAGACCAACCCGCCGGCGGGCTGAATTGACAATAAACTCTTTGAACTGTGAAGGCAGGTGCGAAAGTTTCACAATCGACTATCACCGGGTTGCCAGAATTTGGCGGGATCCATCGAAACCTTAAGGAGGTAATCACTACCGCCGGATTTGAGTGATTTACTGAAAAATTAAAACCCCAACCCGATTCGTCTCCTCTAACTGCATTCTGAACTATCGGAGATTGTTGTGGTGTAGGAAATAGATTGGTTATATCCGTTGGTGCAGCTAGAGGAGGCCCATCGTCGGGATACTCACGGTTTCTGCAGGCAGTTCGAATGGAAGATGCGGCGCTGTCGGAAGTTACTCCGCGCATATTCTGCAGAATACATTCTTCGTAATTTCTCGGCTCTCCTCGAAACCAGCCTAAGACGCCCCCTTGAGCGACCGCGGTGCGGTCTGTGAGACTCAGAAGTAAAAGACAAAACAATAAAAAAAATTTTCTACTACGCCAGGAGAACCTTTTCCCCGATCTGAATGCGCTCAAATCTGTGTATCTAAGTGCATGCATAGAGTGCCTCCTGTGGTCCAAAGCCTTCATCGACTGGCTGCCGAAGGTAAGTTTCTGAGATTCAGTCGCTTCTGAAGAATGACCGTTTCAATAGATGCAGCAATAGCAGAGCATGCGCCTTGAGCGCCATACGCTTCAAAGGCTCTTCTCTTTAGCTCTGCATATATAACTTCCGGGACTGGTCGCTCGTCTACTTTTGCGGCACGCAAATCATGAAAATTTTTGAGGATACTATCGACTTGTCGCAGCGAATTTTGGCGCTGTTGACCTGTCTCACGTGCACTGATGATATTCACGACGAAGGAGCGTATTTCGGTATTGATTTGCTGAGGAACGTTGGTGGTGGGAAACTGAACGTGAGCGCAACTGGGATCGCGAGAGGCATGCTCTGCAACGTCATAAAACTGAATGAGGATTACTGCCTCCTGCACCATTTGCGAACTAACACCTTGAGCGTGGCCTGTGATGGAAATCGAGGATAACCAAAAGGACAAAAATGCAAGATTTCGTATCATAGATATGAACTTGCCCCTGATTAATATCTCCCTTAGCCGGGATTGATTGCGCAACCGACATTCTTAATCTTAATGGCATATGGAGTCACGCGCATGGAGGGCGATGGGTGGATTGAGGAATTCCTTTGCCTGAAAATAGTATTCAAGGGGGTAACTTACGGGTTTTGCCGCCCGACTTTACGCAAAATCCTATGCTACTAGCCCTAGATTTTTTTCGATTTTTGGGCTGCGTAGGGGTAGGTGGGGGTTGTCCTCCCCCGCCCCTGTTGCGATGCCCCGGGGATGACAAAACTCGTCGGCACCGACCCAACGGGAGGGTAAGCCGACAACGGGCGGAAGCTATCTATCAGCCTCAAAGTGTGGGGAGATATGTGGGGAGAAGACCCAGGCGATCTTAAGAATGCTTATATGTCAAATAATTATGAGTTGTTAGTGGCGTCCCGTACGGACGCCATAATAACATTTCAACGCGGTTCAACGTAAGCCAGAAGTGGCGCAGAATACAGGAGATATGCTATACCATTACAGGAAAAAACACACTTTGAACCGCTTAGAACCGTTTTGATATTGCAGGCGCAGATTGTGGGGAGTAATGTGGGGAGCAATAAGACGCGCCTTTCGTTTTCACGCAATGTTGAGGCCGAACCATGAAAAGCCGAAACCTGGACGCAAAGACGATTGAGGCGGCCAAACCGCGTGCTGGGAAATACCGCCTGAGCGATGGGGGCGGCCTGCTGCTGCAGGTGGAAACCACGGGCGGAAAATCTTGGCTTTTGCGCTACATGCAAGCTGGAAGACGCCGTGAGGCTGGCCTTGGGGGCTGGCCGCTTGTGTCCTTGGCCGAGGCTCGCCGCAAAGCCGACAAGATGCGCGAGGAAGCCCGTAAAGGAGCCGATCCTATCCAGGCCCGCCGCGATGCCCTGAAGGCCGCTGAGGCTGCCCGCAAGGCCGAGGAAGAGGCGGAGCGCCGTATCTTCGAAGTGGTGGCCGAGGCAGTGATTGCGGCCGAGGAACCCGGCTGGAAGAACGCGAAGACAGCCCCGCTATGGCGGGCCAGCCTGAAAACCTACGCTGCGCCGCTGATGAAACAGCCTGTGAACGCAATCACGCGTGAAATGGTACGGGATGCTCTGTTGCCCCATTGGCATGCTCGCCCTCAAATGGCGCGCAAGTGTCTTCGCCGAGTGGCTGCAGTTTTGCGTTATGCCGCCGCCCAGGGGTGGGGTGCTGACGCAACCGCTGCGGATGTTCGAATATTGCGACACATGGGTTTCACCAAGCAAGCTGGATCGAAGAAGCATGCTTCACTTCCATGGCGTGAAGTCCCAGCTTTCATACAAGCCCTGGAAGCGCTCCAAGGCATGCCTTCGCTGGCGTTGCGTTTTACAATCCTTTCGGCCCTTCGAAGCGTTGAAGCCCGTGCCGTGCGGTGGGCTTGGATCAGCTTTCAGGGCCATCCCACCCTCACCATACCGGGGGTCTTCATGAAAGGAACCTTGGCCAAGGAGCCGCCTCCCCATCGCTTGCCGCTTTCTGCCGCGATGATCGAAACGCTTTGTGCCGCCTATCAAGCCGCCTTTGGTGGTGAAAAGCCTACACCCGATAATCTGCCATATTACGCATCAATTGCCGCTGCTGCCGATGCTTTTTGCTTTCCGAATGCTAGCCGCACAGGCATGCTAACGGATGCCGGCCTGAGTGCCGTAATCAAGCGTATGAATGAGGCCCAAGGCGGGACACGCTGGCGTGATCCTGATGGCCGCGGCGCTGTGGTTCATGGCTTTCGATCAAGCTTCTCAACATGGGGTGATGATATGCTGCCCGCCGAGCGTGATGCGATTGAGCGAGCGTTGGCTCATGAACCCGAGGGCAAAGTTTCTGCCCGCTATCGCCATTCTGATCTATTCGAGCGTCGCATAGGCTTAATGGAATTATGGGGGCAGTATTGCATGAAGCCACCAGCGCCGGTGGTATGCCTAACGGGTGTCCTTAAGAAGGAGGCAAGTTAATGGCGCGCAAGCCCGTAAAACCAAACGCCCAGACGCCTAAATTGGAGCCTGGGTCAAACATAAACGATGCAGCCACGGACGCAGCAACGCTCGCCGAAGCGATTAGATTATTTGTGCGGAATGAGAACCCGATTTTTGCCTGGGCTGCGATTGAAATATTTCTTGAGATGAATTTGAATAACGAAGAGAAAATTCCGAAAGAATTACGTGAGTTCCTACTACATACTTCAAAAGCGATTGTGAATGAGGCACAGCAAGTTAATTTGGGGAAAAGGACTCCGGATGCCGCAGCTCTGGCGCTGCCAAACCGTCTGGGGATAGTGCGGAGAGGATGGAATGCTTTCCATGACCTTCAGCGAATGGTGGAACCCATCGGAACCGCGGAGGTTTATGGGCTAGCTCGTGAGGCCGGCTTATCCCATGAAGCCGCCATTGAGCGCATAATTCCGGCGATAAAAAAAGTTGAGGGCATTGAGCTAGAGCCGCGTGGCGTGAGCCGACGCCTCAGGCGAAAACGCGACGTATGGGACTAGGGCCAAAGACCCTAACCTAGGGGGGAGGTTGGGCCATGACGCTTACCGAACCAAATCGATACTTCAGCAAGCACCGCGGCGCATAGTGTGTCGGGTTTTTGCGAAAGGTGCATGCGTATGCCCAGAATTTCCTCCCGTCGGCCCCAACCTTATAGCTGCGCGCTTTCCTTCACGCTGAGTCAGGCCGAGAGCCTTTCCGGTCTTAGCCGCTCCACCCTTCGCCGTCGTGGCAAGGATGGCACCCTCCGTCTTTTCCGGGCCGGTGGCCGGATGATGGTTGACGGTGCCAGCCTGCGCCGCTTCCTGGGTGTTGGTCAATGATCTGCGTCATCCGAGATATCGCTGGTCTCGTAGCCGTTGCGATTGTCACGCTTGGCCTTTTAGGCCTTCGGCATTTCGCCGAAAATTGAACATCCACCCCCAAGGCAAGTGCGTGACGGAGCTGGAAGCTTTGCTTTCGGACCAGAATAGACGCAGCGCTTCCATGGCACGAGCGCAAGCCTGAGCGATTGAAATGAGGCCCCAATGTTGAAACACCAGATCCCCACCGCGGAGTTAGAGCTGCGGTTCATTGCCGAGGAACTAAGTCATGTCGGCACCGCCGCGTTGGCCCGTACCGTTGCAGCCTTTGGTTTCGAGCGGCGGTTCATAACTGCTGCGCGCATTGGAACCCCGCTGTGGTTCGAAAGCGCTCTGCGGACGCAAGACTTACGCGACGCGGTAGCAGGTTGGCTTGTTGTCCTGATGTATGGTGCGGATATACCAAAAACGTGGATTTGCACGATGTCGGGCGATTGGGCAGATGCATCAGGCGGGGCAAAAGGGCGTGGCTTTGTAAGCCTGGGTGCGTTCGCGTGGCGCACTACGGTGCAAGTGGCCACCACGCGACTGCTTGCGCTTCATGCATATCGGAAGGGTCACAACTATGCAGCCGCCTGATACGTCCTTTGATGCGGCTTTCGATGCAGCACATGAAGCCGCCACCCGACAATTTGGTGCCACCGCGCCAGCGCTGATAATTGATACCGACCGCTATGATGCGCCAAAGCTAAGAACTCTGACGGCTGAGGAATTGCTGAACTTGGAATTACCGCCACGGGAATATGCACTCGATCCCATCCTGCCTCTCCCCGGGTTGGCCATGATTTACGCACCGCGGGGGCTGGGAAAAACCTACCTCGCCCTTTCGGTCTCTTTTGCCATTGCCAGCGGCAGCCGCGCGCTACTATGGGATGCACCAAAGCCGCTTCGCGTGCTGCATATTGACGGGGAAATGCCGGCTCCAGCCCTGCAAGAAAGGCTGACGCAGATTATGGAAGGCTGTGGGCTGGCGCTGCCTGACGCACACTTCCTTCGCTTTGTGATTGGTGACCTTGCGCCTGATGGCCTGCCAAACATCGCCGGACCAGATGGAATGAAAGCAATCGAACAGGCCAGTGCTGATGCGGATGTCATTCTGCTGGACAATCTTTCGACACTTGCCGCCGGGATGCGGGAGAATGAAGCGGATGACTGGGGTCCCTTCCAGGCATGGCTGATGCGGATGCGCCGCGCCGGGAAACTGGTGATCATCATTCACCACGCGGGCAAGGGCGGGAATCAGCGTGGGACCAGCCGCCGCGAGGATGCCCTTGATACGGTCATCGCGCTGCGCCGCCCCCAGGACTATAATCCAGAAGAAGGTGCACGGTTTGAGTGCCACGTGGAAAAGGCGCGTGGCGCTCTGGGGCCGATTGTGGCGCCTTTTGAGGCGCGGTTGATGCTGGCTGACAATGGCGGGCTGACCTGGGCTTTGTCTGACTTACAAACTGGCCAGAGAGAGCGCGCCGTTTCGCTGCTGGGTGATGGCGCATCGGTCCGCAATGTGGCGGAAGCGGTTGGCATGTCGAAAAGCGCCGTGCAACGTCTTAAAGCAACCCACAAGCATTGACTGCCCCCCATGTCCGGCCAGTACGGTGCTGTCCCGCTGTCCCAGCCCCTAGGGGGCGGGACAGTGGGACACTTGGGAAAGACCGCTACGCATGTACTTTCTTTAGCGCGATAACTCTCGCTGAAACCGTAATACTCTGGCTTGGACCATGAAGACTGGGCCTACATTCCGACATATCGGCGTCCAAACCGAATGATTTCAAGCAGATCCCTGTTGTCATCGCTCGCGTGACGGCACGCGGGCAAACCAAGGACTGATCAGGGGCAGCCATTCTGCCGGCACATGCCGGATTTGATCCGGACGCAGTGGCTTGCAGCGGCACCTACCATCAAGCATTCCCAGGTGGCTTAAAACCAGTGCTGAGGCCTTGAGCATGGCATTGCGGCTACGCCGGTTTTCTATGGCCGCTGCTGACCTACGGCCATGCTTGCGGGCATTCTGGTTACCTAATGGTGCGCCAGGACGGCGTGCTTGTTTGGTGCCTTGAGGCATGCTGGCTCCTGTCAGGCCGGAAACATACGATGCAATACCGCAATTCGGGCAAATACCGCAGTAATAATATCGGCTTTTAAATCTACTTGCTTGCCTGTTAGAGCAATGGAACAGTAGGGCAACAAAGGTTGGTCATGATAGTATTGCTGTGAAAAAGATGGTGAAGCCCAGGGCAGAAGATTCAGGTCTGGACCCAGGCCCCCTGAGTGGTCACAGCCTTCGGGCTGGTTTGGCTACCCGCGCGGCTGCGGCAGGGTTGCGAGAGCAGGATATCCAGAGGCAGACCTGCCACCAGAGCGTTGGGCAGAAAGCGCCCACAAATCAAGGGGCTATTCACAAGCTCCATCCGGCTGCGAATTGAGAGTAGTTTCAGCAGGATAAGATTTTTCTAAAAAACTATTTTTTCTAATTTTAAAAATACTTACGAAGCGAAGGTGTGGCGAAAAGACTAAATTCTTGTAGGCGTCTTATTAGTGACCGGCGATGCAGACGGTGAGAATGGTGGCAGAAGAGAGGAGGAATGATCAGTACCCCTATGTGAGCTACTTAACGTATGGTCAGTTACGCTGGATAGGCTCAAGGATAGATGAACCAAATACTAAGCTGATGGCCAGTAACTTGGTCTTAAGTCGTTTGACGATAGACACATTACAGGTGGCGATTTAATGCTCATGGTGCTTCAATTACTGTCCTTTCAAAGAGGCAGCGCAGATGAACATATTTGATTGGCAAGGATATAGTATTACCGCCTGGGGGCCGCACTGGTTCGCTAATGATCAACTGGTAAAGCTTGGGCTAGATTATGCACAAGCACAAGGCTCAAATTTCATAGCAATCGATTGGGCGGTGAACTTTAATGAGGATGGCTCTCGTGGTGCCAATGTTAGTAGTCCTCCCCAAGAGGATATCGCTTTCGTCGTTGAAGAAGCAAAACAACGAGGGATGACTGTCTTTCTGAAGCCCCACGCAACCCAAAAAAATGGCCCTTCAAATTTGAATTTTTGGAATATTGATTCGCAGGTTTTTTCTAATACTAAGTTTCTTGAGGATTGGACGTCTTATCTTGTGGAGTTAGCAAATTTTGCAGAGAGAATATCTGTTGACGGAATATTTATCGGCACTGAAACAAACATGGTTGACGTCGGCAACCGTGCTGAGTGGATGCTATTGATAGCATCAGTAAGGGAGCATTTTTCTGGTCAATTAAGTTACGACGCACTGTTTTCGAATTATCGCGATAACCGAGATATCGAAGAAGTCATTTTTTGGGATTTACTGGATTTCATATCAGTATCACTCTACGTTCCTCTGACAAGCTCTTCCGACTTCACTACGGAAAAATTATTGGAGTGCTGGCGTTATAATACTCTTGGAAATATCGTAGATATAGTTGAATATCTTAAGGATATATCCGGCCGATATGGAAAACCAATCTTTTTTGGTGAGGCTGGATATCAGTCATTCGCTGGCAGTCTGCTGGATGTAAATTCATTACCAAATAATGAAAAAACTGTAGATAACTTGAGCCAATATTTGGGTTTAAATTCTTTATTCGATAATTGGACAAGGAATAAAGGTGACTGGCTCAAAGGTTTATCTTTGTGGCAGATTACTCCACACCTTATGACCGAAACCGATCTTAATACAATTTATCATACCATGGAGTTTGCTACGTACTTGAAACCTTCCTCTGAATTAGTTCGAAGATGGTTTCATGGTGAGGTCGATTATACTGAAATTTCGTTTCTTGGTGGCCAATTTTCGGATAATATAATCGCTTCTTTTGCCAACGATATTTTAAAAGGCGGCCGAGGGAATGATACTTTAATTGGTGCCGATGGTAATGATATTTTTTATGGTGACGGGCTATCTGCACCATCTTCTGAACAGTTTAAGTTCTATTTTCTTGCTGATTTATTACAAGACACTGGAGCAATAGTACAGATCAAATTGAATGGCATGACAATTAGCGAAGCAGAGATTCGTGCGGCTCGAGGGGGATCGAATCTTGACTGTATAGAAGTAAGCTTTTCTCTTAATACTATTGTATCAAGCCTTGAAATTCATTTTTTAAATGATGTCTATATTAACCCCGACCTAAATCGCAATTTATTTCTGAGAAAGGCCTTGCTAAATGATGCCTCGCTTTTAGTGGATGAGAGCACATATTTTTCTACCTGGCAGCCTCCAGAGGAGGGCGTGTGGGATATGTGGGATGGCGGATACATTGCTTTTAATGCTGAGTATATCAACGCGCTTCTTTACTCTGCACGTACATTACGTAATCAGGATGACGATTTTTTCGATGGCGGCCACGGATTAGATGCCGTA
>Ga0181344_1000671_pt1 | contig 13363 bp, 14 predicted proteins | sample Su13VDMLBDD_FD_130098 | JGI IMG/M metagenome (GOLD analysis project Ga0181344, IMG submission 130098) | Freshwater viral communities from Lake Michigan, USA - Su13.VD.MLB.D.D | ecosystem: Environmental > Aquatic > Freshwater > Lake | place: USA: Michigan | collected 2013-07-15
AGTAAGCAAGTCTTTGGTTGATAAGTTGCCAACAACATTTGCGCTAGGATTAAACGCATCTGGGCCAAACAAATTCTTATCGGAAGCCAAACCCGCGCCACTCATGGCCAGACCCAAAATATCTTTGTTGTCTATGGCATTTGCCACATTGGCAATCTTAGAAGCTGAACTAATGTTGTTTAACGTACTTGCACTAGCGCCCATAGTCTTTGCAATTTCACCACCCACAGGTAGCGCGCTTAACAAAGCTTGCTTCCAGTTGCCTTCACTTGCCGCATACAGCGCATTGATGGCTTGTGCAAATGGGGCAACCCCGGGGATAAACGAAGCAATCGCTAAGAACGGCGCAAGCTGCCCCATATCACTGCTAGACGCGCCACTTGTATAAAAGATAGGGTTGCCATCTTTAAACTGGACGTTGTAGCCAGTGTTGCCCTTACCCCTAAACGTGCCAGACCATGAGTTACCGCCCGTGCGCTCAGAGTAGTTAGATGCCTTGGATAATGGTTCTCCAGTTGTTTTGTTTCCAGCAGTTGTGCCCGTCTGGATAACCATTTTTCCATTTTTATCTTTTGTTAATTTTGATGGGTCAACAGGAATATATTCACCTTCACTACCCACTTGCCCATACAAAGTTGTTAATTTGGCATCTTTAGGCACTGGCACGTATTGACCGATTTCGTTGCCATCACTGTCAAATTTACCAGTCCCTTGATATACCGCATCTCTAATTTCGCCATCGCCAAGGTCAATTTTTGTAACTTGTTTTCCGTTATACGTTCTGCCAATTTCTTGTGCAGTTTCATAAACAGGAACTTGGCCCACCTGACGAATGTCGGTAATGCCAGCGGCCACAAGGTTTTTAGCCATGTCTTCGGTCATTGCGTCTAATGAACCAAAGCCACCCTTCTTTCCGTCCTTCGCACCACCTTGGTAGTATTGGGCTGTGCCAGCGGCTTGCTGGGCTTTGAGCTGTTCTAAAACAGTGCTCACAGCAATAGGGTTCAAGCTTTCATAGTTCTTACCGCCGTATTCACCGGAGTAATCCTTGGCCGCCTTTTCGCTAAACTTCTGTAAAGCCGCACCATAAATTCCACTAACAGCTGGGTGAGACTTAAGCTCTTCAATCTTTGCCCTGATCTCTGCCGCCGACATTTTGGTGTCGTTCATCAAAGCCTCAAGAGTCTTTGGAGCTTCTTTAACGGGGTTTAAGTAATCCTGAACAGCCTTGACTGTGGTGTTTCCAGCTTTGGCAAGATCTTCATCTGTGACCTTGTACTGGCTTTGGAGTGCCAACATGGTCTTGGCTTTATTAGCTTCAGCTTCGGACAGGGCTGTAGCGTCTGTACCAGCTTTAGTCTTAGCCTCATCAAAACCCTTGGCAAGGTTAGCCAAACCCTTGTCGTAAGCATCGAACAGGGTATCCACCCCGTCTTTTTTTAAGCCAGAGTACTTGGCTATCTCATTGGCATCAAGGCCGCGAGTGCGAGCTTCATTCTTAATGGTGGCTATTTCATCAAACGTTGTGCCTTCGTCTTTACCCAACGTAGTGGTAATAAAAGATTTAATCTGACTGCCGTAATCTTTACGATATGCGTCAGCAGCTGTCTTACCAAACGCCTTGTCAATAGCGGCGTCATCCATGCCATATTGCTGGGCAGTCTCAAAGATCTTATTGTTTCTGTCAAAGGCAGACAACGTTGTGTCTTTGGCAAGGTTGTCTGTAATTGACTTAAGGTAAATAGGCGCTACGTACTTTGAGTATTCGTCAGTTGGCCTATCTATCAAAAACTGGTTAACGGCCTTTTGAAACTCAGTTTTAACTTGGTCTGCTGTCATGCCCGTGTCGAGCATATTTTTAAAATAATTAAAGCCGCCTTGGTCAATTTGATTTGTTGCAGTGCCCATACCAGTACGACCAATGGTTGCGTACAAGTCATTAATCACTTTGGTTTTGTCAACGACCGGATAACCATTAGCGTCAATAATTGTGCCGCCTACAGTTTTAAAAGTTCCATCGCCCAAAGGCACTGGCTTTGGCATTCCTCCAGCCGTTCCACCAATATCAGTTGTTTTTTGCGTGTTGAGAGATGCAATACCATCAGTATTTCGGTTGCGTTCATCAGCAATAATTTGCTGTTGGACTTTCTCAGGAGTCATCTGAGTAGCCGCCAAGTACCTATTATTTATATCAGCAAAGTTAGTGCCCGTTGCTTTGGCGACTTGCTCCGGAGTAACTGCCGCCTCCTTCATTGTTCTAGCAATAGTGGCGTCATCCGCATTAGGGTTTGCTTTAAACCAATCAACAATAGCTTCATTAGATACGCCAGTAGCCGTTGAATCAACAACTTTAGGAGCTAACAGCGCTTGCTCTTGAGTCGAACGATTGGCCAGCTCACCTTGTGCGGCCTGCATAAAACTGGCTTGCTGATCTGCAGTAACTGGGCCAGCACCAAAAGCACCTTGCCAATACTGGAGGCCTTCTTGATCTGGAGCACGACCCAGTACTTGCGTGTACAAGTCATTAACCGTCATTGATTGAGCAGCTGGAGGAGGCGGCGCTACAGGAGCCGGTGTAGTAGCCACGGGCGCTGGAGTTGCAGGCGATGTATCTTCAAATACATCTTTTCCAAATTGTTGTGCAAAATAATCAACTGGCATCATCCGACCTTCCAATTAGTTCCATCAGAGTAAACGGGCACAGCTACTGCCCCGCCAGTTACCACGGTTGCCCCGAATGTTGGGCCTAGTGCGTCCGTTACAAAAGCTCTTGCACCCGTACCAGAAGTAACCGCGCTTGGCAACGTTGCCACTGTGTAGTTAGTCAAAGGAGGCACTACTCCAGAAGCCATCAATTGAGTGGTTAACGCATCAATCCTGTTGAAGTACAGACGCAACACATTGAGCATCTGGTCAAAATAAACACGGTCGTACTCGTTTGTAGGTAGCGGCAAGTTAGGCGCGGCTACCTTGTTTAGCTCAAACTCTGACGTAATGATGTAGCTCATCGTCTGCCGTCCGGTCTGATGTCAATACGAGTAGCACCCAACTGCCAAGCTGTTCCCAGATTGTCTGAGCTAACCTTCAAGATTAACTGTCTACCCCGCACACGGGTGTTAATCTGTCCTGTAAAGCCTTCAGTCACTGTGTACTCAGCACCGGTTAACTTATCCACATTAGACACTGCCGGCGTTCCCGTGCCAGAGCCAGAGTTTTTCATGGGGTAGAGCGTGTAAGTTACTTCGGGCGTAGGAGATGCGTCTGATCCTGAGAACGTCAAATCAGGCAACATCCTCCAGACAAATCCAAAGTGTTCGCCGTCTTCAATGTCAAACTCAGAAGAAGAGATGTAAGCCTCAATACCCAACGGCGTACCTGTTTCGTTATTGTCTAAACCAAACTCTTGATTAACCAAGTTGTAGTTGTAAGTAGCGGCTATAGGGAAGTCTCTTAGACCAGAGTCCAACCAAGCTGTGCGCTCCATCGTGCCGTAGTACCAGATCTTCTCAAGGTAGTTGTACACAATATAACGGTTAGCTGTCAGACTACCAGCCGAGCAGTAGAACCACCAGACTTCGTTGAAGCCCTCGTTTGTGCTGGCAAACACTTGTTGGTTTTGCTGAAGGTTAATGTCTTGGTAAACATACCGGCGCAGGTCGCATGGCAAAGTCTGTAAACGTCCATCGTACAGATAGAACTTATCTACACCCATCCAATACACCACACCAGAAGCTTGGGTTGCTGCGTTTTGACCAAGGATAGAGATGTTATCTCCCATCAACTGACTAGACCAGACCACGGGTGGGCCAATGTATTGGAGAGAATAGATGGCAGAATCAGTCCAAACCAAAATCTCTTGACGGGTCTGAACGGCAGTCACAATGCTAGAGCCGTGCGACAGCTGCACACTACCGGCCTGATTGGTTGCAGAGGGTGTCCAGTTAACCACAGACTCCTGATCCGACCAGCGAATCAACATGGGGTTTTGCGTGGTAGTGCCATAGTCGTTACAGCCAAAAGCAAACACAAACCGGCTAATGTCAGATACAAATACAAAGTTCTGGATGATTGGGCAGTCTGATGCACCCGCCAAACTTGCGATGTCTATACCATTAGGCATGATGTAGTGATCGCCTGACTGAGTACCCGTAGTGGTAATAGCCGCGCCACCCGCAGTTAAAGCCAGATTAAACGTGTTACCGCTAGAGTTAATAACGTAATAAATGGTTCCGGGGCTAAGTCCCGTAGGCAATGCAGCTGGATAACCTGTGTTTGTAAAGATGACTGCAGAGCCATTTGGCAAACTAAACGCCGCTGTAACCACCGCAGGAGAAGCTATAGTGACCGTAGCCAAGGACGGATCAACGCCATAACCAGCATCCCAGTAATAGATTGGGCCACCACGATAGGCGTAAACCAAGTCTTCACCAAAGTTGTTCTGGCTCCATAAACGCAGGGCCGAGGTAGATGTACCACCAAAGCCCCAGACACCTGCGCCCCACGTACCAGCACCCCAGCCAGCTAGTGGAATCTCAAATGGATCACCTGTGTTAATTTGATAGATAGCGTTTACAGTCGTTCCACCGCCTGCCGCCACAGTAGATGTGGCCGCCGTAGCCGATACGATTGTGTACGTATTAGCATCAACAACGGTAATAGAATACTCACCGTTTAAGTCAAGACCACCTACAGGAGCTACGTTGCTAAACGTTACAAAGTCACCCGTTATTGCACCATGAGCTGTATCAGTAACTGTTACTAGGGTAAGTAGATTGGTTGTGGCAAACGGGTTGCTTAGAATGGCTGCCGACCGAATAGGCGTAATATCGTTATACACCCCACCCAGTTCAAGATAAAACTTAAGATTAGTGCCTACGCCAATCAGGTTTAAGTTATCTAGCGTAATCCAGTTCCACAATGAACGGCACAGGCCTTGGAATGTAGACGTAGAAATACGCGCCCAGCCACCAATCTTCTCAGGAGAGCCTTGGCGGAACCGCACTTTGTCGGACTCATACCAACCACCTTCGTTGGTATAACGGGTGTTCTCCCGGTTAACGCCCGGCTTTAGTACAAGTTTTTTAAGCGCCATGAGCTACCCTTATTTACTGGCAACGCCTTTGGTCTTCTCAAAAGAACGCATACCGGCAATGCCCAAGATGCCTGATAATATCACCCAAAGCTGGTCTGCGTCTAGTACTGGCGGAGGATCCATTCCTACTGGAACCCAGCCCATAGCTTGCAGGTATTTCCAGCACCACTGTAACAGCGGATATAGTAGAAACTGATACCCCATAGCCGCTACACCAATCCAACCGATGGCTGGACGCCAACCCGAAACAAACACACTGGATGACGCAGCTTCAATCTTGTTGACCTCAATCTGCGCTAGGTCTGTGGCTTGGTCAATGCGTCTTTCTTCCAGATCAAGCTTACGCTGCTCAATCTCCATCTCCATCTTTTCTTTGTCAGTGGTGATTAGGTCGCCTGCAACCTTACCCACGGCTTCAATAATTGATCCAACGGCAAGCAAGCTCATGCTAGACCTTTCAATGTGCGATTAACCCAGCCCAGCAAGAACTTGGACTGCGTTCTGTTTTTGTTGCAAATCTCAGCGTAGCGGGCAATCTTAGCCAAAGCGTATGCCTGTTTAAACTGCTGACCGTCTGTAACTTGATTAAGCTTCTCTACGGTTTTAGCACCAATGCCCCCGTCAGGAGTAGCGCCCACAATCAACTGAGCAAGCTTTACCGCCATGCCCATACCTGCGTTTACACCAAAGTTAAAGATGGTGCTGGCTACGTCTTGGTTGCTGATCTCGTTACCGCGCATCTTGTCCCAGAACTCAACTCGGTAGAACTCACGCACCATAGGAGTCAGGGAGCCGCCAAATTCTTTCTTATCCACAAGCGCCCATCCGGGCCATTGCGGGTTCTTATTACGAGCAATCCCTGCATAGGTCATACCGCCCGTGTCGCCGGGTACTTCATGGAGGACGTAGCCGCCCTCGTCTTTCATCATCTGTTCAAAAGCTGGTTCAAACTGTGCCATCATTTTTCCTTGCAAGGTGCTTCTGACTTTTTAGAATCGTCATTTTGCATGAGTTTGATACCAGACAGGAACCCAATCATGCCGCCAATAAGAGTAGAAAAAGCGGGTGAAATCATCTTGAAAATTTCTGCGTTGTCCACTTCCTTGGCCCACAGACCCAACATAAAGCTGACCACCATAGCCAACACGGAGATACATAGGGTTGTGCTTACCATGAGCGTGACGTACAGCGTCAGCTTGTCCCTTGTGTCCGGTGTGGGTTTCTTGACCGGTCTGGGTATCGGTTTTCTGGTCATACAAGTTTGTCAATCTCGCGTTTAAGGTTTGTGATGTCAATGTTTAACGTTATCTGCCGCATCCTGTATTCATAAATCTCATACTCATATTGGTGAAACTTCTTCACCTGCTGGTCAATCTGTACCTGCACAGCCCTCTCAGCGTTAAGCCTTTCCACCCGCTTGGCAAACACCTCCGACTGCATTGGCGGATTTGGCTGTACCACCGGATACCACTTGTCGTAGCTGATCTTCATTTCTTTTCACGTTTAAGCGCCTCTTCATATCCACGCAAAATTAACGTTCTTGCTTCTGCCGAGTCTGCTGTACCCGCCCACATAGGCAGGTTGTTCCATATCACTACATAGTCTTCTGGTTTGCAATACTGAGCATTGTTCTTTAGCCATGCAACCATCTGCTGATGGCGCTCGGACGGGTTGTGGATGATGTACCCAATCCCATAGAACTCGCGCACATGACAGCCATTCTTGGCTACGGCTCCAACTAGCCCCAACAGCAGTAACAGTATGAGCCAACGCATTTATCACACCATGCTCCATGCAATTATGTAAGTGCCATAGATGACGAAGGCCACTAAACAGGCCGCCGCAATAAATGCTTCAGCCCAGTCCCACATGATTAGATTGTCCGGTCAACCCAGTTAGGGTCGTGAGGCCAGTCGTTGAATGTACGGGGATCACCAGTAATTGTGGCTGGCAAGTTGCGTAATGCGGTTCTGTATGTTGCCCATGCAGTCTTATCTGCGGTGCTGTCGGCAATCTGCGTCCAGTCACAGGCGGCAAGCAAGGTGTTACGTGTGCCACGAATCTGAGCCATTGCACTGTCTTTGGCAGACTGTATTTCTTCTGCGGTCAAGTCAGCTACGGCAACCTTGTACACCCAGCCGTTTTCCAGCACGGGGTCGCAGGGGATTAGCTTCTGTGTCAGGCGGTCGTGGTCACGGTGCAGATTAACTCTGACAAACCCTTGAGCCATTAACTGCTCGTCTGTAACCGAAGTTGTGTTTCCAAAATACGTGCGGAAGTCGATAATTTCGCCAACCTGTCCGTTTTCTACTTTTGCAATAAACATGATTACTCCTTAATTTGGGCCAATGTTGGGGAATGCCGAAGTTGGCGGTGTGAATGTTGCTGTGTATCGAGCCACGCCTTTTGTTATGCGTACCTCATCCATGTAACCATCAAGACAGTAGTCTGCAAGAAGTGAGTCAGGTTGCCCACCAATAGAAGTGTTTACTCCTGTGTACAAGGCGGGTACTGATGTGCTACTACTTGCAAGCGTCCCATTCAAAAACAAACGATGCGTTGTTCCATCAAATGTCCATGCAACAAAGTACCAAGTCCCAGTGGAAACGCTGGTGGTTAAATAAACTGTGCCGCCATCAACGCGCAAAACTAAAGCGCCCGATTGTGAGCCAAACAACATACGTCCAGACTGACTGCTAGCGTACTGCGAACAAAGCATTCCCATATCTGTAGAAAGCCCTGTGTCGTTCCAATAAGCCCAGCATTCAAATGTGAATGGCCCAGAACTGCTCATTGCGGATTGGGTGGTCAAACAACAATTGTTTGTCCCATTAAAGTACATTGAACCAGTTCCATACTTCACCACGCTTGTAGAAATCTGTGCGTTACCCGCAGTTTCTAAGTTGTTTATCATGGCGTTGTCAAAGATTGCGCCATTGATGTTGTTCAGCAGGATTGCCGTGTTAGTTACGGCGGTCAGCGGCGCAGTGGGCGGCGTAAATGCGGCTGTATAGACCGCAGTTCCTTTAACAATCCTAAAATTTGAAATATAACCACCAAATGGCCCACTAGTTGAATCTGTGTAAGACCCAAAATAGTACACAGTCGATGCCCCAACTAGAGTATCGGTGTTTCCTGTGGCAGAACCAGACGCAACTGTTGGGCTGGTAAGAGCGCCGTTAATAAACATTCGCACTGTGCCAGACTGCCTAGTAACAGCGGCATGACACCATTGGTTTAATGGAACTGGAAATGTAAGACGCAACTCCAATGAACTGCTTACAAATTCAAAACGCCCTGCGCTACGATACGCAAAGTACCCAACCGAATTGCCGGAGTAAATAGTTGTAACACCGCCTACAACAGTAATATAAATCCATGCCTCAACAGTGTAATCATCACCGCTTTGTGGATTATTTGCCGAACTAGCGGGGGTGCTAAGACTGTCACCGCTAGAATCATAATAAGCCGACCCACCAATCACGCTTGTGGAGTAGGCGGTAGAAGTACCAAATGGGTTAAAGCGTTGTACGCTTGGAGTTCCTGTTTTTGTGATGGTGTAGTTGTTTGCACTGTTGTCAATAAAACGGTTGCTTTGGCACGTTAAAAACGTTGTGCCGCTAATAGCAGTCAAGGGTGCGGTTGGAACTGTAGGCGTAGAGGTTACGTTTAAGATACGAAAGTTTGAAATATAACCAGACAAATACCCTGTAATGGCTGCGCTGTAATATTCAACACCAATCTGCAATGTACTAGAGAATGTGGCTGAAGAAACCCAAGTGGAACCTTGTTGCGCCCCATTTACATACAACTTAATGTTGTTGCTTCCGTCTCTGGTCAAAGCAACGTGAATCCAAGAATTTGAGCTACCTGAAGTTCCCGTTATTTGAAACGCATTGTTACTATACACCTTAATAACCCCACCAGATTGATAGATTTCTAAACCAGTGGATGTGTTGGAATCACCAAATGTCATTCCATAATTTGTACCACTTGTAGTGCTGTAGTACATGAACTCAATGGTAAATTGACCGCTAAGTGAAGTGACAGTTGAGCTTAAATAACTTGACCCATCAAAGTAATTAGACCAATTAGACCCATAAGGTGAGAAAGAACCTTGGGTTGTATTGCCATATCGGGTAATGGTGTAGTTGTTTGTACTGCTGTCTAAGAACGTATTGTTCTGTGCGCCATTAGTTCCATCACCATGTAAGAGCATAGTGACGTAGTTGAACTGGGGGTCGGGCTGTACGCTACCCGCAATAGGCCATTGGTTTAATTTTCTCCAATAAGCCTGTTGGTCAAGCGTCCAGATACCCGAAGCCGAACTGTCTTCGTATGGGCCGCTAGGTACGACTGGGCTTTTGGTAATTAAACCACCGGGGTACTGTTTAGACATTAGTCACCTCAACCCATGAAGTTGTTGGCTCGTCCCATGTAAAGAATTTACCCTCCACTACAGGCATAGGTGTAGGAGGCTCCCATTGGCAAGTTGTTTCGTTCAGTAACCAAGAAGCGTATGGCTTGGGTGGGATAAACGCATCGCGGCCTGAGTCGTATGTGTACCCAATGCCTGCGTAGTTCTTACGCAATGGACGACCTTCTGGATGCTGGCCGCCACGGGTGTTATACGAAGTTTGAACCCAGCCTGTACCAAACAAGCCAGAATCAATAACGTCCTGCTCCGCCACAATAACTTGTGTAACGATGCCGTTTTCTACTTGTGCAAAATGACTCATGTTATGCCTCAGAATGTGATTGTTCCAGATGAAGTCCATCTGTAAATACGATACCCGCCTGTCACGGTAATTGTTACAGTGCCTGTTGTAGCCGAAGCTGCTGCAAAAGAATCTGGATAGCGAACAATTACAACACCTGAACCGCCAGCACCAGCAACCGCCGTGCCGTCTGGTAAACCTAGACCGCCGCCACCGCCGCCAGTGTTTGCTGTTCCATTTCCTGCGTTATTTGGGCCAGCCGTTCCAGCGCCACCACCACCAGCACCCCCAGCACCGCCAGTGCCTGCCCCAGTAGTCTGCCCAGCGGCTCCACCACCGCCTCCAGCATAGGTTACCGATGAACCACTGTACGAAGACGCTGTACCAGCACCGCCTGCACCGCCTTGTGCGGCAGTTCCTGTTCCACCAACTGCGCTTGCGCCGCCACCTCCGCCTCCTCCTTCTGGAGAAGAATCGTCATAGCAAAGCCCACCGTCATAACCTTGTCCAGCAATGCCTGTGCCATATACAAAGCCGCCAATATTACTACCCGCACCGCCGCCAGAACCACCGTTACCAGCAGAGGGGCCAACGAATCTACCGCCAGCACCAAACCCGCCACCAGTAGAAGTAATAGAACTAAAGACAGAATTAGTCCCGTTTGTCTGTGAGGTGTAAGGCGCTGACCCACCACCAGCCGCGCCGCCAGCACCAATAGATACTGAGTAAGTAGTTCCTACAGAAATAGAAAAACTAGAAGCAGTTCTAAATCCACCAGCGCCACCGCCACCAGCCGCCCTATTTGCGCCACCACCGCCACCGCCAGCAACAACCAAGTAATCAACCGAAGTCAAAGTGGCAGATGGAGTTACGCTGTTACTAGCCGCACTTGCGGGGCCAGTACCTAATGCGTTTGTTGCAGTTACAGTAAATGTATATGAGGTTCCATTTGTCAGACCACTAACTGTAATGGGCGAAGCAGAGCCTGTCCCCGTAACTCCACCGGGGCTTGATGTCACTGTATACCCAGTAATTGGAAGGTTTCCATCACTTGCTGGTGCTGTAAAAGTAACAGAAGCCGAAGCAAAACTAGCCGTAGCAGTTCCAATGGTGGGAGCGCCGGGAACGGTAGGCCAAGTGCCTGCCGCAATAGCCTGCATCTGCTGTCTTGATGTCCAAATACCAGAAAAATTAGGCATTATCTAGTCCTTAGAAAGTAATTGAACCAGAAGAGTTGAAAGTGTAGATAGTATTTCCACCGCTTGTGGTTACTGTTGGAGAGCCTGTGGTTGATGCCGCCGCTACAGAGGATGAAATAATTACAACGCCTGAACCACCAGCGCCAGCAGTTGCGCGACTACCACCGCCACCGCCGCCAGTGTTTGCTGTACCTGCTGTTCCATTTGTTGCGACTCCGCCAGCTGTTGCCCCACCAGCACCGCCACCACCAGTGCCTCCAGCACCGCCTATTCTATCTACGCCGTTGTTTTGTGCAGAACCGCCTCCGCCACCAGCATAATTTTCAGAAAAACCTGTAATAGTTGAAAAGCCGCCTGCACCTCCTGCACCGCCGTTTTCTCCAGAGGCATTCTGCCCAACAGCGCCACCGCCACCGCCACCACTTCCCCCTGATTGACTTACAGAAGACCCACCATTATTTCCTTGTGATGGTGAAGTGCTGGGCGTATTACCAGAACCACCTGCATTTCCTTCGTAGCCACCGCCGCCGGAGCCGCCATTGCCATCGTAAGAGGAGGCTTTGCGACCACCACCGCCACCTGCTGAAGTAATAGTGCTAAATACAGAATTGCTACCAGCATCACCATACTGACCGCTTCCAGCAGCGCCACCTGCTCCTACAGTAACTGTAAGTGCAGTACCAGAAGCCACAGCAAACCCAGTAGCGGTTCTATACCCACCACCGCCGCCGCCACCAACACCACCATTACCAGTTCCACCCGCCCCACCGCCACCGCCAGCAACGACTAGATAATCTACAACTAATGAGGGTGTCACAGAGTTACTTGCCGCGCTTGCTGGGCCTGTCCCATAGGCATTTGTTGCCACTACAGTAAATGTATACGCTGTGCCATTAGTTAATCCGCTAACTGTAATTGGAGAAGATGTGCCCGTGCCAGTAATACTACCGGGCGAAGATATAACGGTATAGCCAGTAATTGCCCCACCACCAACATTGGTTGGCGCTGTAAAAGTTACAGACGCAGAAGTATTACCCACAGCAGCCGTACCAATGGTAGGCGCGTTAGGTACTTTTAACCCGTTATAGGAAGCGGTAATGAACCCGCCTTGGTAGCGTTGGGACATCTTCTACCCCGATCAAGAAATTACTTCGTAGCTAATGCTATATGTAATACCGCTGGCTGTACCTGATGTTACTGTAATAGACGAGCCTTCCATCAAATATACAGCGGTGGTTTTATCCACAACAATCAAAGAAGCGTCAGCAGGGACAGACACTGTAGATACGATTGGGAAAGCTGTACCACCAGATGGAGCAGAGCCTTGAGCCACCGCGCCGTTGGTATAGATAGCCACTGTGCAGTCTACAGCCGCAGAACCATTTACGTTAGCCGCAACAATCTGGTTGATCTTGAAGACCTGACCGCTAGAAGCGGCGTTAGGGACAAGCACCACTGCGGATGTGCCGCCGGGTGTGAGGTATGTAGTTGTGCCTGACGCTGTGGTCGCGGCGAAAAGATTTGGATTTGCCATGATAGTTCCTTAAAAGCCAAAGACCAGCGCGATGGCTGTTGCCCTCGCTTGAGATACACCAGATGCCGCAGGTGCAGCAGATGTCCACGTAGTGCCGTTAGACACCAAAACATTACCAGCCGTGCTAGGCGCAACAAACAAAGGCGCTGAAGTGCCGTTACCTAGAATCACGTTGTTAGCAGTTAAAGTTGTTAAGCTTGTACCGCCTTGGTCAACACCAAGAGTTCCAGTAGATACTAAGTTCTTACTGCCGTTTGTAAATACAGGCTTGCTGGCTGTCAGTGAAGAATCAATGATGTCATTGGCAGTCAGCGTTGTGCCGTCAAAGGTCAAGTTAGCTGAAGCGCCAAATGAACCAGAGCTATTGAACTGAACCTGTGTATTGGAACCTGCCGCAGAGCCACCGCCCACATTAACAAAGTTAGTGCCGTCCCAAGCCACAATAGCCCGTGTGCCCGCAGGTACAGTAACGCCTGTTCCAGTTGTGCCTTGAACAATGATTGACTGTGTGCTAGACGTTTTGTTAATAACAACGTAAGTCTTAGACTGAGCAGGAACCGTAATGGTTCGTGTAGCCGTGCCACCTGCTGTCCACAGAAGAACTGCGTACTGGGAGCTATTAGCCGTCAAACCTGTGCTTGCCGCCGTACCCGTAGTCAGGGTCAGTGTGATGTTTGCATCTGTAGAGATTGTCTGCGTACCAGCAACGGCAACGTCAACGATTTGGGAAATGGCGTTATTGACTGTGTCGCCCCAAGTACCAGATAAAGTACCTGTGGTCGGTAGCGTCAAGCCAATTAGCGAGGTATTTGCCATCTAT
>Ga0181344_1000672_pt1 | contig 13362 bp, 4 predicted proteins | sample Su13VDMLBDD_FD_130098 | JGI IMG/M metagenome (GOLD analysis project Ga0181344, IMG submission 130098) | Freshwater viral communities from Lake Michigan, USA - Su13.VD.MLB.D.D | ecosystem: Environmental > Aquatic > Freshwater > Lake | place: USA: Michigan | collected 2013-07-15
ATCTGATGCACCTTTCACTTTGAAGTCACCAGCGGAGTAGCCTCTTGCGTATTTTTCAAGCTCATCATCGTAATCGCTTGGCTTCATTCTTGCAAGTTTTGTCCTGTTCTTGAACATCCGATCTGACATTACTTTCCCATATTCACGGACATATGTTTCAAATTCCTTATCAGTAAGTATATCTCCGAATCTCTTTTGAGCATTTGTTCTGGTAGGGAATGTTGGGCCGCTGCCTTGTTTCAAAATAATCTCATTCAGTTCGTTCATCGGTGTATTTTTCGGGAACGAGAATACAACAGGAACTCCTAGCTTAAATAGCTTGTCCCCCCAGTCATCAGCCCTGACTGGCTGTCCTAGAGCGTTGAGAGCTTTAGCACCCATCCACGGGCCTACAATTGGTGTGTTCGCATAGATCGCCCCTTCAACTGAAGACCTGTCAACTGGATCGTTTATGAAGTCAGTAATGTTCCTTGCAACAGATGTTCCGAGAAGTGGGACAAATGTTTTTCCAAAATATCCAACTTGACTCGCAAGTTCTTCTGTTACTCTTCCGTCCTTAGACGCATCAACTAATTGTTTGGTGAAAGCGGCATATGGGCCTCTCTGTAGGAGAGCAAAGAAAGAAGAACCAAGCATAGATGCCATCATATTTAAATCTTCTGGTGATTTCTTTGTATCGTTCTGTTTCTTCTTAATTTCCCAGTCGTCCATAGCTCCAGCAAGCATGATTGGGAAGAATAAGGCTTCACCACCGCGCCCAATATTGATTGGAATAATCGTATCTCCAACTACAATGTGAATGCTGTATGGCTTCCACTTCTTGTTCCATGAATCAAAGTATTGCCTATCAGTTGTGGCACTAGGGCCGTTACCTGTAATAACAATCCTGAACTGCTTATCGTCTTCATCGTCAGATGATCCGGCTCTTAGCGCGAAAAGACCAAGCATGACAATTGATCCAGCTATAGCTTCCGTAAGTCTTTGTTTATATTGAACATCAGTTTGAAGTGACATTGCGTATGGAGAGTCTTGTCCTTTATTCTTTTTCATGTTATCAACCCAGAGTCTAACGAACCCATACGGACTAAACCAAGCAACATTATGGAAAACCCTAGCTGGAACCAAAGCGAATCCGTAAAGCATCTTTGCGAAAATCTGCATTCCAGAACCTTGCCTGCCAGCATATTCGGAAATACCTTCAAGAATTCCAATAGGATAAAAAGATATAATCCCTTCGTCTCTAAGATTTTTTCTTTCTTGTTCAGCACCTTTAACTGTTATTGCTTTATTTCTGCCAACAGAAAGAAGCGCATCGTTAATTGCTGCATCAAGCACAGACGCTGGACCCATTTTTGTTGTAGCTAGAGCTGCAATAATTTCAGACTTAACCGCCAAGTCTGCTAGCACTCCAGCACGATCTCTTGGCATTCCGCTTGCTACGCTCTCAGCAATAACTCTCCGCTTTGTGTGGAGAACCATATTTGCAAACTCTTTCAGCTTATCTTTAGGAATCTTGCCTTTAGTGTTACCTGCCAGAGCTTCCATCGCATATCGAGTAATATTCTGATTCTCCAGCATGGCGATTGCTCCTTGGTCAAGCGACGAAAGAACTCGCCCTGTAATCTGCGTCATACCTACAGCCATATTGACAAAACCAGCGGCATACTCTCCGTTAGCCCACTGCTTCTTGCCTTTATCGAAAAGCTCCCTCAATACATTCTGACCTTGCAAATATTCGACAACATCATTTAAGTAAATCTGATTCTTAAAAGCGTAAGATGTCTGGTCATACCAAGACCTCATGCTGTCCAAGAATGATTCAAATGCTATTGGGATTCTAGCTGGATCGGTGAAAGCGTATCTACCGATGTCGGTCATCATGTTTCTAATAGCAAAGCCTGCTGGAGATACAAGGTTTACAAGCCCTGTTGGGATACCCATCAATGCGTTTCCAACATAATAAGCTCCTAGCGCATCTTTGAATCTTACGGGAAGTTTAGCATCAACGATAACTTTGTTAAGCTCGCTCATCGCTTCGCGGCGAGTCACATCGTCGTTATCTGGATTATTGATTATATTGTCCAGTTGGACGATTCGCTCAAATTGTTCCTTCGTAAATCCATCCCATCCGTTCTCTTTTGCAATAACGCTTTCAATAGTTTTAGAAGGATCGAGAACACCAGTTCTAATTGCGACTTGAATCTTCTTCAGCGAGTCTTTCGCCATGCGGCTGTTTCTGGAAAGATAGTTATTCCAAGGTGCTGATCTTCCTAGAGTTTCTTCAAATGCCTTTTGTTTCGCTGCAACGAATCTCTCGGTCAGAATGCTGTCGTATAGCTTGGCGGCAGTCGTAGCGGCGTCTCCAGTAAGTCCTGCTTGCTCAAGGTATCCTTTGATAACCTTTTCTATCCAGCCGGGAGTCTGCTGTTCCTCAAGCGGGGTATTCTTAATGCTCGCAATCATTTCCTTGAGAGAACCTTTTTTAAGAAGCGTTTCCAGTTTTTTAGTTATGTTCCTCTTGGTGCGCTTTTCGATTTGCTCCACATCAGAAGCAACTTCTTCTGGAGTTCCAATCGTTGCGTTATCAGCGGCATCTATGGCATCGGATACATCTTTAACTTGCTGCTCAGTCGGATTTGCTCTTGCGAATATCTCTGCGGCTGTTCTGTCTCTTTTGGCTTGCTGTTCAACTTTAAGTGCGCCGTATCCGTCAATGTCGTATTCTCTCGCCCCCCTCAATGCCTCGCCAGCTTCACTTCTTCCTCCAGCATACTTATCCACTGGCATCTTGTTAATTCTGCGAACCAAGAATGAAAGCATTGTAGAGTCACCCAAGGCTGCTAATTTTGCGGAGTAATTCGCTAGAGACACAGAGAACAAACTAGCACCCATCCTAGAGTCGGAATTAGTCTCAGCATCTACAACATCGTTAATCTGACCAGCGAGTTCGTTTGCATTACCAGATTCAATGTCTAGCAATCTGGATATGTATAGCCATGCATTCTTTGTCGTTTCATCAGATACAGTAGTTCCGTCAAAGAACTTGGTTCTCAAGACTTCATTCGTTTGTTTGATGATGCCAACTGGAGTCGTGATGATGTCAGTCCCACGATCAGTCCTTCCTGCTACTTGTTCGCGGCGAGGCTCTGCTTCTACCGCCATCATCCGAATATCTGGCGAGGTAGGCTGGAACCTCTCGGATAGCGGGATTAGATTGCCTGCATCGTCGTAGGTGAATGGGTTGGCGGATTTGATTTGATTTGAATTGAAAGCAATCGTGTGAACTGTCCCCTGTTCCATTCCGGCCATAGCCTTGCCGATTCTTTTTTGTGATCCAAACTTTTGATTTACAAGAGTATCCACAATTCCATCAAAGCCAGTCGCCTCAATAGCTTGGCGTATAATTTCACTTGATGCCAAATCCCCATTAGAGTCTTCTGCATACATTATTCCAGACCCGTCCTCTTTAAGAATCTTTATGATCTCAGATGCCCCCAAACCATCATACCCTATGGCAGCTTCCATCAATTTTTGAACACCTTCTTCTGGAGTTGCGCCATCGTATTTAGATGCAACTTCTCTAAAGTTTTCGATAAACTCTAAAAGTTTTCCAGATGGTTCACCATATTCTTCTGTTTCTGGATCATAATTCTCATTGTAATCCAAAAATGTTTCATTAGGACTTCCGATTACAAATGGATTATCTAATTTCAGATATGCGTTAATTATCTTTTGTTCACCACCGCTAAGAATTTCCTTGGCTTTAGATATAGCTTCTTCACGGGGAATCTCTTCATTACTCTCTAATTGTTCAGCAAGCCTTTCAATGCGATTAGTTAAATCTGGTCCTTCGCCAGCGTAATTAACTTGAGCGTCATTTTCTGTATTTGTGAAGTAATATCCCTTACCCAAATCATTCTCAATGTTTGCTCTATCCTTTTTGAAAACATTGAAAATATGAGTTGTCCCGTGGAATAGCAGATTTTCAGAATCATACCCACCCGCTCTCGCCGCCTCATCCACCATCCGCTGCGCTTCCGCTTCAGCTTTCTTGTCTCCCGCTTTAGCTCTGGCTTCTAGCTCTGCAAAGCGAGCGTCTTGAGTCTGTAACTCCATCCTGCGAGTTGAGTAATCGTATTCAAGCGGCTCGTAAATCTGCATTGCGGGAGCAACACCAGATTGCCTCTGAAGGGTGAGCTTGCCGTTAGTAGATGTGACTGCTTGGTAGAACTTCTCGTATGTATCAATACCAAGACGGGCTTTAATCAACGCCATGAACTCCCGTAATACCTTGGCGAGTTTTCCTAAAAATGTATTAGGCTCTTGTTGCTTGCCAAGAACAAGGTCAGTCATCTTCTCCGCGATAAACTCATCCAGCATGATGTAGCGGTAGTTGTCCTTATCGAACTTGATATTGTATTTAACAATGTTCCCCTGATCGTCCTTAATTGGGGTTAGTTTGGTTTCGGCCTCTTTAGGGTTGAACTTCTTGTATGCCTCAAACTGCTCTGGAGTCAGCGAGTATCTTCCGACAAAGGCCAAGAACCACGGATTCTCTTTAAGGTAGCCTGCTAGTTCTTTCGTGTAATCCTTGTTGATCTTCTCAACTTCAGCGTCCGGCAGGAAACGAGACAACCCGTGCCAGAACTCATGGATGCCTACAGATGCCCCCAAGTCGCCCTTGTCTTGGTTTAAAAAGAATGTGACGAGGTTATCACCGAAATCAAAGTTGCTGACTCCCTTTGCGCGGATTGAGATAGCCGTATCCCAGATTGCATCGTCATTAACCCTATTGATAAAGTCTGTGAGTGCCTTTGCTGTATTCTCGTTGATGTTGCCAGCACTGCGTTCTCTTGCGATTCGCTCCAAGATTGCAGCCTTGCCCATCTTTCTCGGTTGCTGGCGACGAGTAGATTCAGCGGCAACACGCTTGCGAAGTTCAGTAGCTTCTTCGATTACTTGGTTTACTGCACGGAGAGGCGTGTCTGTATTGCCTGCTTTAATATCTTCTACGGCTTCTGTAATATCATATCCAAGCGGGTTATATCGCTTGTCTCCCTTCGCCTTCCCTCCTACCAGTTTCATATCCTTCCTCAGAACAGCCTGCACATCATACTCTCCATCTCTGTTCTTTCTCTCGCTCCTTACAGAGTAATACTGATCGTTGTTAGCCTTCTCTGATTCGGTCTGCGGGATTACTTCCTCTACGATATATGTCTGCGGACTCTTGCCTAACTGGACTCGGTTGCCTACCGCGATGCCTTCTGGAGCAGGGGGTGGCTGGATAGGAGTAGCGGCGTTGTCTATTAAAACGCGAGTAGCAATTGCAGAGTCGGATTCAGGACTTGCCCCAATAACAAGATCACGGTTCCTGCCATTCAATTCTCCTCGATATGTCTGACCATCAAAATCAAATGTAAATGTCTCAACGCCTCCTTCAATCGGGCCAATTTTTACATTGGATACCTTTGATTGCATCTCTTGTGCGGACTGCCTCGCCGCTGAAATCATTTCCCCAACAATAGGAGGGACTGAGATGCCTGTTGGTTGTGCTGGAGCGGCTGCTGGCTCTGTTATTGTTTCCGATACTGCGGGGGTGGGTGTTGCGGGTTGCGATGGAATGGATGGAACCACTTCTCCGTTCCTAAAGTATCTAGCGATTGGTCGTAGTTTCTCTAATTCAGATTCTTGAATGTCTTTTTTAGAAATATCCGCTTCAGATGCAATGATTGCTTGCGTGAATTTCTTGGCTTCAGACAAAGAATTAAACTGCATAATACGAAGTCCAGAATGCCAATGGTCAACATTGTATAGCGCATTCTTGCCGGATGTTACTTTTCTTATTCCGACATCTCCATATCGTTTTGATTCAAAAGCCTGATCCGAACCATCTGGCGCGGTGAATCGCATTGTCTCAGATTTCCCTGTTGGAATCTTAACTTGAGATATTGCGTCTTCGTATGCCACCTTTTCTTCATTAAATTGTCTCTGTTTTTCCTGCTCCTGCTGTTTCTTTTCTGACTCTTTAGCTTCTACAGCAGAAACCCTACCTTCCTCTTCATTAAGAATGTTCTGGAAGTATTGATTTTTAATTTCAATATCCTGAAGGCTTCTCCGTTCCTTTTCAAAGAAACGCTTCATTACGGAATCTTTGTTTGTATTATGCCCGTAACCACCGCTTTCAAATGGCTGATTTGATCCAATTAGTCTAATGCCGATTGAAAACATATCGGGCCTTTCTGGAAGCAACCCTTTAACTAAAGCAAATTCAGTATTATTCTTTCTATCAACGGCAACAATATCTCCAACCTCTGGCGCGGGAGCTTCTGCTGGTGCAGCTTGCTCGGTGACTGGTGCGGGGGTGACCACTGGATCACCTAAATGCGGGTATCTTCCACCAGATAGTTCAAATGGAGAAAGACCTTCTTGCGGGGATTGTGAAGAGATTGGAACTTCTGCGATCTTTTCGTTAAATCGAAAACGGATTACTTCTGGAGTAATTTCAACCGAAGCATCCTTTCCTTCTTCATATTCATTCCGAATCTCTTTTATTTTTTCTGCGTTTTCGGGAGAAACAAAAGCAATCTGGTCAGAGTAACTTGTTGTTCCAGAGTATTTGTCTCGGCGTATCTTCCCATCTGGCAAAATATAATAAGTGCTGCCGCGACTTGTTTTGAATGTTGTGGTTGCTACAGTTGGTTCTAACGCCTTTCTCTCTTTAGCTGTTCCGATTTTTGGATTGCGAGATAGTTCTGTGTATCTATCAACAGCAGCAACTTCTGGCGCGGCCTCTGCGATGGTTGGTTCAACATCTATTGGTGGCGTGACTACTTGTTCTACTGGTGCGGCTACAGGTGCTTCAGCAATAGGTGCTGGCGTAACGGCTTCTTCTGGCGCTGGAGTCGTTACGGGTTCTTGTTCAACAATAGCGGGGGCCGCTGGCTGCGCTAGGATCGCCGCTCCGTCTTCGTTAATAACAGGCTTGCCTTTGACTATATCGACTAGCCCTGCTTCGGATAGCGCGGAAATCTGTTCGCGGGTTGCCGTGTTATCCGCGACAGACCGCAAACCAAATATTACTTGCCCTTCTTCTTCGCCTCTCGCTGGAGGCTGTAGGCCACGGCTAACGCCTGCTTCTTCGGTTTCGACTTGAGTTCCGTCTTGAGGTTCTGGACGAACGCCTTCTTGCTGGATGATTTCTTGAGTGGCATCTGTTGGTGTAGGTTGGGTTGGTGTTGCGGTTTGTATTGCGTCTAGTTGATCCTCTAAATCAGCGGCGAGCTTATCTTGCTCCATGCTGGTAGCGGTTTGAGACTTGATAACATTCGCGGTAAGCGGAGCGTTGTTCTCTTCAAGAGTCGTAGAGAGTTCAGAAGCAGCTTTAACTTTTGCGTCTGCTTGAGCTTTAAGCCTAGCTTGGCGATCAGCAATTCGACCAGTAACAATCTCAGCAGCACCCGGACCAGCCTCACCGATAATCTCGCCAAAGACTGCCTTGCCTTCAATTGGTTCTCCAGCGACAAGAGAACCAGCAACTTCTCCACCACCACCCAGTCCAGCCTGCACACCAACTTCAGCGGCGGCTTCTCCTGTCTTCGTAACAAATTGTTTGCCCGTAATGCGAGCAAGTTTACCACCGATACCAGCAGATATTGCATCAAATGCGGCAACAGGAACTCCTCGCGTAAGCGCCTTATCCCTTACCTTCCCCATTAGCTCTTCATTGCCAAAAAATGTTTGGATACTATTAGGATCGGAAATATCCATTCCCTCACCTTGCAGCTCTTCAAGAACCTTACTTCCGTATTCCGTAGCAAGCGATCCAGCGAATGTTCCAGCGATTTGACCAGCAGTAAATCCGATTGGCGCACCGATACCAGTTGGCGCACCGATTAACGCTCCAGCCCCACCAGCGGCTAATCCAGCCCCAAGTGCAGGCAAGCTACCAGCCAAGCCTTCTGCAATGATATTTGATGTTACCTCAATTGGGTTTTTAGCGAATGCCCATACAGCATCCATTCCTTCTGCCTTCTGATATTCATCGTAACCCGGAGCTAGTTTCCTAGATTGCTTGTCGTATTCAATTTTGGAAATGTTCTTAGCCTCTTCTGGCGTTACGCCACCAATAACATCCATCGCTTGGCGAGAAGAATCGAATGCGTTTTTAGCGGCATTTGTAATTCCTTCAATCGTTCCGACTTCTTTAGGCTTTGGTTGGAATGTATCCCAAGGAGCCAACTTGGTCGGCTTGGGTTGAGCGGAAGGAATCGCATCCTCCTCTTCAAGCAGATCGTCAAAATACCCGCGCCGTTTTGGTGTTGCGGCTACAGGCTCATCTTCTAGCAGATCGTCAAAATATCCCATCCCTTATTCTATAGGTGATAATCCAATTTCAATCAACCTTCGATTTATTACATCTTTTTTATCTGGCCTTTCTCTGATTGCATCCATTGCGTCAGAATAAATTTGATCTGAGGATGGTTGATCCATTTCAACTTGGTTTGAAATTGGGACTGATTGCTGTTGATCTTGATCTAAAGACACTCCCTCTTGCTGCTCAAACATATCTGCTATTCTTTGTGCAGACAATATCTGCGTCCTAGCAAATCTGTCTCCTGCTTTAGCCGCTGCATTTAATTTCTCATCTTGAAGAATTCCAGATGCAGCCTCGTATTCTTCCATCGGAATTCTTTTCTCTGGTTTTTCGACTCTAGTAGTTAAAGACCTGTGCCGTTGAATCAGTGGCTCATCAACAGTTTTAACGAATGGGGCATACTCAAATGCAATAGGGAATTGATTATACACATCCATGCGCTTCTGTAGGTAGTCTTGACTGCGAGGGTCAAGCGAACCCAACGCTTGTCTGGCAAGAGGGACTTGCTCAAGCATAGCGTCCTCTCTAGCAAGTTTAGCTTCATACATATCCAATTCTCTAGCGGATTTCTTTAGCTCAAGCTGGGAAACTCTGTCTTCGATAAGAGACTTTCTGTAATTGATCTCCTCCTGAAGACCTATTTGCTCCTGACGCTTCTTCTCTTTGATTATAAAATCTTCAGCTATCGTTGTGACTGGGTAATCTTCTTCTAACCGTGAATAATCAAACCCGCCAACTGAAGGTTGATTCTGCCTAATCCGCATCTCCAAATCCATATTACCAGTAGTAATATTTGGAATATAAGGCTCATCAGGCTCTTGTCGGTATGGTCTGTATCTTCTGTTTGCCATTTTAGTAAAGTCTCTTAGCAAAGAAGCCTAATTGATTCTGTAGCGTTGCGATTTGCAAATCTAAAAATTGTCTCTCTTTGCTATTCATTGGATACTTTGACATATTTTTCTTTTCAGCGCGAAGTTTATCTATTGTTTTTTTCAAAACATCTTGATCTTTTTCTAGCTTATCAGAAACATCCTTATATTGCCTTGCATTTTCTTTAGATACAAATCTCTTTTTAAATAATTCATCTTTCTTTTTATTTAATTCAAATGCAGATTTTAATGAATTTTGCGATGTTTCGTCAAGCGATGGGATTATGACATTATTTGTATATTCCTCATTAACCCTAGCGTTGTATTGAGCATTGCTTTCATTTGGATTCCTAGAAACTACTGGCATATTAGAGATTCCGGGGAATACATCTTCAATGCTTTGATCCTTAGATGTAGGGAATGCAGTTGCTGGCTTATTAGGTGTTGCTGATCGTGATGCTGGACTTACGGGGACAGGACTTGCAGTTTCAGAAACATTTGAACCGCTTATCGCGGAGAAGTCCACTCCATTATCCCTAATAACTGGAGTCGTCATTCCAAATGGCTGCTCAGTTGGGCCAGATGGCTTTTGATATGGCAACTGATACGATGGCATAGCAGAGCCAACACCTAATGGCGCAGTTCCAGAAACGCTCATCTCGCGCTTAGTGCCGGAAGATGGAGTGAATGAAGCTGCTTCTGGATTTGATGTATTTTGCACCTGCATTTTAGCGATGCGAGCCTTTGTCTTTTCGCTAATCAATGCTCTAGCCTTATTCATTTCTTGATCTTCAAGGAACTTTCTTCTAGCTGAATAATTCTTGATTGAGCCTCCGGTTGCTTGGGCTGCTCGCATTAAATCCTCGGCTTGTTTTGCATTTCCAGAAGCCATTGCTTGAGCTGCGAGAGAATTATAAAACTTATAGTCTTTTTTCGATGTATTTAATTTTTCTCTAGCTAAATTCCTTGCTTCTGAAACAGTTCTAAATTCATCCATCTTCGCCCTATCAATAGCTTCCTGCTCTTGCCTAGTCTTAGGTGGAGTAAACCCGCGAGAAGCCAACTCGTCTTCATATCTCTTTTGAAGTGCAGTATTGGCTCTTCTCCCCGCATCGTATAAGATGTTCTGCTTTCTAATATTTTCAGCAGCCTTCGCCTCGGATTCCCGCTTCTCAAAATCACGCATGTTGGCAAGTGTATTAATGCCGAATTTAACTTTCCCGCCACCGGGAAGATTCACCACTGTCTTACTTACATCCTTCTGTAGCGGAGAAGGGAGTGGTGATCCCTGCATTCTTCTGTTGATAGCGGCCCGTTCATCCAATGCCTGCTGCGCCCTAGCTGGCTCTTCCCTTCGGAGAGTTTCAGCAGCCCTTTCGCGCCAATCAGCACCAAGCGTTCTAGCCGTGTGCATCTTGGAGAGTTCCATGTCCTCTTTTTCGGTCAACGGCTTGCCTTGCGCGTTAGTCCCCTCTACGAGTTTACGCTTCTCTTCCTCTGTAAATGTAGCCTTGCGAAGAGGAATCAACTTGTTAAGCTCTTCTTGCGCGGTTGCTTTTTTTGCGGTTGCCATATATTTAATCTTTTATTGTTAGACAATACAAAATATAATTAATTAGAAATTAAGTCCAATTACATAACCGAACCAATTAACTCCTCCGTCATGTGTTAGGAATTCCATTGTATCTATTTTGTTATTTGTTGTAGTCAATGTTGGAGGACTTCCGCCAGCCCACCTTACAGATGCAGGCCAAGTAAATGTATATGCAGTTCCATCTGCTATTGTTTGTAATTTAAATGAAAAAACCTTCGGTGATGTTGGTGGATTTAGGAATGAAATATTTGCGTCAGCGTTTTTAGATACATAAAATAATGTTCCTGACTGCAAGTTAATATCAAGATTTCCGCCGGAAATTGATGGTGATACTTTAGTTTCACATGGTATTCCAAAGTTTGCCTCACCTGTAATAGTAAAAGTTGCAACTGATGAAGGTATTACTCCTGTAGCTCCAGTAGCTCCAGTTGCACCTCCAGATGGGCCTGTTGCGCCTTGCAATCCTGTAGCTCCAGTTGATCCAGAATCTCCCGTTGCTCCCTGTGGACCTTCGGTTCCAGTTGCCCCAGTCAGTCCAAACTGACCCGTAGCCCCAACTTGACCCGTTGCTCCAGTTAATCCGGTTGCACCAATTCCAGTAGCTCCTTGAACACCAGTGGCTCCAGTAGAACCAAGAATTCCTGTAGCTCCAGTGGCTCCTAGATCGCCAGTAGAACCTTGAACCCCTGTAGCTCCGAGGATGCCAGTCGCGCCAGTTACTCCAATTGAACCAGTAGCCCCTTGGGTTCCAGTAGCTCCAGTAGCTCCAAGTGCAGATATGGATGAAATGTTTATATCAATATTATATGTAGATATTGATACATCTTGGTTAAGTCCGCTATTTTGACCTATAGGAACATCTGATAGCTCGAATCTTCCAGATAGAATCGTTTGCTTGATTCCATCTTTATTCCAATTGAGAAACCATTTCCGATTTGAGACAACCCCAATTTCAGATGATTGAATTTGAGTTAAAGATAGATTGACTATATTTGAACCAGATTTTGATGTGGTTATTGGAAATACAATTTGAGATGGATACTCGTTAAGTATAATCCCAGCATCAAATGAATACGCTGAAATGTTTGTGTCAAAATTAAGTGAACATAAGAAGTCTGTTCCTACAACTGATTCTATATTCAATTCACCCGGAGTTTGCGAAAATATTGCCATAAATTATCTTCCCGGCCAGAGGTTTTCAAACTGCATAGCAGCCCGATCAATATTCAATCTCCATTGCGATCCACCACGAACCTCTCGGTTTTCTCCGTTAAGTAGTTGCAATGCCTTCATAAAAAACATTTCAGAACGCTCCATGTCTCCCTCGTCCTCCCACTTCAATGACATTAGCATATTCTTTAGTGCGCCTAGATTTGATACGATAACTTCGTCTGTATCGTAACCACACGGAACAAATCGAATCTTACACAATACATCCAAGTAATCCACTGATGGTTCGTTTGGAACAGCGTAACGATGATAACTTGCAGTTGTTTCAGTTGATTCGTAGGCTCCAATTTGCTCTTGGTTCGCTCCGCTAACAGCATAAAGATTTACATTACCAGATGTCATTGACTTACTAAAGAATGTAATCGGACCTTTGAATACTTGAGCGTCAGTAGAAAATGGGTTGGCGAGCGTAACCTCGATAGTCACATCATTGTTATTTGTATCCTTACCTTTAATAACGACAACCTCTCCAGCATCGCTTGCATCTTCAATCTCGACTTTAATGGTGTATGTATCGTATGTAGTATTTGCGAATGTAACAAAACCATCCCCAAGATCATCGAAGAATGTTTCATTGTATCCATATCTCGGCCAGTATGAAGCTGTCCACAAATCTGAAATAGGATTGAGATACGAGAACCATCCATTGCGAATCTTAATAGGTCCAGAAGCCCAGCTATCAGTTCCAGTATTCTTATTCCACTTTGCAGCTAATGCAGAAACGAATCTCCTCGGAAGCGTAATAATTCCAGTTGGAGAATAAAACCTAACGGGCAATATCGTTCCGTTCCATTTCCCGCTATTAATAAGCCGCTCTTGGGCTAGATTAAGATACGAGTTAAAACGATCTATATTCGCTTGATTATCTAGCGAAGGAACGATTGCTTGGTAAAGTTGAGGTCTAGCCTCCGCAAGTGTAATTCGCATTAAGTGTATCTGTTTCTTGTATCATTCGGGCTACTATGTCCTTGTCTTTTACCTGCGCCCATCATGCTCTGGCCTCCTTGAATGGCTTTCGCCCATTTATCAAATTCGGCTAAATTTGTTTTTATTGTTCCTTCATTTTGTCCAACTTGCCCTCTTAAATTTTTTTCATATTTTGCCCTATAAAGAGATGGATTACTTGCAGCATCTTTCATCCCCTTCCATTGCGCCATTTGTCGCCCCTTTTCAATATTTTCCATCTCTTTTTTCATTTTCTCATATGGGTCTTGTTCGTCCATATTAAGATCAATTCTAGGTCCACCTATTCTGCCTGTATTAGAGCCTCCATCGCTCATTGAAGAGCCGGAATA
>Ga0181344_1000673_pt1 | contig 13355 bp, 13 predicted proteins | sample Su13VDMLBDD_FD_130098 | JGI IMG/M metagenome (GOLD analysis project Ga0181344, IMG submission 130098) | Freshwater viral communities from Lake Michigan, USA - Su13.VD.MLB.D.D | ecosystem: Environmental > Aquatic > Freshwater > Lake | place: USA: Michigan | collected 2013-07-15
CCATGGTGTATGTGTAGGCGTTGGAGTCGCTGTATTTGTTGGTGTTTGAGTTGGTGTACCTGTTTGGGTATTTGTAGGTGTTACAGTATTTGTAGGTGTGATTGATGGTGTTGGGGTATTACTTGCGGTTACTGATGGTGTTGGTGTTTGTGTTTGAGTCGACGTATTTGTCGGTGTTTGTGTTTGAGTTGGTGTTTTTGTAGGTGTTCCTGTTTGTGTAGGTGTTCCTGTTTGTGTAGGTGTTGCAGTATTTGTCGGTGTTTGTGTTGGAGTTGACGTTTTAGTTGCAGTTATAGATGGTGTTGGTGTATTACTTGCAGTTATCGATGGTGTCGGTGTTTGCGTTTGTGTTGTTGTATTTGTTGGTGTCTGTGTTGGGGTTGGTGTAAGTGATGCGGTAGGAGTTGGGGTAATGTCTTGTATACATTCAACACAAGAATTCCATGGTCCTGTAAATATTACTGCTGTTTGGGCTATAGGTGATTCAGGTCCATTGGTTACAGTATAACAATCGTTGGAACCGGCAATAGTGAGTTCATAAATTTTACCTGATATTAAAAATTCTTCAGATTTAATGAACAAAGTTCCTCCGCCACTACAAGGGTTCGCAAGATAATATGTGAATGCCATCTATTTTTTCTTTATAAATATACGATTGGTACGAATAATTTAAGATTCCAATTTATTCTCAACCGACAATTCTTTATCAACTAACTTATCTTTCATATCAAAAAGCTTTTGAATATGACCTGACCTTCTCAAAAATTTAAAAACCAAATTTTCATATGACAATTCACCTTCTTTCTCCAAACCAGATTTTCTATATTCTTTTAACTTGTCTTTTAATTTTTCTAATATTTTTTTATCGTCTGTGGTCGATGTTGATTCTAAAGTTGTGTCTATTTTATCCGTCCAACATTTTATTTTATTTTCCAAAACATCTCTATCTAACTCAAAATCTACTTTTTTTGGCTCTGTTAACCACTCATTATTCATTAAAGAATATACACCAGACGCAAAATGACTTTCTTCGGTGTCTTGAGCATAAAGTTCAACATCATATCCATAAATTTTGATATCATGTTTTTCATTAAAAATGTATTTTTTCAAATCATACATTTCTTTATATAATTCGGCTTCTTTTTCGTACTGTTGGAAATCTATTAATATATGTAAATCAAAATCTGAAAATTCAGACCAATTAAAATTTGCCAAAGACCCTGTCAAAATAATATCTTCAACAAAAACATCCTCACCCAAATAGTCAATAAATTCTTCGGCAATTCGCATCAAACCCTTTTTTACCTTAGGTTTTAACTTGGCATCTTTTGGGTCTTCAGGATTTTCCCAAACTTTAGGATTTAAAGTTTTTTGTAACGAAAAACTGTTAAGGATTTTTTGAAAATTATTCATCCTTAATAAATACTACGACTATTATAGTTTTTTGTATTTAAACTTTTTTGATATTTCTGCAAAGAAAAATTTTCCTTGTGATTCTGCTAATCTGAATTTTGTATATAATTGGTGTGGAACCTCATCATATTCATACCTTATACCAGTATTGAACTCAATTACTAACTTTTTTGACTCTGTGTCATATTCAGTTTTTCTGATATTTGATGAATTAAGTTCATTCAAAATCTTAGTCCCCTGTATTGTCTCTTTCGTTACTGCCATCTTTGAGTGGTGTTACTTCGTTAATCTTCATTAATAGAGGTTTGATATAGTCGTTCAATTCCTCTCTCGTTATTTCGAAACCATAATCTTTTACATAATTAAGTAAATAATTCATTTTGTTTTGAAATTTATCAAAAAGATTCATCATCTTAAATGTATAACTAGGGGGGTCATCTAACTGAGATTCACTAAAACCTAACTCTTGAAAATGTTGTCTCAGTTCAAAATAAACATCTAACGCTTGTCTTAAAGAAATATTATCTTCTAATAATTTTTCAAATGGTTTCATATAAGATAAATATTATTATGGAACCATTCATTTTACATGGAGTATTAGATAAAAACATAATAAATCATTTTTTATCATACATCGATAACTTAGATTGGGATGATTACGTGGAAAGACAAAAAAAATACTTTACTCACAGGCAAACCAAAACAATACCAATAATATTCGACAAATCTTTCAATTTCCAACATTTTAATCCACATTACACTGAGAATTACAATTTGTTTCAAGAACAAATTAGTGTAATCGAAAAAATCATTGATGAAAGTGTTGGTGAAAAAGGGAAAATTTTCAGAGCCATTTTAGTTTTATTACCTTCGAAAAAACTCATACCTCCCCACATAGACATTGTCGGAAAATCTTTAGAAATCGGCAAAAGGTGTCATGTTGCAATCCAAACTAACGAAGATTGTTTATTCACGGTAGGTAATGAAACAAAGCATTTATCTGTTGGTGAGATTTGGGGAATTGATAACTGTGGGCAAGAACATTCAGTATCTAATTTGGGTGAAACCGACAGAATTCATTTAATTATTGATTGGGTTTCAGAGTCATTTCTACTATCTCACAAAATTTAAAAATGTTATCAACATCTAATAAAATTATTTTTTTACAACCTCCAAAGTCAGGTTCAACATCGTTAACAAAAATGATAGAATCTTTAGGGTTAGGGTTTTCATTCCCAAACGAATCTTATTGGAAACCTAAAATTCATCTTTTTCTTTCTGAAATTGTCGAGTATTTTGAAATAGAAAATTTAAACGATTATAAAATAATCCAAGTTACTCGCAATCCTTACTATAGGTTTTGTAGTGGATATTTTCACCTAATGAAATTATTAAAAAATGTGAAAACGAGTTCACCTGTGAAAAATATGAATTTTAATGAATTTACAAATCATGTTTACTCTGTTAGGGATTCAAAGGATTTAATTACAGACATTTTTGTGGATACATTATTTATCGAAAAATTTATAGAATACAAATTACATTGGGGTGGAAGTAGAGTTTTTTTTAATCAAGTCCATTGGAACGACTTGAACCGTGAAGTTAATTATATAAAATTAGAAGACATATCTTATAATACAGAACCTTTACAAAACCTACTTAACAGCGATATACCTAAATTACCCTTACTAAATCGTGGTAGTTTTGAATGTTATGAAGAATTATTGACCAGTGATATTAAAGAAAAAATAGGGTTAATTTATTCAAGAGATTTTGAAACATTAAATTATATCCAATAAAAAACCCCACCTTTTGGGTGGGGTAACTACGGAAATTAAAGAATGGAAATTCTTTTCTTTTCTTGTTTTTTAAAATTTGGGACAAATACAGTTAGGAGTCCGTCCTCAATAGTCGCCTCAACTGAAGAAGGGTCATATCCGTCACCAATTCTGAATTCTTTTTTTATGGTTTTGACTTTTTCATCACCATTTAGTTTATATGTTCTACTACCATTGATGTAAAGATTACCATTCTCCATCTCTACTTTCAAAGTTGATTTGTTAAAACCTGGTGCATCGAAGAATAGGTATGCACCATCTTTTGTGTGGTTAATTTCATAATTGTTTTCGGTGTCATCATTTCTGATAATTGATGTTTTGTAATGAACATTTGGATTACCTCCAAATACTCTGTCAAAGATGTCGTTTAAATCTGAACCGTAAATCATAGTGTTATTTTTTTTTATTAGTTTATTATTTGACCAACCTTAATACAATTTTTATACCCACATATTTTTACAAAACAATATGTCAGTCATTTTATTTATTTATAAGACATATTGTCATAATAAAAAAATATCCATGACAATTTGACAAATTGTTTGGTGATGTACGATTTTTGACTCATCTTTGTAAAAATTAATTAAATATGTCACACGATTTAATGGATGATGAAGAAAAAATGAGTAGTAAAAAACAAAAACAAAATTCGGACAGTAATACTCCTGTCTTGGATAACTTCAGTAGGGATTTAAATAAACTTGCTGAATTGGGTAAACTTGACCCAGTTATCGGTCGTGATAGAGAAATTTTAAGATTAGCACAAATTCTTTCTCGAAGAAAGAAAAACAATCCAATTATCATTGGTGAACCCGGTTGTGGTAAAACGGCTCTTGTTGAGGGTCTCGCTATTAAAATCGTTAAAGGTGAATGTCCTCGTAATCTTATTGACAAGAGAATTGTTAACCTTGACTTGACCTCCGTTGTTGCCGGTACCAAGTACCGAGGACAATTCGAAGAAAGGATGAAAGTTATAATTGAAGAACTTCAAGCAAATCCTAACATTGTAGTTTTCATTGACGAAATTCACACACTTGTAGGTTCGGGTAATTCTGCAGGTTCTATGGATGGTGCGAACATTTTCAAACCCGCGCTTTCAAGAGGAGAAATCCAATGTATCGGAGCAACAACTTTGGATGAGTTTCGTAAGAACATTGAAAAAGACGGAGCACTTGAACGTAGATTCCAAAAGGTAATTGTCGAACCTTCTTCTGTGGCTGAGACAATTCAAATTCTAAAAAATATTCGAGATAAGTACGAAACTTTCCACAAGGTAAATTACTCTGATGAAGTAATCGAAACTTGTGTGAAACTCGCAGACCGTTATATCACTGACCGAGAATTTCCTGATAAAGCATTTGACATCATGGATGAAGTAGGTGCAAGAATGCAAACTGAGTTGAAGGTTCCCGCATCTATTGAGGAATTGAAGAAAAAAGCAGCAGAAATACGTCAACAAAAAATTGACGTTGTAAAGAAACAAAATTATGAACAGGCGGCTCAACTCAGAGATAAAGAAAAGAAACTCATTGATAGATTAGAGGCTGAGAAGAAAAAGTTTGAAGAAGAATTAGAGAAAGACAAGCAGAAAATTTCTTTGGAGGATGTTTATGATGTGGTTTCAAACATGGTAAAAATCCCTGTAAGTAAGATGAGTGTAGATGATACGAAAGCATTACTCAATATGGATAAAGTTTTATTCGATAAAGTAATCGGTCAAAACGATGCTGTTAGAAAGATTGTTAAATCTATCAAAAGAAATCGTTTAGGTATCAAGGACCCAAATCGTCCTATCGGGTCATTCGTATTTTTAGGGTCAACTGGTGTTGGTAAAACTCACTTGGCTAAACAACTTGCAAAAGAAATGTTTGGTAGTGAAGATTCACTAATCAGGGTCGACATGAGTGAATATCAAGAAAAACATACAGTATCTAAACTTGTGGGAGCACCTCCCGGCTACGTAGGTTATGAAGAAGGTGGTATGTTGACTGAAAAAGTAAAAAATAAACCATACTCAGTAATTCTATTTGATGAGGTAGAAAAAGCACATAAAGATGTTTTTACAGTATTACTTCAAATCTTAGACGATGGTCATGTAACAGATAGTTTAGGTAGAAAGATTAATTTTAAAAATACCTTAATAATTCTTACCTCAAACTTGGGTGTAAAAAAACTTCAGGATTTTGGTACGGGAATAGGATTTAGTAATAACTCTTATTCTAATGAAGAAGCAAAAAAACAAATGTTAATGAAAGAGATGAAAAATTTCTTTTCTCCTGAATTTATTAACCGTATCGACGATACTATTGTTTTTAATTCTCTCAGTTCAGATGACATCAAAAAAATTACTGAAATTGAACTAAAAAAATTAGTTTCAAGATTGGGTGATATGAAATATAATATTACTTACGATGAATCATTAGTCGAATATCTTTCTAAAATAGGATATGATGAACTCTATGGTGCTAGACCACTCAAAAGAGCAATTCAAGATAAAGTCGAAGATTTGCTTTCCGAGGAAGTACTCACAGGAAAACTCATTGAGGGTAAATCCTATCAAATTAAAGTTGATGGTGAAGAAGTAATTGTACAAAAAAAGGGACGATAAGTCCCTTTTTTTATATTTATTATTGATGAGGGAACTAATAAAAAAAATATTAAATGAAATTGTCACAAATAATAAAGTTATTTGTGATAACTGTGGATGGTCATGGAATTTGAATGATGGGGGAAAAGACCCATACACTTGTCATAAGTGTGGACATGAAAACAAAGTAGAGGTTGAAAAAAATAATTTCGAGAAAGTAATTGATAACTTCACCTCAACTAACTCAGATATTACAAATGAAATATCCCTTAAAATAAAAAAATTTGTTTATGACTTTTTGAAAAATAGGGGTTATAATATAAAATTTTTAAAGGCATGTTCAGGATATAATGGGGTTAGAACAAAAGACCAAATTATAATTTGTTCACCTAGTTCAATGTGGAGTTTAGGAGATTTTCTTTACACATTATTTCACGAAGTTAGGCACGAACAACAAGTATCCGATTTGAAAATGCAAAACCCTCTTTCCGAAATGGATTTAGACGATTTCGAAAAATTATATCAAAAATATTGGGATATGGAGTTAGATGCTGACCAGTATGCAAAAAATATGTTAGGTAAACTTGTCAGTTCAATGAATTTAGAAAAGTCCAAAATTTCAAAAATATTTAAAGTTTCTTCTTTTATAGAAAACTATCCTCAGGCCTCCGATTATGTAAAAAGTGGTATTAAAAATATAGTTGATTCTATCAAACTAATGAAAAGTCAAGGACAATCTTTTGAAGATATCCAAGACCATCCAATAGTCAAATCTCACATAAGTAAGCTGGAAAATTTTATTTAAAGATAAATTCTGTTTGGATTTTGTTTTTGTACTTCCTTAAAATGTAAGGTATATCCCAAAGATTCTATCATTTTTTTACCCATTTCAATTCCATTATACACATCTTCTATAACAACATATTCATTCCTTGTGTGATAGTCGTAGTATCCTATGGAAAAATTGATACATGAAAAATTAAATTGTGTCCTTAGTGCATATACATCAGTATAAGGATGTGTCATATATTGTCTGAATTCAGGGTGCATTCCCTCTGTAAGGACCTTATCAATTTTAGAAAAAAATTCACTTTCTCTGTCAAAAAGTACTTGACCAAAACATCTTTCAGTAATCATCCAATTTTCAGGTGCGTCAAACTGAATTCCATACCCGACGTTTTTAAAAAACTCTGGGTCTGCTTTACGTGAACCATGACATCCTGTTTCTTCAGAAACAAAAAAAGCAGCCTTTAAGTATGGTTGTTCATCAAGTAGTGTTAAACAAGCGAAAACACCGGCTTTATCATCACCTCCAATACCCGTTGGGTTACCACTATCATTATATGCCTTAAGTGAAAGTTTGATTTCTTTCTGAGCATTGGGTAGGTATTCTTCTCTGATGTTTATTGAATCGATTGTATGTACTGTGTCTGTATGAGAAATGACGCACGGAAAATAAAAATTTTCCTCGACTTCAGCAATTTTTTTTGTTGCATAAACATTGCCGAATTGGTCAACGTAATATTCGATATTTTTTTTGTGTAACCACTCGACAATGAATTCAATCATTTTGTCTTCTTGGTAAGTTTTGGTAGGAACACTGAGTACCGACTTTAAAAAGGGTATATTATAATTCATTGTGCAAAAATACTAAATTTCTGCCAATTCTCCAATTTTAAATAATTCCGGTTGGTAAAGAAGATTATAAAAATTTTCTTCAGTTAATTTCAACTCTTTTGCTTTGAGTTTTTTTTGTAATTTTACAATAATTTTTTTTGTAGGAAAATCATAACCTACTATTGAAAATCTTGTTTCTTTCGATTTGTCTTTTGGTAAGAATTGGAATTCTCCTGTGGGAAATTTAGAGGAAACTCTATCAATCATTTCTATGTATTTTTTGTTTCCTTCGTCTTCAAATTTTTCAATAATTTTATCTAATTCCCATTGAACATCATTATTAAATCTTTCATTATCAAAAACTGTATCGCTTTGGTATTCCCACAAGTTGTCATACCACCCCCCAACACTATCTTCGTTTTCGTAGATTTTTTTTATTAATTCTTTCGGTGTAAGATGAGGTGTTCCTAATCTTAAATAATTGTAGTATAAATCAGCAGCAGATGTGTATAAATTATCACGAGTTAAACCAAAACCCTTACTTCCTAAATATTCTTTTAAATCTTCTTCCATTTTATCTCTTGCAAGTGTGGTGATTTCATTATTTCTTTCATTCGTATAAGCGTCAATAATATTAGTTAATTCTTTTTTGGAATAATCGTAAAGTTTATCATAAAGTTCGTTAGAAAATTTATCTGAGTTTAGGTCAAATTCCATCGGTACAAGAACTTTGGATATCAATTTAAACTTGTCCATATTTTCTTCGTTTAGAGCATACCATAGTCCGTACCCACTTCTGAAATCCTCTACTGCCGAAGACCTATCAATCGGGTCATAAGAACTATATGGATTTGTTATTACATTATAGAACCAAGCATCATCATCCGAAATATTTAACAATTCAAATACATTACTAATGTTTCCGAAATCAAAATAAATTTTACTTTGAGGTAATTTGTTTCTATCTAATCTAATTTCTTCTACATTATCAGAATTTGAAGTATTACTAATGAACTCAGTTGGGTTAATTTTACCCTTGATAAAATTTTTTAAATTAATAAAGAAATCGTAAGATGCCATAACTCATATAAATATATTTTTTTGGTAAATAAAAATATTGTACTATATTTGTAATAGTTATTTGAAATTATGGGGAAGTCACGGCATTGATTGGCGTGTGTAGGCGTAAGTGGCACGTAGGAGCTGAGCTAACTCCTTTAAAACTGGTTTGAACAATAACAGGCGAAACTATCGCTAAACTTTCTGCTATCGGTCTTATCCGTGAAGAAAGTGTTGTTACTGCCTAATTGGTAGGGAACAATATCGGGTCGGTAAGGACACACACCTAGGAACAGAAGTCCATGAGGTTTAACAAATACCACGTGATTAAGTTCAGGAAATTTGTTTGAGCACATCGGCTGGCTCACTAAATCCGAGTCGGAACAGGTTTGTTGGGTACTCTGCAAGAAACCAACTATTTGTTGATTGTGAACAATCAAATAAACGTGTAGTCATTTATGGTTATCGCGAACAAGACACGGGTTCGACTCCCGTCTTCTCCACACTTGAACTTTTTTGAGATTTCGACATATTTATAGATATGTCGAACTCAATAAAGTCAAAAAAATTACATTTTATTTATAAAACAACCAATCTATTAAACGGTAGGTTTTATATTGGTATGCATTCCACAAACAACATAAAAGATGGATATATAGGTAGTGGTACAAGATTGAGACATGCAATTAGAAAATATGGATTAGAAAACTTTCAAATCGAAATTTTAGAATTTTGTGAAACCAGAGAAAAATTAATTGAAAGAGAAAAACAAATTATTACCGAAAAACACATTCACGATGTAAATTGTTATAATCTAAAATTCGGTGGTTTGGGTGGCGGTAAATTTTATAGTAAAGAACATCAATTCAAATGTTCTCAAGCTGCAGGATTAAAACATAGTGAAAGATTGAAAACTGATGAAGAATATCGAAAAAAACGTTCTGTACAAATATCTGAGGCAAACAAAAAAAGACATCAAAGAGGTGATATAAAACCAATACAGGAAAATTATTCATGGATTGGTAAAAACCATAGGCCTGAAACAATTCAAAAAATGAAAGAAAGTAAAAAAGGACAAGGTTCGGGTATTCATAACTCACAATATGGAACAAAATGGATTACTAATGGAACTGAAAATAAAAAAATTAAATCTACCGAATCGCTTCCTATTGGTTGGTGGTACGGAGTTAAAAAAGTTATATGGGAGTAGATTGTAATATATGTAGCAACAAGTGTTTCGGGGTACCAGGGTACCACGGAAGTTGTTGCACCATAGAGGACCGTGATTATATCATAGGTTCTCATCACGACACCCAAGAATTTATTGACTCTCTATCTAATAAATTTGGTAGAGAAGTTTCCTATAATGAAGTGTTTGTTGATTACGAAGAGGGAAAAACTTTATTCCCAAACAAATCAACTTGGCAAAATCCAAATAGCTATCCCGCACTTCGAGTTGATTTTTACAACCCAAGATTCCCATGTATTTTTTATAACACAAAAATTAAGGCGTGTTCTGTATACGACATACGTCCTAAAACCTGTAGAGAATACGAGTGTGATTATTTAAAGGAGCACACAACCAACATTTAATAATTTCATAATACATTATTAATACACTTACAGACATACTTTCATAGTTATTGGGGAACTAATTTAAATAATTTTATGAAGTATTTTCTTTTATTTTTATTGCTACTTCCAACATTAGCAATTGGACAAATAACCGTAAACGGTTTAACAAAATCAAAATCCGAAAACATATATTTTTCACATATAAGTTTTAAACACTCAGACGGTGCCACATATTCAACAATTTCAAATGAAAACGCGGAATATAAATTAAACCTTAAATCTGGTTTATATACAATAAAAGCGTCATACATTGGATATAAAGAATTCACAAAAGAATTAAATGTAACGTCTGACTTAACCTTTGATATAATATTTGAAGAAACTGAAACTCAGTTGTCAGAAGTTGTTGTAAGGGCGGCTCCACAAAAGGTGACCGAAGCTTCAATTGTTAGGTCAATACGAAATAATAATGTCGTATCCGATGGACTATCAATTGAATTTATTAAGAAAACTCCTGACAGAAATGTTGGTGACGCACTTAAAAGAGTTGGTGGGGTAACCATCCAAAACGATAAATTTGTATTGGTAAGAGGTTTGGCAGACCGTTATAATTCTGCATTATTAAATAAAACCCCGCTACCGTCAACTGAACCAGATAAAAGAGCATTTTCTTTTGACATAATCCCAACTTCTTTAATTGACAACATTATTGTTGCTAAATCATCGTCAGCAAATTTGCCTGGTGATTGGAGTGGGGGATTAGTTCAAATAACAACAAAAGAAGTTTCTGATAAATTTTTTAATCTGTCATTGGGAAGTGGTTGGGGCTCGGTTTCAACCTTTAGAGATTTTAAGTTAGTTCAAGCTACCGATTTCCCTTCCACATTCCCTTCAACATATAGATACCGTATATCATCAAACGGAGATAAAAGGGCGTATACTAAATTAATTGGTAATCCATCAGTTGAACAGGCTAAATCAACCCCTAATTTAAATGGAGGATTATCATTTGGTCACGCAAATGGAAAATGGAATACATTATTTAGTTCTACAATTAGAAATTCATATACACTAAACAATATTGAAAGAAAAGATTATCAATCATCAACAGAGTTAGCTTATGACTATAAAGATGTTTTATTTACAAAAAGATTTTCAACAAACAGTTTGTTTAATTTAACTTACTTGGGTGAAAATAGATACAGTTGGAAAACTTTAGTAAACTACCAAATTGAAGATTCATATCTAAACCGTAATGGTGATAATTTTGATAACGTTCAGAATGTTTTAACAACGTCTTCGAATCATATTAACAACGTTGTAATTAGTTCTCAATTTGACGGTAAAATTAAAACATTAAATTTTAATTTAGGATACAATTATACGTTTAGAGAACAACCAGATTATAGGATTAATCCAATCACAAAATCATTAGGTGTTAACGAACCTTACGCAACTGCGTGGAGAGACACATATCGTTTTTGGAGTGTAATGGATGAAAACTCATTTAACGGTAACATAAATAAAGAACTCAATAATATTAAAATTGGTGGTGGGTACATTAAAAGGTTTAGAGGTTTTAACGCTAGAATATTTCGTTATCTATCAACAGACATGATGGATGAAATAACAAACAACACCGACAGATATACTGCCGATTTTGATTTGGGGTCTCTTTACTCGATGTATGAAAACGAATTTGGTAAATGGAAAATAAATGGTGGAATAAGAGGTGAATATAATTTATTTAATGTTCAAACCGCAGATTTTAGTGGTACGGAAGTGAATGTTAACAGAAAATATTTAGACCTTTTACCTTCGTTAAATCTCTCATACAACGAAGAAAAAACAAAGTATAGATTCTCAGTAAGTAAAACATTGGCAAGATCTGAATTCAGAGAAGTTGCTAATTTTGCTTATTATGATTTTGTAAGAAATGCTCAAATATTGGGAAATTCAAAGTTAGAAAAATCTGACATATATAATTTAGACCTTAAATACGAATGGTACCCAAAGACAGGTGAAAACATTTCGGTTTCTTTATTTGGTAAAAATTTCATTAAACCAATTGAACAAATTGTTGCAGACGGCTCAGTTCCTTCAAATCTTCTTTTAACTTACACAAACCCTAATTCAGCAATCTTATACGGTATTGAATTTGAAGTTCGTAAAAAGATAAGTGATTGGTTTGATGTTTATACAAATGCTTCGGTAATGAATTCAGAAGTAGAAGTTAATGGTATCAAAAGACAATTACAGGGTCAATCAAACTATGTTTTAAACGGAGGAGTAAACATACATAAAAAGAAAAACACCCTTAATTTAACTTATAATAGAGTTGGTGATAGAATATCATCTGTAGGGTTTCAGGGGTATCCTGATATATTCGAAAATAGTAGAGATGTATTAGACATTACATTCTTACATAAACTTTCAAAAGGAGAAATAAAATTGGCAATAGGTGATGTATTTGCTCAACCATCAATTTATTACCAAAAGGTACAAAACCGAAATCTAATAAAAATAAACAATGAGCAAACAATTTCATTAACATTAAATCTAACATTATGAAAAAATTATTAATTGCTATTTTAGCATTAGGATTATTGAGTTGCGAAAAAGATTTAGGTGGTGGAGAAGATGGACCAATTAACATTCCAACTTCAACAACACTTTCAGGTAACATCAATACAACAACAACTTTAACTGCAGATAAAGTTTGGACACTAAAAGGTTATGTATACGTAACCGACGGAGCAAAACTTATTATTCAACCAGGTACGACAATCGTTTCTGACATTGCAGAAAAAGGAGCATTATGTATTGAAAGAGGTGCTCAAATTATTGCAGAAGGAACCGTAACAAAACCAATTATTTTTACATCTGGTAGAGCGGTTGGAGAAAAATCACCTGGTGATTGGGGTGGTATTGTAATATTGGGTAGAGCAAAAACCAATAGAACATCAGAACCAACAATCGAAGGTGGTATTGGCAGACCGTTTGGTGGAACAAACGATTTAGATAATAGTGGTATTCTTCGTTATGTAAGAATTGAATACGCTGGTATCGCGGCAATGCCGAATTCTGAAATAAATGCATTGACATTAGGTGGTGTTGGTAGTGGAACAATAATTGAATATGTTCAAACAATTTACGCTAACGATGATGCATTTGAATTCTTTGGAGGAACTGTATCACCAAGAAACTTATACGCGTTTGCGACCGCAGATGATGATTACGATTTTGACTTTGGATATAACGGAACC
>Ga0181344_1000674_pt1 | contig 13353 bp, 9 predicted proteins | sample Su13VDMLBDD_FD_130098 | JGI IMG/M metagenome (GOLD analysis project Ga0181344, IMG submission 130098) | Freshwater viral communities from Lake Michigan, USA - Su13.VD.MLB.D.D | ecosystem: Environmental > Aquatic > Freshwater > Lake | place: USA: Michigan | collected 2013-07-15
GAACAACTGCAATGACCTTGGCGATTTCTGCGAACGTCAATGCGTATGTTTATGGTGACTTCAAATTAGGGACAGGCGTTACCACTAGTTCCACATCGTCGTCCGTATATTTTCAAGGGCGTGTAACTCAGACCATTACTTCTAACGGAAGGACCATCGTCTGGGGAGTGGTCATTGCTAAAGGGTCATTTACTGGTCCTCCCACAACGCAGCTTGCGGACGCAATTGTTGTTACAAATTCGGGCGGAATCCTTAACCAAGGGGGGTTTAGTGCTGTCACGTACAACGTGACATCAACCAACTTTGGTACGAGTAGCACCCTAAATATGGGGACTGGGACGTGGACTTTGACCTCGACAGGTATAGTATGGTCCGCTGCAACTACGTCTGTGATCACCAAAGGTACAGCCAACATTGTCCTGTCTAGCACGAGCACTGTTGCAAGAACTTTTGCCGGGGGAACTCAGGCATATAACCGGTTGACTATTGGCGGAGCCACTGGAACGTCAACTACCACCATTACTGGAAACAACACATTCACCGAGTTGGCGTCCACCAAAACTGTTGCACATACGATTGCGCTTGGAACTACGGCCCAGACATTTGGCGCATGGACGGTAACAGGAACCGTGGGCAACGTAGTCACCGTTAGCGGCACTGGAGCAAACCATGTCATTGCGGGGCCAAGGGTTTCAGGCGTGAACTACTTGGCAATGGGTTCGATTGGCTTCACAACAAGCCCCGCAGAGTTCTACGCTGGCGTGAACTCAACGGGAACTGGTTCCGGCGTGATCTTGACAGCCGCTCCTGCTGCCCGCACTCTTTATTGGCGGGGTGGCACGGGCAACTGGTCAGACACAACCAAATGGGATACTGTCTCCGGCGGTCCCGGCCCTGCTGCCATTCCAACCTCAGCAGACGCAGTAATTTTTAATGCTGCCTCAAATGCCACAGCATATACGGCTACGGTTTCTGGTGTCAGCATTGCAAGGTGCGCTTCCTTCAATATAGCTGGTCCAGCAACGGGTAACGTTACTTTTGCGGGCAGTGTGCCAATTGCTTTTCATGGCGATGTTACGGTTGCTGCGACTGGCGTTACTCGCACATATACCGGGGCAATAAACTTGTCTGGGAACGCTAGTCGCACGTTTACAACCAACGCCATCGCTTTTGCGTCAAACGTTACAGTTAATGGTATCAATTCCACTTGGTCGCTTGGTAGTGCATTGAATATTGGCTCCAGTGGATTAACTGTTACAAACGGTTCTTTTGACACGTCCGTAAGCAATTACGCGCTGACTCTTGGTACGATATCTTCTGCAAATTCAAATACTCGCTCCATTACGCTGAACGGCTCCGTAGTATCTGTTAGTGGTCTTTCTTCGTCGGCCATATTTATTAGCCTGATAACTGGTTTAACATTTAACGCCGGGTCATCGCAGATTAATTTATCTAGCACTACGACAGGAATTGCATCTGGTGGGTTGACATTTAATAATGTTGCCTTTACAAACTCTGCATCTGCAACCACGATAGCAATTACCGGCGCAAACACATTTAGCACCTTGTCGTTTGCTGGGCGGACTGTTACTGGCGTGAACCGGGCAACCTTCTCCGCCAATCAGACAATCTCCACGCTGACGCTAAACGCGGGTACGACTTCTGCATACCGTACCATGCTTCAGTCGGACTCGATTGGAACTACGCGGACTTTAGCGGTGACCACGCTGACGGCGGGAGCCGCCGACTACGATTTCAGGGACATTGCCATTACGGGATCGGCTGCGCCTCTGTCGGTTACACGGGCCGGAGATTGCAAGGGCAACAGCGGCATCACATTCCCTGCGACTAAAACCGTGTATTACGGGCTAACTACGTCTGCTAACTTTGGAGTTGTAAGCCCGGGGTCTTGGTCATTGACTAGCGGTGGAGCTTTAGATGATACGGCTTTCCCCTTGGCGCAAGATACAGCCGTGTTCCCTGCCGCAACATATCCGGCCTCAGGCTCCACCATTACCATTCCCAGCAACTACAACATTGGCACCATTGACATGTCGTTACGCACGACAAACACAATGACGCTAAACACGACAACTAGCACCCTGACGATTTATGGGAACTGGATTAACGGCACCGGCATAACTTTGTCGGGGACGACAAATATTACTTTTCCCGGGAGGGGTAGTCAGACAATCACCAGCGCAGGTAGACCCTTTACGCAGGCGTTTACCATTGACACCCCCGGCGGATCGGTCACGCTACAGGACAATTTGGTAGCAAGCCAATCTTTAGCTGGCGTATTGACTCTAACGAAAGGGACATTTGATGCAGCCACATCCAATGTTACTTTGTCCGGCGCTTTGGCTGGGGTAACCACATCGGGAACTGGCACTAGAACGATGGCGATTGGCTCTGGTACTTGGTCGATTGCTGGCACTACGGGGGCGTGGGATGCTTCAACATCGACCAATCTCACTATTACAGGTACAGGCACAATTAGCCTGACAAACGCCTCCGCCAAGACCTTTTCCGGAGGCGGTATCTCCTACTCCGGCATCACTTTGGACCAAGGTGGTGCTGGTGCGTTGACCATCTCTGGCAACAATACCTTCAAGACAATCACCAACACGTACAGTGCCACGGGTGCTACGTCCATCTTGCTCGGCACCACCACCACAACGCTAACCAATCCTTGGACGGCCACGGGTGCAGCAGGCAATGTTTTGACTGTCAGTGGCAGTTCGGCTGCCTCCCCCGGGTCTCTGGTTTACACGGGCGCTGGCACAGCAGCCAACGTCAATTACCTCTCCATCTCCAACGTGCGCGCTTACCCGCTTGTTGATGAATGGTATGCAGGAAACAACTCCACGAACGGAGGCTCTCTAGGCTGGTACTTCGTCTCTGCTAGCACCACGTATGCGGTTAGTGTTTCTGAGTCCGCCACCGCGTTGGATGCGATTGCAGCTGTTCGGGCGTTTTATGCCAGCATTGGAGAGACCGTTTCCGTTTCAGACATTGTTGCGGTAGTCGCCAGCATTTTCAACGCAGCTTCTTCAGAAACTGGACGAGTCTCAGACCAGTCTGCGTCGAGCGTTACCTTTAGCAGCGCTCTATCAGAGCTGGCCCGGGCCTCGGACCAGGCGGCATCAATCGCCTCCTTTAATGGCTCCCTGTCAGAACTGGCCCAGGCTTCGGACCTTGCATCGGTAGCCGCCAGTACCTTCAAAGCAAATACGGCCGCGTCTGCGCAAGCACTGGACGCCGTTGCCGCGCCCGGTTCTATCTACAACCCGACCATGTCGGAGTCTGTACGGGCGTTGGATGCATCGAGCGCAGCCGCCACCTTCCCGGTGACTCTGTCCGACTCTGCCACCATCACTGATTCAAGCGCCGCTGCGTTTACGGCCGTCACCTCGGTGGTTGAATCTGCAAGAACATCAGAGTCCACTTCGTCGCTGATGGTGTTTGCCTCGAACACGGCTGAGACTGCGCGGGCCTTGGACCAGGTTGCTGTGGCGGCCTCAACCTTCAGCGCGATTGCCGCTGCCTCCGCCCAGGCCTTAGACGAGCTGAGCGCTCCTGGCAGTATCTACCGCGCAAACGTCTCCAATGCGGTGTCCATTGCGGACAGCCTCATTGGGGGCTTCTTGTGGAACCCCATTGACGATAGCCAGACGCCCTCATGGGTGCTAGTGCCCGTGAGTCAAACGCCGGGCTGGGTGCAGGTGGATGACAGTCAAACCCCTGGCTGGCAAAATATTGAAACTTCATAGGAACCAACATGACGACCCAATCAACCCCTCTTCTTGGCCTTGCTCTGCCAGTAACGGGCGAACTGTCCGGAACTTGGGGGGATGTGGTCAACGACAGTCTGACATCGCTGGTTGACTCGGCTGTGGCGGGTACAACCACTATCAGCACGGATGCCAACGTCACGCTTGATGCTACGACCCTAGCCAGTAACCAGGCGCGCCAGGCGGTTCTTCTTTTCTCTGGCGCGCGGACCGCGCAGCGGACCATCACGGCTCCGGCTCTGTCAAAGCTCTATGTGGTCATCAACGCCACGACCGGGGGCTATGCGGTCAAACTCGTAGGTTCGGGCCCGACGACTGGATTGACCATCCCCAACGGGGCCACGGCCCTTGTTGCGTGGAACGGCAGCGACTTCATCGAGGTGGGGGCTTCGACTATCGGGTCTCAAACGATCAATGGCGCGCTCACGGTGACGGGGCTCTTCACGGCGGGTAGCGCCATGGTGGAGAAGAGCAATGCAATTGCCGCCAGCAACATTGATTTGTCTCTGGGCAACTATTTTACGAAGACGATTGCAGCGCCGACCACGTTTACGTTGTCAAACACGCCGTCTTCGGGCACGGTGGCGTCGTTTATTTTGGACCTGACCAACGGGGGCTCCAGTGCGGTTACCTGGTGGGCGAACCTCAAGTGGACGAACGGGCTCACGCCATCCTTGACGGTCAGTGGGCGGGATGTGTTGGGATTCTTTACCTACAACGCCGGGACCATCTGGAACGGCTTTGTGCTGGGCAAGGACATGAAATGAGCACCCATGACATCCTGATGGCGGCGCAAGGTGGTGACCAGAGTTTTGTCATCACCGTCAGCATAACGTCTGCCCCGCAGGTGTTTGGCTTCACCACCAGTGGTGTCAATGCAGTGGTGGACTGGGGGGATGGGACGGCTACCAGTCGGATCGATGGCTACGCGGTATCGCCGGCGAGCACTCCAATAAGCACGACACACACGTATGCCTCCAATGGCACGTATGTCGTGCGCATCCTTGGGGATGCCAAGCTCATTGCGGCTACGTCTTGGGTCACAAATTATGCTACGGCAGGCGTAGCAGAGGCGGTTATTGCATGCAGTAACTACGGGAACTTCTTCTCTTCCATGAAGTTCTACAACTGCTCCAACCTGGTTGCCATACCGGATGCGCTGCCTTCGACGGTGACAAGCACGAAGGAGATGTTCTACGGCTGCTCCTCGCTGAACCAGTCGGTAGCGCGGTTCAACACCTCCAATGTCACGGACATGTCCTACATGTTCGCAGGCTGCACTGTGTTTAACCAGTCTGTGAGCAGTTTTAACACGTCTAGTGTAACGAACATGGAAGGCATGTTCGCAGGCTGCACTGTGTTTAACCAGTCTGTGAGCAGTTTTAACACGGCTGCCGTGACGAACATGTCAGGCATGTTTGGTCTTTGTACCCTATTTGACCAGTCATTAAGCGGGTTTAATACAGCTAATGTTACGAACATGTCGGGCATGTTCGTCGGGGCTTCTGCTTTTAATAGACCTCTTAGTAGTTTTAATACGGCCAACGTCACGGACATGTCGGGCATGTTCCAAAGTGCCTCGTCATTTAATCAGGCAATAAATACGTTTGATACCTTTAACGTGACAAATATGGAAGCCCTCTTTGAGGGGGCGAGTTCTTTTAATCAGTCGTTGTCTAGTTGGAACACGATTAACGTGACAAACATGAACAACATGTTTGCTTCTGCAAGCGCTTTTACGCAAAATCTTTCTGGCTGGTGCGTTGGGACCATCATTGCCGAGCCCCCTATTTTCCGCTCTGGCGCAGGCGCATTTACTTCTCCAACCTGGGGAGCATGCCCCGCGTATTCTCCGGCGTCCTCTATTACACGTATTGGATCGGCAACGGGGGTGAACAGCGCCACGCTTCCAGCACACCAGGCTGGGGACCTCATCCTGGCGTTCGTGTTTCGAGATGGCAGCACTACGCTACCTACACAGCCTTCTGGATGGACCTCGCTAACGGCACGAACAGGCTCTCTTTCAGGAGCGGCGTCCTGTCGCCTTGGATACAAAATTGCACAGAGTGGGTCTGAGACTAGCGGCACATGGACCAATGCTACCGCAGCAATTTTTGTGATCTATCGAGGGGCGTACACGACTGATTTGACCAGCACCTATGTGCAGGCTAACAATAACGTGACCACGACCATTATTTACCCAGAAAACCTGTATTGGTCATCGTTGGCGTGGACACTTGGCTTTGTGGGGTCAAACCTAGGCACTCTGGCTATTGAAACCCCTCCATCGGGAATTTCAAACCTTGTGGCCAACTACGTTGATGCCAGCAACGAATCGGCCGCTTTTGACAGTAACGGCCCCAGTGTTTCCTTCGCGACGGCTACCGTCCCTGTGGCAAGTACTTCAACGTGTTTTACGATGACGCTGCGCCTGCGCGTCCCCATCACCCTATAAGGAGCCCACATGTTTTTGAAGATGATTGACGGCGCGCTGCAGCCGTACTCCATGGACCAGCTGAGGGCCGATAACCCCAGCACCAGCTTTCCTGCTACCTTGTCCAACGATCTCCTGGCGCACTATGGCCTACAGGTCGCTCCGCCAACCGTGAAGCCTGAGCCAGTGCCCGTCGTGACAAGCGACAGTGCCCGTGCGCAGCGCAACGCGCTCCTGGCTGCTTCAGACTGGACGCAATTGGCGGATGCACAGCTTGAGACCGAGGGCCTTGAGGCGTGGACCCAGTACCGTCAGCTGTTGCGCGATGTCACCACGCAACCGGGCTTCCCGCAGAACGTCACGTGGCCCACGGCCCCTGCTAAGAGGTGATTTGATGCTGTCACTCATTTCTACCCTTGGCGGCCTGCTGATCAGCGGCCTGCCCAAACTGCTGGAGTTCTTCCAGAACAAGGCTGATCAAAAACACGAACTAGCGCTTGCCCGCATGCAAAACGAGCGAGAGCTAGCCATGGCCGCGCAGGGCTTTGCGGCCCAGCAGCGCATCGAGGAGATTCGCACCGACCAGGTCGCAATGCAGACCGAGGCGCAGATGACTGAGGCGGCGCTAAAGCATGACGAGAAGGTCTTGGAAAAAGCGAGCCAGTGGGTGGCCAACTATGTCGGGACGGTGCGTCCCACGGTCACCTATCTTTTCGTGCTAGAGCTTATTTTGATCAACGGCTTCATGGCGGTCTATCTCTGGAACCACCCCGGCCTGATCACCAGCATCGACGACATCATCAAGTACTCTGACTTGATTTTTTCTAGCGACGAGATGGCGATGCTTGGCGGGATCATCGGATTTTGGTTTGGCTCTCGCCAGTGGAGCAAAAAGTGAAGCTGAGCAAGGCCGGCGCTGATCTGATGCACCAGTATGAGGGGTGTCGGAGTCGTCCATATTTGTGCCCCGCGCACATGTGGACGATCGGCTATGGCCATGTTCTGTACCAAGATCAGATCAAGCATCCAGTGGTCCGGGCCCCTGGATACGAGGGCATGCTGCGCAAGGACTACCCGTTGCGGCCGGAGGACAACCGTGTCTGGACCAAGCAAGAGATTGATGACCTGTTCGCGGTGGACGTCGCGTCTTTTGAACGCGGTGTTCTTCGACTTGTTCCCGGCAGTGCTGGCCGCCAAGGCAGCTTTGATGCTTTGGTCTCTTTTGCCTTCAATGTAGGGGCCGGGAACCTACAGCGTAGCAGTATCCGAATCAGAGCAAATCGCGGAGAATGGGAGGAAGCGGCAGACGCCTTCCTCTTGTGGAACAAGGCGGCCGGGAAGGTCCTGCCAGGCCTTGACAAGCGCCGCAAGGCAGAGCGGGCCTTGTTCCTATCGTAAAGCACAAATGGAGAGTGTTATGAAAAGCAAGCCAGTGTGGGAAACCAAGCGCCCCAAAAGCCTTGGCAAGCCAAAGGCGCTCAGCCCTGCCAAGAAGGCATCCGCCAAGAAAATGGCTAAGGCAGCGGGACGGCCTTATCCCAACCTGGTGGACAACATGCGTGCAGCGCGGAAAGGCTGACCATGCCACTGCTTCGACTGTTTTTGAAGCCTGGCGTCGACAAGCAGAACACCGAGTATGGTGCGGAAGGCGGCTGGGTTGACTCTGACTACATTCGCTTCCGCTATGGGCTCCCCGAGAAGCTTGGCGGTTGGACCCCCTTTGACGGGATTCTTCCGTACTTCGTTGGCATGGTCAGCGACATCTACGCGTGGAATGCGCTGGATGGCGCGCCGTATGTTGCGCTCGGGACGAACCGTAAGGTCTATGCGTTCTATGGCGGTGTTTGGGCAGACATCACTCCAATTCGGAAAACTGGGGCAGCCACGTTTACTACGACTAATGGGTCTGCTGTAGTCCGCGTTAACTGCACGGCGCATGGTGCGATTGAAGGCGACTTCGTCACTTTGAGTTCGGTAACAGGCGACCCCGGGGGAGTCCCCAATGCCAGCCTCAACAACGAGTTTCAGATACAGGAAGTCTTCAGCGCAAACCAGTTTAGCGTCCTGTCCCCAACTGCAGCAACTTCAACGGTTGTAGCTGCTGGGACAGGAACCGCTGCGCTTCAGATTAACGTGGGCTCAGACAAAAGCTTTCTGGACTTTGGGTGGGGCACAGGCACTTGGGGGTTTAGCACTTGGGGTACGGCTCGCCCCGCCTCAGTGTCGCTCAAGCTCTTTGCCCAAACTTGGAAGTTTGACAACTATGGGCAGAACCTGATTCTTCAGCTTATTGACGGCAGCGTCTATCAATGGGACCCGTCTAGCGGCATCAGCACTCGTGCGACGTTGATCGCAGGCGCTCCGACCAAGAGCAAATTTGCTGTTATCTCTACGCCGGATAGGCACCTTGTGTGTCTGGGAACTGAGTCTGTTCTTGGAGACCCGACCAGCCAGGACCCTATGTACGTTCGGTTTTCCAGCCAGGAAAACATCGGGGACTTTGTTGCCACAGCAACCAACACGGCTGGCGGACAAAGACTGACGGACGGTAACGAGATTATCTCGGCGCTGCGATCGCGGGGTCAGATTTTAATCTGGACTGATACCGCCCTTCATGGCCAACAGTACGTAGGTCCCCCCTACACCTTCGGCTTTCAACAGCTTGGTGCGAACTGCGGCATCATCGGCCCGCACGCCTCTGTGGACGTCAATGGCGTAGCGTATTGGATGAGCAAGGATGCGTTCTTCGTCTTCGACGGTACCGTCAAAAAGCTGCCTTGCACGGTGCAGGACTTTGTCTTTGAGGACCTGAACATTGTTCAGGCGGCGTCCGTCAATGCGGCCATCAACACCCAGTTCAACGAAGTCACCTGGTTTTATCCGACTCTAAACAGCGACTACGTCAACCGGTTTGTCACGTACAACTACCTGGAGAACGTCTGGTCTGTGGGAACAATGGACCGCACGGCCTGGGCTGACATTGGGACGTTTGACAAGCCCATGGCGACCAAGTACGACCCCAACTCTACCGAGGCTACGCTGACCACCATCTACGGCCTGACAGCAGGCCGATCGGTGCTCTACAGCCAGGAGGATGGGGTTGACGCCAATGGCGAGCCTATCGTGGCCTATGTTTACTCGGGCTACTTTGACATCGGGGACGGCGATCAGGTGCTGTTTATGAAGCGGTTCATCCCCGACTTCAAAAACCAACAGGGCAACCTGGACGTGCAGTTGCGTCTGCGGCTTTATCCCCAGGCAACGGCGACGCCTAGCTCATTGGACCCCTACACCATCACGCCTACCACGGAGAAGGTGGACACGCGCGCGCGAGGCCGCCAAATTCAACTGCGCATCGTCAGCGAGGACCTTGGCAGTTGGTGGCGCTTTGGCACTATGCGCGTTGACATCCAGCCGGACGGCACACGATGAGCAAGATTACCAACGTCCGACTGCCCAACGCGTCGCCGTCTGGGTACGACCCCGCGCAGTTCAACCAGCTGGTGCGCTCGCTTGAGCAGATCATTTTTCAACTCAATAACACCTACTCTCCGGCCGTTACCGAGGACAAAGACTCGTTATACGCCTGGTACGGAGATGGGGGAGGAAGCATGGATATGAGCGGACTGCCAGTACCTGTCTCACTTGGAGGAACCAATCTAGATGCTTTCGGGCGTCTGCGGGTCAGCAACCCTCTGACTTTGTTTGACTCTTCCCACCGCTACGCGGATAACAACCTGTGGGTCAACAGCATCACTGGCACTGCAGCAGCTACGTTCAGCGCGGATGAAGGCTTGGTCAATCTGACTGTTGGCTCTGCCAACGGCGACCAGATCATCCGCGAAACCACCAAAGTCTTTTCCTATCAGCCGGGTAAGAGTCTATTGGTGATGAACACGTTTGTGCTGGGCACTGCCAAGGCCAACTTGCGTCAACGCGTTGGCTACTACGGCGCTGCCAACGGCATCTACTTTGAGCGCGATGGGACGACCAACTACATGGTCGAGCGCAGTAGCGTGACAGGCGCTCCGATTAACACCCGTGTGGCTCAGGCAAACTGGAACCAGGACCCCTTGGACGGAAGCGGCCCATCAGGGCTGACGCTGGATTCCTCCAAAGCGCAAATCCTGTACATGGATATTGAGTGGCTAGGGCTAGGCACGGTCCGCACGGGTTTCATCATTGATGGGGTCTTTGTTCCGTGTCACAACTTCGACCACGCCAACATCGTCAGCACCACCTACATCACCACCGCCTCGCTGCCGCTGCGCTACGAGATGACCAACACGGCGGCAACCACCGGGGCCAGCACCCTCAAGCAGGTTTGCTCGACTGCTATTTCTGAGGGCGGCTACGAATTGCGCGGCGCTCAGTTGACCGCAGGGACGCCTGTTACGACACCCAAAACGCTGACCACCGCCGGGACAACCTACCCTATTGTGTCGTTTCGCCTGAAATCAACACGGCTTGATGCAATTGCTATCCTGACGGCCATCTCTATCCTGGGCATCACAAACAACGCGAACTACCAGTGGTCGGTAGTTGCTTCTGGCACCACGACCGGCGGAACTTGGGTAAGCGCTGGGACAAACTCTTCGGTTGAATACAACATCACCGGCACATCGTTCTCTTCTACCGGGGGCCGCATCTTGGCGACGGGCTATTTCCAAGGCTCTAACCAAGGGACGACCAGCGTGGACATCTTGAAGGCAGCGCTGTTCACTACCCAGCTAGAGCGCAATCCGTTCACTCCGACTGCTTACGAGATCACGCTGGCCTGCACGGCGGCATCCAACGGGGATCAGGTCCTTGGCTCGTTGGACTGGGAAGAAATTAGCCGATAGGAGTCGACCATGGCAAATAAGTATTTTCGAAAGTACCTCATTCCAACAGCTGCAACGGAGACGGACCTGTATACGGTTCCCGAAGCCAATTCAGCGGTGGTTCGCTCGCTGCGGGTGACAAATGCAGGGGCAGGCGTTTCGGCCATCACGGTTACCCATAACGGCACGGGAACGACCTACTACCTGCAAAAAAATCGATCCTTGACGGTCAACAGCACGTTTGACGTTTTCAATGGCATCCCTTGCGTTTTGGAAACGGGGGATGTCTTGAAAGTGGAGTCAAGCCTGGCCGATGTCCACTTTTACCTGTCCTACCTCGAAATGGACCGTACGTAATGGCTGGACAACGCCCCCACTATTCCCCGATAATGACCGCCATTACCGCGTCCTTTCCCGGCGCGCGGCCCCACACAGGGCCTTTGGCAAAAACTGGAAAGGACCACCATGGCAAATGAAGGAATCATGGCCCTGCCGCAAGGCATGGGAATGCAGGCCCAAGCGGCGCAAGAACAGCCCGTAGCCGTCTCCAGCGCAGACGCCTATGACGCCTCCCTGACGGCTCTCCGGATGACCAATCCGCAAGAGTTTGAAGCCTTCAAACAGCAGCTTCGAGACACCTTCCAGGGTGTTGAAATCCCTCCCGAACAGCTCGATGCCCTGATTGGCATTTTGGAGCGCTTGACCGAAACGCCTCAGGACTACCCCGAATTTGCACAACTGGCTCGTGCCGATGGCATGGATGTCCCGGAAGAGTTTGACCCTGAGTTTGTGGGCGCTCTTCTTGTCGTGCTCAATGAAATGCGTAGCATGGTCTCGGAAACCGTGCAAGATGTCACGAGCATGGGGCCCACCGTAGAAGGCCTAGAGCCCGCACAGTTTGCCCAAGGGGGTCTTGCGGACGTGGCGGCATACCTGCAGTCTCAAGGCCGTGGCGGGGACCGTGTTTTGGCGCACATTACCCCCGGTGAGGCAGCAATGCTGCAGCGACGCGGTGGCGCGGGAACCATTAACCCTGTAACCGGCTTGCCTGAGTACGGCTGGCTGAGTGATGCGTGGAAAAAGGTCACTGGCGCAGTCAAGTCGGTCGTCAAATCGGTCGTCGACGTCACCAAGAAAGTCCTAAAGAGCCCTGTCGGGCGCATCCTGGGCACCATTGCATTGGCCACGGTCCTCGGACCAACGGCTATTGGCGCGTATCTGGGCTCTGCAGGCACTGCTGCCTTGGCATCTGGTACTGTGAGTTTGGCAGCGGGCGGCAATATCAAGGATGCTTTGGTCGCAGGTGCCATGGGCTACATTGGTGGTGGCGGCACGATCATGGGGGTCAATCCCTTGACGTCCGTTGGTCAATACCTGCCTGGCGCGGCCGGAGGCGCACTGAACACGGGCCTCGCAACAGGCGTCATCGGCACTGGCATCGGTAAGTTGGCGGGCATGAGCACCGCAGACGCGCTGAAGATGGGCCTGACCTCAGGCATATCTGCCGGGGCAATGAAGGGCCTTGAAAACTACCGCGCAGATGTGGGCATCAAAAACCAGGTGTTTGAGCGCGCTCTGGCCGGGGATGAAGCGGCAAAAGCCTTGGTAAGCACGCCCAACCCAGACGTTGGAGCAATGCGGGATTATTTGGCTTCTTCAGCAGGCCGAGGAATCCAAGCCCCTGGTCCAGTTGGAGCTACTGGGACGGCACAGGACGTCCTGGCTTCTGGCCCAAATCCTGCAGGTGGATTGCAGATGCCAAAAAGCATGATGGCTCCCCCTAGCATGCTGGATTCAGCGGGCAACTTTGCTCCTGACTACAGCCTGTCGGGCGCAGGTCCTGCTATGCCCACGGCAATGGGGATGGACGGCGGGATGGGAAGCGGGCTAAGCTCTGGAACGACTGCGATGGCTGGCGCTCCTGGAATGGGAAGCTCTTTGGGATCGGGCATTACGGCCCCGCCAGGAACCACTACGACCGCCACCGGAGCGACCAACTACAGCCTGTCCAATGTCCGGCCCTCGGCTGCACCGGCGGGCTTCTTTGACAAGATGGCGTCTGGGGCCAAGAACATCTATAACGAATACCTTTCTCCGGACCGGCCTGGTTTGCCTGCCGATGCGGGACTGATTCGTCGGTACGCCCCTCTGGCTGCAGCAGGCACTGCTGTTGTTGCGGCAGCGGGCGGTATGGAAGGCAGCCCGTCCAATCCGAACCCTGCGTTCAACCGCAACTACACGGGCCTGGACTACATACGGGACAACCCCAACATGTTCCAGGGCGGCCTGGACTTTAGCTACC
>Ga0181344_1000676_pt1 | contig 13329 bp, 15 predicted proteins | sample Su13VDMLBDD_FD_130098 | JGI IMG/M metagenome (GOLD analysis project Ga0181344, IMG submission 130098) | Freshwater viral communities from Lake Michigan, USA - Su13.VD.MLB.D.D | ecosystem: Environmental > Aquatic > Freshwater > Lake | place: USA: Michigan | collected 2013-07-15
ATAATCGGAAGAGACCCCCTCGGCCATATTCTCTGACCCTGGTTATAAATAAAATGCGTCGCTTTAGCATTGATTTTTTTTCCTCGCCTGGATAGTCGCCTATCTTCTCAAGGTCGCCATATATTAGACGTAAATCTCTATAAAAGTCTATGTCGTGATAATGATAAACAGAGACGCTCGTTTTTTCAACATCTTGCAAAATCTCCGCTGACTCTATCACGTCAAGAAAATCCGAAAATGCCCCGCCTTGCTCTTCTACATCATCAGTATCCAAGACCCGGCAATTTATAGCCCGGCAAAAAGTTAAATTAAAATTATATGACGTGAAGCCGTCAAGGTGTGTCGTGTAGAAATTAAAAAATGCGGACATCAGTTGATTCGTGAAGGCCTCCCAATGGAATGTAGATGACATAAAACGTATCATCCCCAGCATCATCGCCTCATTATTTTGAAACATACGGAAGGAATTCCCGCCATCCTCATCTACGTGGAAGCTCCACGTCGTCTTTTGTGTCGCTCCGTTCATTTCCTTGACCTTGTTAAGCTCAGCCTCGCAATACTTGCCCGGCTCATTACACAGGGGGCAGACCTTGACTCCTTGACGTAATGGAAGCATATTAAAACAGGTGAGGCAGGTCTGATGCCTATTTATACAGCCGACCACATTTCCTGAGAGGTCTTCGTAGCACACAGGGCAAGACGTATGACCTTCACGAGTCAGCAAAAATGGAAATTCCTTAGGGGGTAGTGTCGTAAGTGTCTCCCTGACTATGACCTGATGGCGACGAGTCGCAATTTCCCAGCACTGAGACCGCTCGTGCGTCTCTGCCTCATTACCCCAGCCGAAGCGGATTTTGTTCCCTTGTATCCTGGCAGAGCAGAGCGTAGTCGCTCTTTTAAAATTAGGACTGCAAATTAATCCTGACGTAATCCAGTCACGAACACCACGAACAAAGCCAGGTTCGCCCATATTCAGAGCGAAATACCAGCAAGACTCAACCGCTAAAAGGTCATTAAGGACATCATTCTCTCGTCTTGCTGTCATAGGCACATTCGCAAAGCTCATAAAGTCTACATCTTGTGTGGGTTCTACGACACGCATAGAGGAACGCTGGAAGAAGGGGTGCTTGGAGCAGGGAGGGTAGGTCGCCATTCTCTTATACCCTGTCATCCGAAAAAAAAAGCCGGAGGGGTCGGTGGCAAAATCTGTTCGCTCTAGCCTGACGTGTTTATATCAGGAGGGAGTGAAAAATAGTAAAGTTTCCTCAAGTTATTCCGCAAGTTATTTTATGCATTAGAACTTTACAGAGCGTTTAAACATAGATAGAGTATTGATAGTATAATTCTTATTAAATTTGAAATTAGCCTTAGAGCCACCATTAGTTAAATCAAATACTACCTCGTTTCCGTTATATAGATCTTCATACAAATCCATAACATCATTATACTTAGATGACTTCTCCACGACATAATGAATACACTTCTCAGGAATGCCTTTCATTCTGATATGAAAGCCATTCTCCTTCTCGCCCTTAGCGTTGACACCCTCTAGCTTATCTATGTAGCACTTCTTACCTAAGAAGATAGACTTAGTAGCTACGACATCAGTGCACCCTGGCAAATCAAAATCAGAATGAAATTGTCCTAGACCCTTACCTATTAGCTCACGGCCATAAGTCTTTTTGAAAATAGAAGAGAGCATAGGAATATGCTCATTCTTCAAGTGCATTGAATCAGTATCTTGGTAATACAAATCTATTTTATTATCCTCAGCTAAGCACATAACCTCGTTCATAATACGCTTAGAGTTAGATAAGATACAAACGCCGACCTGTGCGATGTTGAAATGGTCAATTAGTGTCTTGACAGTATTGACCTTTATTTTATTACCAAACTTAACGAATGATGTGATCCAGTTATAGTTTCTAGTAAGATAGACTTGGAAATCGTGGTCGCCATTATAAGTATCAAAGAAACGGCTTTCCGTTTCTACAGGCTTCATAATAGACTTACCATAACCAGAATTCATAATAAGCTTATAAACCATCTCTACAGGATTCTTGACCTTCTTAGCCTCTAGACGCTTATTGAATATAGTCATAATTACATCACGAACCTTAGTATTGTACCCCTCATTAAAGTAATAACCACGCACAACATCGAAAGTTATATTCTGGAACTTTATGATGTCTTCAAGTGTATATTTATCTACACGAATTGTTCTTCCAACCATATCATTAGTAAATTCACGAACACCATTCGCATTCTTATAAGACATTAAAGGAAACTTACGATGTATTCCCACAGATGATATAACTATATCAATAAAATAACCATCTTGCTCCTTAATCCAGTTATAGTCAAGATTTTCAATAACCTTAGGAACACCTTTTAGGAATCCATCCATACGAAACATAGCACTGGGATATAAGCTGACTGCATCAAAGTCATTGACAATATCATTTAGACGAATCTTCTGATTCTCGGCACACATAACACGACCACCCACAACACAGCCCTGGATGAAATACTGGGGGACACCACCAAGCTCATTAACGCCATCATAGCATCCCTCATTTACGAAATATTGATGTGCTAGAGAAGCACCAGTTAGAATATTATCAATATCTAGCTTAAATGTTTCCTTAATCCATTTGCGAAATGTAGTATAGCCTTGATATAATATCTTACAGTCAATCTCACAGTAATACGACGAATACTTTATGATGTCATAGGAATCATCTTGCTGTAGATTCCAGCGTTTAATGTTATTTAAGAACTGCTCATGCTCATCCTTAGGTAAAATATCCAGTGCAGTCTTGATAGGTATATGACGCTTTAGTATATTGTCATCAGTATATAATGTATAAGGCATAACCTCTTTTATGGTATTTTCAATACCAAACACCTTAGGGAAATTACGCAGAGGCATAGTAATCAAATGATAAGAATCTTTTATCTGTATATCATAGTCATTGAAACGACCCTTAGCGGATATAAGCTTATTACCACGAGCAAGTTCCGAGACTTGACGTAGGTATTGAATCAAAAATCTAAAATCATATGTCGCATTGTGTGCTATTAGACGAGTATGCTTCTTAAGACTAAATAACATTTTTAGGCCACAATCTTCACCTATGAATTCACGACTACTTGCCCCGTCATATGTACGACATAGATAAGGCTTGTGTTCGCCATTAGGATTAGTCTCAAAGTCAAAAAATACATTTTGAAATTTTACAGACTCATTTGCCTTTACAGTCTTAACAGGTCTTACGCACTTCTCCTGATTATAATCCAGATGTGTTATTTCATCAGAAATCTTATCATAGAACTGGGTAGATGCTATGAACTTATCCTCCATAGTAATTTCAGTAAAGAATGTATTAACATCTTGCAGCATAAGCTTTATTATATCATATGAATCAATATATCTAGAAGCATCTCTAGCATAAGATGTATTAGTCTTCTTATATATTTTATTAAAATCAGGAAGATCTTTTAGCTCATTATAGTTCTTTATAGAATACGATGTATATGGGACTTGCTCAATGATGAAAAAATGGTCAAGTAATCCTCCTATATGATATAATTCTTCATATTGTTTACCATATACACGACGATTATCATGTGCTACATCATCTGTCTTAAGCTTAATTTGTATTTCTAGTGCATCGCATATCTTAGGAAGGTCGCATAATGGAACGCATCTATTCTTTATCATACGCTTAAGAATTTCTTGTTTCTTTATAGACAATCCACCATTTCTTAAAGCTACTACCAAACAAGTATCATCATAATTAGAAACTACAGTTTCAGTCCATATCCCATATCTGGATAAATCAATTTTAGTCTTGTTGTGATATTTAAAGAACTTCTTACCACGCTTCTTATACTTATATTTAGGTTCAATAGCAGTCACCGTGATAGAATCAGCTCTTATAATTTCAGTAGTCACTCTTCCATCACTCTCTGTATTAGCTTCTTCACGAGCCAAAGCTTTTCTTATACTTTCAACAAGTTTAGACCTAGTATCGTCATTAATATTATAGTATTGATCATTTACCTGCACGACCCACATACCATTATCTGAGTTCTTTACGATTAATTCAAATAATTTAGTATCAGCATCATCACCGAAATATTTAGAAGCGGTTTTAAGTTCATATGTTTTACTGATTCTATTTTCCATATTAAATTTTATCTGAGTTGTATAAGCTGTTTCAAGTCTTTGGCGTTTTGCTTCCTTCTTTCTAAGCTCTTCTTGCTTACGTCTCTCTTTTCTATCAGCCTTGGCTTGTTTCTCACGTCTAGCCCTTACCTTAGCCTCTTCCAAAGCTCTAGCTAATTGAGCCTGTGCCTGACGCTTGTCTTTTTCCTTTTGTGCTTTTTCCTTCTTCTGTTGTGCTGTGCGATACTTCATCTCTTGTTGGTTAAGTCTTCTGATTGCAGATGTGTAGTCAGCACGTGATAGTCCAGCGTTTCTCAGGGTCTCGTATTGCTGACGGCGTTGCTCAGTGGAATAGACCAGAGGGCGGTTCATTTTCTACTAGGTGTTCCCAAAAAAATTCTGCCGGGGATAATTAATTCTGAAAAACCTGTCTGACAGATTTAGCAGAGTTATTGTTTTGTATTATGGTGCGTTCAAGTCATTACTCAAGTTATTTTGTTCTAATGCTTGTTTTTTAGTAGCATAACGCTCTTTACTACGTGCTAAGATAGCATCACGATTCTTTATATAGTAATTATGGGCAGTTTCCTTTCCCTTATCATCATAGTATCGTACACGTGCAGCTTTGCATTTATCAGAGCGTCTGTATTTCTGTTGGGGTGTTAATGCCGGAGGATCCATTCTATATTCCTCTAAGAAAAAGATATTTCGTAAAATCCAAGAGAATTAGGTTCGACAAGTGGTATTTGATACTTAGGCTCTTCTTCAACAACTTTTCTTATCTTAATCTTATCTTCCAATCTAGAACGATAATAAACTCCTTCAATCATCGATGGTTTAATACCTAATTTAACAGCTAACTCTTTTAAAGTAGGTGCAGTAATAATATCGCCTTTAATATCGGCTTCCCAGTATTTCTTTACCATTCTATATAGTGTATATTTAATTAAAGGCTCTAAGAGTTAGATTTAAAGTTCCACCACTTGAAATATTAAAACCATTTTGAAAAGGAGCAATACCATCATATTTGAACATATTTAAGGATGTAGAAGCACTAGTAAAATGCCCAGCTGTTTTGCTCATTGTAAATCTAGCATAATAAGCTCTAGTATCAGTTGTATCACCAAAATAGATAGCATCGCCAACTGTGGGATTAGCACCAAAACTACCATCATTGGCTAAAGCATAAAATGTATAATAATTTGTATTTTGAGCAGCAAATGCTGAAAACCCACACGATACTTCAATAAAATTATAGTTAGCAGGATTAATACCGAAACTAACAAATGTTGGAACAGGGTCAAAAAAAGCAACCGTAGCTTGAGAATTATTTCCACCAGGTGAAACAACAAGAGAACTTAACGGTAAAGCAGCTCTAGTTATTTGAATTATACCAGCATTACCTGAGGGCGTAGCGGCTATCACAATATTATTTCCACTAGGTGTTAATGTAATACCAGTTCCAGCAGATATAGTTATTGCACCTGTTAAAGTATTAAAAGAAGTTACACCAGAAGCTCCAGTAGCAGCAATAGCAATATTATTTCCAGCAGGTGTTAATGAAATACCAGTTCCAGCAGATATAGTTACTGCTCCTGATAAACTATTAAAAGAAGCGACATTTGCAGGGATTGTAGTATTAACTGTAAATGCTCCAAGATTATTAGAAACAGTAGTAGCACCAGTTCCAGTAATAGTTAAAGGTCCAGTTCTAGTATTTAAAGATGTAACGCCAGTATTAGTTGGTGTATTAATTGAAATCGCATTACCGACATTAGTAACAGTAGTAGCACCAGTTCCAGCAATAGTTAAAGCACCGGTTAATGAATTCACAGAGCCTACATTTGGAATAACAGGTGTATTAATTGAAATCGCATTACCAACATTAGTTACATTAGTTCCACCAGTTCCAGCAATTGTAATAGGACCAGTTAAAGTATTTAAAGAATTTACATTCGCAGGTATTGTTGTATTAACTGTAAAATCTCCAAGATTATTAGTAACTGTAGTAGCACCAGCACCAGCAATCGTTAAAGCACCAGTTCTAGAATTCAAAGAATTTACAATAGAAGGTAAAGGAGTATTTACCGTAAGAGCATTACCTACATTAGTCACAGTAGTAGCACCTGAACCAGCAATAGTTAAAGGACCTGTTAATGAATTTACAGAAGCAACATTAGGACTTGCATTGATTATTATCTCTTGACCGCTTACAGCAACTGAAGCAATATTAGTTCCAGCCATAATTTCAATATTACCAATTAAACCATTTAGTTCATCAACAGTATTTAATCCAGTTGCAGTTAAAGAAATATTTCCTCCTTGATTTGATACACCTATTGAATTATTACCAGCCGTAATAGAAACATTTCCTATATAACCATTTAGTGTCGTAACACCAGCAGTTCCACCACCTCCATTATTACAAGGATTAGCACCGGGAACTACAAAATTATCGCCACCACAAGACATCTATATTAGTCTTGAGAAATATTACCTATTGCTAATATTTGAGTTGGACCGATTGTAAATACGGAAGCTACAGAAGCAAATACCTTTAATGTTATTACAATATTACCAGCCGCAACTCCAGGAACTGTGGCTAATATAGGACAGGTTACGGAATGACCTGTTCCACCAAATGAATACCTGAATATATTTCCCGCAGTTTGAGTTTGACCATTTATAGTAGTTTGAAAAAAATAGGAAACGTCTCTTATTGTATTTGTATTCGTTAAAAGACTAAAATTACCCCACATGCTTATATTGGAAGTATAATCCGTAGTTAATGTAATAGATAAAACATTTTGAGCGGTTGCTTGAGTTGTTCCTGTAATAACAAATGTATTAGCAGTATTAGCTCTTTCACTAACAACTAGATAAGGATTTATCGAAGGATTAGCACCGGGAACTACCCAAGACATCTATTTATGTATTATAATAAATACGAAATAGATTTTTATCGCCCCTTGTCATCAAGAGCATATTCAATACCTATTGTGAAACTGAAATAAGCATTGTTAGGCTGTACTAGAGGCTGATAGTCCTCATCCAGCAACTGAATCTTAACCTCCTTAAAGTTCTGTGAAAAGATCTCAGTCTTAAAATCGGTATGCACATTCTCATAATTAACTACGCCACCCCATGACATATTAATAGGTATGCGACCCATAATGTTAGCAAGATTGTTATCGTTGTTAGAACCAGCGGCAATATTTGTCGATACGTAAACTACATTCGTTCTTTGAAACACATTAGGAAAACCATCAGCATAAAGAGTTCCAACGGCAGTTACTTCACTATCAGATGTCCAACCAAGACGATAGTTAGCATTATAAGAAATAGATGAACCTTCGTTATTATTCCAATCCCAAGAAGGCATTATAAAAGTAGCATTCACTGATGATAAAAGATATAACTGATTACGATTAGCATCGTAGTTAAGCGTTACAGTTGCAGGCATCGCTGCAGGAGTAGCAGCCGGAAACATAACAGTATTTACATACGAAGTAAAATCAGCAATAGTAGCCCAACGTCTATTTGTGGGAAATAACATAGTATAGTCAGTTCCAGCTACATTAAAAGTCCAAGGAGCATCATTTTTAGCGAACGGCATAAACAAATTAGGAAGAGTCGCAGCTAATAGACGTAGCTTCTTACCCTTCGTAACCGGAACTGATAAAGTCAAGGAAAAGTCCGTTGATGTTTCGGAGGCCTGATTGTTATAAGAACTCAGAAAAATTAAACCTGCGGACAAAGACATTCTATATAGTATTTATATTAATTTGTTCCTCGTATTAATCTAGCCCTTAGTTCCTCAGAATTTCCAGACTGTTTTAAACCTCTAGCTTTTAACATCTCCTTTAACTCTTTATTAGTCTTACCAGCGTATGGATCAACAGCAGGAGCTGGGGAGCCATATGCCTCCCTTTGTGCCTCAGTCGTTGTTAGACCACCAGCACGAGGAGCAGGAGTAGACTCAGAAGGAACTTCTTCATAATCTTCGCCTTCTCTTAAAATAATAACTGCAGAATCCATATCAATTTTTAATCTAGGAACCGCACCCTGTTTAATAGCATTTAGAACATCAATGTAATCTTTAGCTTTAACTTCAGGTAATGTCGCAGAAACAAAAGGAATTCTTATATTTTGCTCTCCCTTATTCATAGCATAAGCAACTTTTCTTAAATCTTCAATCCAAGTTGGAGATGGCCTATCAGATGTTCCCCATGAATATTTCTTTAATTCATCGGTTAGTTTCTTAGTTGAAGAACCACCAGCAGGATATAATCTAATTGCACTATCGTTAATAGCTATCAGTAGTTGTAAAGGATTTAATGTATCAATTGTTTCAGGAGAAAATAATATCTTTTCACCTGCTTTCTTAGTCTTTTGACTATATAATTTATCAAGAATCGCTTTTCCAATAACAGCCTTTGGTAAAGTCAACTTAATACGAGTTTGACGCTGTCTTATGGCCTCAAGTCTTGAAGCTAATCCTTCAGCAGCTATTTCAACCTGATTCTGTCTCTCTTGACCTTTCAGAGTGGCCATAGAGAAAGAACCCTGAGAGGGAGGAACAAACTCTCCTTCTACACCTGTAATCAAATTACTAAACGCAGTAGCCTCATCAGAAGCCTCTTGTGTCGCCATAGAACGACGTAAGAACCGCTTGTAGAAATCAGGGTTCATAAATATTCTATTCGCATCTAAAGGAGCAGTTCCAAAACCATCTCCAGGATTACCCATAGCCTGAGCCATAGCCTGGCTTCTATCAGGCGTGTCAATAGCTGCACTCTGTGTAAGAGGCTCTCTAGCCATAGGAGTAACGCCACGAGCCATAGCAATACGATTTATGAGAGTTTTAGCCTGATACTCTCTGTCCTCAACCTTTCTCGCTTCCTGTAAAGCATTCGCATTACGTACATCTTCTATTTCCTTTCTCGCAGCCTCAGGAGTCGCACCAGAGTCTAACATTCTGCGTAGATAATCATCCTCGTTCTGCTGTCTACGTTGTGCAGCTAGATTACGCATTATCTCACGACTCACACCCAAATCAGTTAAAGAAGCATTACGACTTGCTTCATCAACATCTCTAGCTAGACGCTGTTGTGCTTGGTAATCCTCAAAAGGAGCCATCGCTTCAGCCTTAAACTTTTGATCACCAAGCCGTCTAAGAAGAGCAATAGTTGCATTACCAGTTTCTTCAGGTTGAAATGTATTATTACCAACATTCTCAAAGGTTATTGAAGGATATGTTCTACCTTTGGGAGGAATGGGCGGAAAGATATCATTAGGAGTGCCGATGATAGCAGAGCCAGGAGCATTACCATCGTCTTCACCCTGGCGATAAATACCAAGAGTTGTCTTTCCTACTGAATTACCCATAGTCTGATATCCAGCTGTTGATTGTCCGGATGCCCTGGTTAAGATTGGAACCATATTACCACCAGCCCGGAAGACCTCAGTGCTACTTTGAACTGGCTGTTTTTCAAGTAGTTTTGCAAACGCAGATTTCATTTTCTATTAAGTCTAAATGTAAATTTTTTCCGCCTTTCTAAAATAGAAATGATTGGTGCTAATCCGTTCTTCAAGTCTATGCCTAGGTCTATGGTTTACACTAACAGAGATAGAATGCGTGATGATGAATTACGTTCTGTTCGTGATAAGTATGAAAACAACTCTGCCGTGCGTGTCGATGCTCATCCTAGATTCGGATTTAAGACAATGCTAAGTGGATCTAAAGTCCCCTTACCGACTGCACCTGGTATTGTAGGCGGTAATGTTGATTGGACTAATTCAAAGGTGACACCAGTTACTCATAAATTATTTGATACTTTAATGACAAAAAGAAATATGGGTTTTCTCCCGGCACTCGGTTCTACTCTACGGCTAGGAGAACCTCAGCAACAATCTATTCATACTACTCTTTAGAAAGATGCCTGCAACTGCTTGGATGACCGCCGTTAAGGAAGCCCACGCCAAGCTAAAGAAGAAGAATCCTAAGGCTACGCTCAGTGATGCGATGAAGGAGGCTAAGAAGACATATAAGAAGAAATAATCATATTTCTACGACCCATTAATGCGGATAGTAATCCCGATGATGGTTGGTATTGAATAGGTTCTGCTGGTGGTGCTATATCATATCCTACGAATTGTGTCGACTCTTCGGGAACTGGGTCTTGCTGTAGATATACGACCTTCTTTCTAGGCTTAGGCAATCCTGGTGACTTATTTATAATTGGCTTAGGTTCTCTAGGCTTTCTCTTTGGCTTCTCAGGTTCCGGTTCTGGTTCAGGAATCTCAACTTTCTTTTTAGATGGACGGCGTTTTACAGATTGCAGTTGTTCTATTTGTTTGGAGTTATCTACTTCTGCGCCAGATGCCTTAGGTTGTTGCATCATCGCCATCATTTGTTCCATCCTTAACATTAGTGCGTATGACGGATCCTTCTGCTTCTGTTCTTCTTCTTTCTGCTTTAGCAACAGTGCTTCTTGCTCTGCTATTTTGCTTTCTTCAACCAAACGCTTCTTTGCCTCCTCAATTAGAAGATTCTCTTTCTCCTTCTTTAGACGCTCTCGCTTCTCTTTTAACTTCTCACGAGCAATCTCAGGTTTAGTATTGACCTTCTCACGCTTAGCACGTGTCAAAACGACTTCCTCTGTATCAGACATTCTTATACCTGATACTTAGAAAATTTACTGCCGGACTGTTCATTTACTGTTCGTTTTCTGTTGGATCTTCAGTCCATTCCGAGTTCAGCTCTTGGGATAACTCCCTTTCCTGGTGACCAGAGCAAACCTGTTCTCTCGTATTTGATAGGCTTAGTATTTTCCAAGCCATGTCGTACAGGGGTCGATTTGTCCACTTCGCTATTGTCAGGCAATACAGACTCAACGATAAGCTGCATATCGTATCTAGAACGCCCCTTGTCTTCAACCTCTCCTTCTCCAGATTCTCCCTTAGAATGTCCTCCATATTTGCTACTAAGTAGTTCAGCTTTTTCTTTAACTAATAATAAATCTTTCTTAGTAATATCTTTTAGTTCTTTAGCAATATCTGCTTTAAGATATACTTCACGCATAGCAGGACTTAGACCAGTTGCAATAACTGTCTCATAATCTAAATTTACCCTCTCACATAAGCCCTTGACAGGATTATAAAAACGAAGGGGTAATGGCGCAGTCATTTCTAAATACTATATAGAAAAAAGATGGCGGAACCAAGTGATATGAATTTATATAATGAAGCTAAGCGTGAAGTAGATAAAAGCTATGATAAACCTTCTGCCTATCGTTCAATGGCTTACACCCGGACATACTTGAAAAAATACCGAGAAAAATATGGTGATGACAAAAAAGCCTATAAGGGAAAGAATCCGGAGGAGTTAAAAACTTGGAGAAAAGAGAAGTGGATCGATGTTAAAAGCGTATTGAAAGATCCTAAGAAACCTACAGCATGTGGTAATGCACCGATAAAAGCCGGAGAGTATCCGTTATGTATGCCGATTAAGGAAATACAAAAGTATAGTAAATCTGAATTAGGCTTACTTGTACAGCGTAAGAATCAAATAGGAAAGAAACGTTTAGTAAAAGATGCTTTCTTAAGAGATATTCTAAAGCCAGATGAAATACCACCAATTCGTGAATATAAAGAAAAGTATGTCAAAGATAAACGTCTAAAGCTACCTAAACCTTTACCAAAGGCTGAAGCTGAAAAGATTTTAAAAGAGAAACCTATACAAGTTTCAGAGCCAAAAGCTCAGAGAGAACCTAAGCCACCTAGAGATGTTCTTAAAGGCTATCCTGAAACAGTAATAGAAGAAGTAAAACAAAAATTTAATTTAAATACTAAAGATGACACACAAGAAATAAGAAATAAAGCCAGAAAATTAATAAGGGCGGAAAAAGCTAGACAGACATATATACCTAAGGAACGTGTTAGAAATACAGTAGTCACACGAATTCCAGTTCCTGAAGGAGTTCCAGAAAGTCAAAGAGATTCTTATCAAGAAGAGGAATATAAAAGAATAAAAAGAGAAAGAGCAAGAGCTGCATATGTGCCTAGGCAAAGACCATCTGAACCTTATATGAAAAAAGATAAAGTTCCAGTTGAAAAGAAAACAAGACAGAAAAAAGAAAAACAAAATCTTGCTATGCTTCCTGACCTTCCTCCAGGAGGAGTACAAGTAAGTGCTGAAGATTTCTTCTTTTAACTGACATTACTCCATACCTTTCCAACTACTGCAAAGTATAAATGAACATCTTCTTCTTTAATTGCTTTACTAGCGACTAGCCTACGAACTTCGGCTAAATATGCTATAGTCTTATTAACAAGCTCATCTACATTCGTTGTCATAGCCATATCCACGCTTAAGCACAATAAATTATATTGCGTCATCTATAGAATGCTAAGACTTATTTGGGCGCATTGTCGTGATATACGTGTAGAAGCTTTTCAAAATAAAATAGTATATGATATACCACTTTATTTCAATCTAGAAAAAATGATTAAATTTGATTATAACGTCGAAAGAATATCAGGCGGTCTCCGACTTACTCTGACTAAATCTACTGAAAGCCTCTTGAAATAGCTTCTCAGTTAAGGGCTTTACACCCTTTAAATTATTAGCTAAAAGATTACTCTGACTATGTATCCTTGATTCATAATCAGTTTGATCTCGCTTACCATCTTTATGCTCATTCATGATACCTTCAAGTATCTTAACTGTCATTTGAAGACCATAGAATAAATCAGATAATTCCTGTCCGGGAGTCTTTTCCATTTCTAATTTAGGAATATATTTTAGATGAGCCAGAAATACGATTTGTGCAAGATAGAAGAGTCTGATAAAAAAGATAAGAAATATGACGCCACATTTAGAGAGAAGGGTTGTCCTTGTGCTAAATCAAAGCCTCCGGAGTGTGGAAAGAAAGAAAAGGTAGTATCATTCGGAGCCAAAGGAATGTCAGATTATACAATACATAAGGATAATGAGCGTAAGGAACGTTACTTAACCCGTCATGAGAAAAATGAAGAGTGGGATAAACCGACTACACCTGGTGCATTAAGTCGATGGATATTATGGAATAAGAAGACTTTGAAAGCAAGTATTGCTGATTTTAAAAAGCGATTCAATTTATAGAATGTTTAAACAA
>Ga0181344_1000677_pt1 | contig 13317 bp, 8 predicted proteins | sample Su13VDMLBDD_FD_130098 | JGI IMG/M metagenome (GOLD analysis project Ga0181344, IMG submission 130098) | Freshwater viral communities from Lake Michigan, USA - Su13.VD.MLB.D.D | ecosystem: Environmental > Aquatic > Freshwater > Lake | place: USA: Michigan | collected 2013-07-15
CTTGGCTTTAGATCTCATTTCTTCTGGATTGTGATACATCATGTGTAAAAAACTCTGTTTAGCTTGTGCCCTGCTAGAAAATAAGTCATCATTTCCTGAGTTCTTAGGTAGTAATTTGGGAAAATGGGTGAGAATAAACTTATAAAGTTTACCATTTACAGTCAACTCGGGAAAGTTGGCAGTCTGTATCTCTTTATTGATAAGGGTTCTAGGGTTTTTAGGAAACATATTGATATTAGGAACTATATTATCTTGTTTAATGATACCTTCTGCATATGATCTGTTTAGTATCTCTAGTATCTTTTCCTTTGCAAGTTTTTTAGTACTTGATTTTACTTGTATTATCTCTCTTATTATAGGTATTACAGATTTTACTTCATCATACAGAGTAGTGCTTGTTTTGAATAAACTTAGATGGGAAGTTTTGATGTTATCAGTCCAAAAGGAATCTCTTAGTAGTGCATTAAAGTGAAATGGCTGACTATTTTTTATGTCCAACCCAACTAAAGTGTTTCCTTGATAAGTAATAAAGTTTCTTAGTACAGAGGGAGCTTCAGTAAGACAGTTATACAGCCTTTCTCCTGAGTCATCTATATTGAATTCATGTTTACGCTTATCCCATCTCTCTAGGAATTCTTTGTAGGATGATATTTTGTCATGGATGAAGGTGGATCTTTCATTAGCAGTCATGTAATAGCCAGATAATTCTTGATACATCTTTCTTTCTAGAGTATTTACAAAATCAGATGCTTGATCTTTGTCCATATTTAAACCTGGTTTATTAAGTAGCCACGAGAGTGTAAATACTAATGGTTTAGCTCTTTCTTTTAATCTTACCAGCTTTTCTTCTTCATAGTTTTCAATTTTCTTTACCAGTTTTTTTTCTTTTAAGGTGTAAAATTTTGGGTCCTCATTTTTAAATTTAGGATTAAACTTAAACTTGTATGCCTTGTGTGCAGAAGATGAGAATTTGCCATTGCATATTATTATTTTTTTACAAACAAGATGATCTATGACGGCTTTATAGTTATTACCAATAATTTTTTTTAGATGTTTGGAATACAGAGGTACGAAGCTAGTTAGTTTAACTTCATCTTTTTTCTGCTGGTGGATTATAGCATGCATGACCCAGCGGCAGGAATGATAAAAATAGTCTAGGTCTTTCTGCTCCTTGGCATTAGCACATATAGTATGTTTCTGTATTTTTCTTATTTTATACAGACGAACATCTTTTTTTTTCTTTTTGTCTATAGCATTAAAAACATGCTTTAAAGTTGTCTTTGTTGTAAACTGCATAAGGCAAAATTACTGTCCTAAATAATTTTTTTGTATCCAGACTAGTTAACAACATGAGGTCATTTATTAGCATTACTTTATATTTTGAAATAACAGGGAAATTGAATCAACAATGCAAGAATTTTTTAGGTCCGGCATTGTAATTTATATGTGCTGATTAATGCGGATTCCTACTAAGACTATTAGTCTTGAATCAGCATTTTGCAACAAGGGAGATCATCTTCATTATTTTAGACCGGACAAACTAGAAATTCACACCAACTCCTCAGCATGCATCTCAGCTTGCTCTATCACGGTACTTACTGCACGTGGCTGGTCATCCGGGGGGTATTTGTGAAACCTTAGTACTCTCTTTACCTCTAGACGGACTCTGTCTTTTGCTGACTGTCTCACTGTCCAGTCTATGGTAGTGCTGTTCTTGACTCTCTTTACCAACTCCTTGGCTATTTCTACTAGCTTAGCATCTCCCATCAGGTCTATGGCTGACTTGTTACAAGTAAGTGCATCATAGAAGGCTTTTTCTGTTTCTGTTAAACCTAGATCATTACCTCTAGCAGTTTCTTTATTGACATCACTGGTTATTTCCAGTAACACCTCTATCATCTGAAGTGCGGTTATGCTCTTGCTGTTATACCTAGAGATAGCATCCTGTAATCTCTCAGAAAAGCTTCTGTCTATTACGGCATTCCTTTTAAACCTCAATTTGATCTGATCAGCCAGCAACTTCTTTAGTAACTCTATGGCAACATTCTTCTGCTTCATGTTTCTGATGTCATTCATGAAGTCTTCACTGAATATGTTTATCTGTGGCTTCTCTAGGCCTGCTTGATCTAGTAGATTAATGATGCCGTCTGATGCAACTGCTCCTTCTACTAAGCTTTTTACCGTGTTCTCAAAGTCTTTCTTCTGCTGACCTGTTACTTGTATGTCATACTTGGCTAACCTGGCTCTAACTGCCTGAAAGAAAGCCACCTCATGTACTATCTTTTGTGCTTCTGGTTCTGATTTAGCTAATGCATAAGACTTACTCAAAGCTGTTACTTCACGGAGGTATCTCTCCTTACCATTTTCAAGTGATAGTATATGTTCTTCTGCATCTAGTATGAGGTCTAATTTCTTTCCTGTATTAGCAGTAAAGTACAATGTATAATCAAAGCCATGAAACATCTGCTGTACTACTTCATGTTTACTCATCATGAGGTTAGCAGCTTCATGTATGTCAACTGTGATGTTTCCCTTGCCCTGACTTTCTGTATATGTCTTTAGTGCTTCTTTTAAGTTACCCGTAACAGGTACATAGTCAACTATCAGTCCTCCAGGTTTGTCTTTAAATACTCTGTTTACACGCGCTATGGCTTGCATAAGATTGTGACCACTCATGTCTTTATCCAGATACAAGGTATGCAGTACAGGTGCATCAAAACCTGTTAGCCACATATCTACTACGATAACTATCTGCAAGGCATCACTTTCATCTTTTAACCGGTTAGCTATAAGAGACCTTTTTTCTTTATTACGGATGTGAGGTTGTAAAAACTGATCATCAGAAGAGCTACCTGTCATGATGACTTTTATACTTCCTTGTTCATCATCATCATGGTGCCACTCTGGTCTAAGGTCTATAATGGTGTTGTACAAAGAGACAGCTACTTTTCTGGTCATACATACTACAAGAGCTTTACCTTTTAAAGTCTTGGTTCTATCCTCATAGTGGGTAACAATGTCTTTGGCTACTATGGCTAATCTATCCTTATGTCCTACAATGGCTTCTTGTCTAGTAGCTTTCTCTACCGCATTTTTTACTAGATACTCGGGGATACCTTCTGAAGCTTTATTTAACTTGGCTTCTAGGTCATCTATATAGAAGGTATCTAGTTTTAATTTGACAAAACGGTTATCATAGAAGATAGGAACTGTAGCCTTGTCTATTACTGCACGCTCTATGTCATATATATCAACATACTCTCCAAATACAGCTTGTGTATTTTTATCTGTACTCTCTACAGGTGTACCCGTAAATCCTACAAATGTGGCATTAGGAAGGGCATCATGCATGTGTTTGGCAAAACCATAACCCAGATCAGTACCTATTTCATTGCCTGCTTGATCTTTGATGTATTTAATTTTAGCATCAAAGCCATACTGGGTACGGTGTGCTTCATCTGCTATAACAATGATGTTTCTTCTATCAGATAAGAGATCAAATGTGTTGCTGTTTTCTTCTGGTAAGAATTTCTGTATAGTGGTAAAGAAGACTCCACCAGACTGTCTGTTTTTTAACTCTTCTATTAAGTTACTTCTGCTATCTATCTGCACTGGAACTTGTCTAAGTAGCTGTGCACAGTTGGCAAAAGTTTCAAATAACTGGTCATCTAAATCATTTCTATCTGTGATGATAATAACTGTAGGATTATTGAGTGTCTTCACCAACAAACCTGAGAAGAATACCATGGACAAGGATTTACCAGAACCTTGTGTATGCCATACAACACCTCCTTTTTTATTACCAGTAACATCACTTGCTTTTTGTGCACTGACTACAGCCTTTTTTACAGCATAGTATTGGTGATAAGCTGCAATTTTCTTGATGACACCTGTCCTGATGGTTTTGGTCTTTAAGTCCTCCTGATGATACCTCTCAAAAACTATGAAGTTTAAGATGAGGTCTGTGAGCACCTGGGTATCCAACATGCCTTCCATCATCACACCTAGTTCATTGGATCTAAGGGATGCTTCTGTTTTACCATCTGCCGTCTTCCAACTCATGAACCTAGATATATCACTGGTTATGGTTCCTGTTCTTGCTTCTAAGCCATCTGAGATAATCTCTAAGCAGTTATATACAAATAGGGAAGGGATGGTGTTGTGATAAGTTTGTAGCTGGTCATATGCTTTCTGCAGAGTAGCATTCTCATCAGTAGGATTTTTTAGTTCTACTACAACAACTGGAATTCCATTTAGATACAAAATAACATCAGGTCTCTTGTGCTGACCATTTTCTATGATAGTAAGTTGATGGGTAACACACCAGAAGTTGTTGCTGGGGTTAACATCATCTACCAGCTTTGCTTTAACCGTGCGTTCTTCACCTTTGTCTATATAGGTAACATCAACACCTTCTGTGAGCAAGACATGAAACTGTTGGTTAGCATGTACCAGGTCTCCGTTGCTTGCTGCACGTATAACTTCTTTTACCGCATAAGGAATAACCTGAGATTGAAGATGAGGATTTATTCTTGCTATAGCAGAGGTAAGATGAGATTCTATGACCACCTCTGAATAGGATGTTCTAAGATCACTGTTTTGATCAGGATCCAACAACTCTGGAGAGATATAGTAAAAACCAGCTTGCTCTAGTTTTTCTACCATCCATTGCTCTATATCATCTTCAAATATCTTGGTCATATACTAACTCTTACTTGTCCTGACATGAGTTTAGGGAGAAGGGTGTCTCTTGTTATTTTCAAATTTTGAATAGATTGTTCATTATGTTTTATTTTGTCAAAAAGTGGTTTTATATGACTGCAAAAAGTATCAATAATATTTATTGGAGGTAAGGTAATTTCTAATGATTTAAATGCGGATTTGCTTATCTCCATAAAGGTAGAACCATTAGAATATGAATGTATGTATTCCATATTATTCTTTAACCATAGGTAAATAAATAGTTTGTTGTAACCTTTATTGTCAAGCACAGCTATGTATCCTTGGTTTATACACAATGGTATTTCTGCAAATGCAAGTACTCCAACAGGAGCTCTGGATGACATTAGTAATGTGCCTTCAGGAAGAAGACCAGAGCTTACTTTTTTTAGTCCAGCTTCAGTAATTTTTCTTTCAGTATTAAAAAGATAAATTCCAGACAGTGTTGTTATATCTCTTGGGGATGTCCAATTTATGTTACCATTCCAAAATTCTGGGTTGCTTGTACTTGGTGTTGTACCTCCAACAGTAGTTAATATATCATCTAGTCTTTTAACCTCCCACTCCTCTTTAGCACCTTCTACAAACCACTGTCTAAACAAAGTCTCCGCCATCTCCTCTAAGGTCTTGTTGTTGCGGTGTAGGAGATCTATCTTATTATCAAGACTGGATAATACTTCTGCTATGGCTTGTTGTTCTGGGAGAGGGGGGAGAGGAAATGAATATTTTAACATAGCTTCTTTATCTCCCCGGGGCATTTTTGCACCTTTTGAAGTATGTATAGTCAGTTCAATAAAGTCAGAATTGCATAAAGAATAATATAGGTATTTGTTTAGACATATATTTTCATTAGCTCTGAATACTATTACATCCGGCGATACAGTTCCGTTAAAGTTGCTAAACCAAACTTTTTTAAAGTAAGTTCTAATATTGGAAAAAAGAATATCTCCGCTTTGAAAGGTATTAACAGAAGTTGACTCTGGAAGTTTCTCTGCTTTATGAATTCCTCCAAACAACGGAATCATATTTTCTGTGGAGATGTAATTATCTAGTTTAGCCTCTGAAATAGGTGCTTTTTTACTTACTATTTTTGCAACTTCATTAAGACTGATTTCACTCATCACCAACCTCCTTTAAACTTGCTAGGTTTAAACGTATTCTATCATTTAAAGTAACTTCTTCCTGCATCTGTTTCTCTAACTCTGCTTGCAGGGTAGCAAACTTCTCTGTGAAGTTGAAATCATCTTCTTCATCTGGTAAACCAATGTATCTCCCCGGGGTGAGTACATAGTCCATGGCTGCAACTTCTGTGATAGTAACAGACTTACAAAACCCTGGAACATCTTGGTAAGCATCTCTGCTGTTTAACCAGTGGTGATAGGTGTCTGATACTGATCCAATATCTTCATCCGTAAACTCACGTGTTCTTCTATTGATGAGGTGACCTTGGTTTCTGGCATCAATAAACAAGATCTCTCCTTTTCTCAATCTGTTCTTGTCTCTATTCAGGAACCACAAGCAAGCAGGTATCTGTGTATTTAAAAACAACTTGGTGGGTAGGTTAACAATACAGTCTACCACACCATCTTCAATCATGGCTTTTCTAATTTCATATTCACCAGACTGCTTGGTAGTCAATGCTCCTTTACTAAGGACAACTCCTGCTTTACCTTTGGGTGTAAGGTGATGGATCATGTGTTGCAACCAACCATAGTTGGCATTACCTACAGGAGGTGCACCGTATTTCCATCTACCGTCATTTCTCAATAACTCACCACTCCAGTCACTGATGTTAAAGGGTGGGTTAGCAATGATAAAATCTGCTTTCAAATCTGGGTGTGCATCTTTCAAGAAACTACCTTCACTGTTCCATTTTACTTGTTCAGGATCTATACCTCTAATGGCAAGATTCATTACCGCAAGTCTCCAAGTAGTCTGATTACTCTCTTGTCCATAGATGGTGATGTCATCAATTCTACCTTGGTGTTGCAGCACAAACTTTTCACTCATGACAAACATACCACCACTACCGCAACAGGGATCATATACTTTACCCTTATTGGGTTGTAGCATTTCAATCAGTAACTGTACTACAGATCTAGGAGTATAGAACTGACCACCTTTTCTACCTTCTGCAAGAGCAAACTGACCAAGGAAATATTCATACACCACACCCAACATGTCTTTCATCTTAGCAGCTTGTGTACCCAGATTAATGTTGTTGATGAGATCTACCAAATCACCAAGCACCATTTTGTCCAGTTGTGGTCTAGCAAACTGTTTGGGAAGTACACCTTTTAACTTGGGGTTATCCTTCTCTATGAGATCCATTGCTGTATCTATGTCTTCACCTATAGTAGGAAGTTTTGCTCTACTCACTAGGTATGACCAACGTGCATTTTTGGGAACAAAGAATACGTACTCAGCACTATAAACATCTCTGTCCTCTGGATCATCATATGCGTAGTTACCTTCTTTATTTACAATCTTAGCATGTAACTCTTCAAATGCATCAGATACATACTTTAAGAAGAGCAGACCCAATACATAGTGCTTGTATTCAGCGGCATCAATGTTCTTTCTCATCTTATCTGCAGCAGACCAGAGCATTTGCTCAAAGGGTTTCTGTTCTGCAGGTTTTTCTTTCTTGGTTTTAGCCATATGATTATACTACTATTTTTAGAGAGGTAAATATAAGGAGAAACCCAAAGAATGATATTTTGATGTGTTTTGTTTTTTAGTACACCAGAAACTGTGAACATTGGTTACCACTTTTCAACAGAATTTTTTTTTGAAACCATTGATAATACAGAGGTTTTAAAAATTACTTTAATGAGATTACCTCTTAAGGAGGAAGGCTGCATTTGTATACTATTGTATAGAGGGGTAGTTTTGTTTTTATGAAGAAAAAATACATTAAATTAATGAATCAATACTTTAAAAGTGTTGATCAATCAGTTGATCTTGGCTGGTATTTTGAAAACAATGGGTTATCTGATTTTAACCATTTACAAGAGTTGGAGGAGGCCATAGATTATTTAGAAATAGAAAGGTATCTAGAAAGAGTAAAATATGATGATTATATAGTTATTCCGACAGATAAGGGAATAAAGTTTACTAAAAAAAGATGGATTATTCAGTATCAACAGGTATTGATGTCATTATTAAGAAAAATAAAACTTCAATTCATAGTAAAATTGATAGGTAAATACTTCGGTGCCTGGTAGAGACCATATAAAAAATAAAACCCCAGATATGCATCCAGGGTTTAGTGATATATAATAGATCTATGTAAATAACTTTAAACTTAGCAAGATTAAACCACAGAACATGATGCTGTGGAGTATCCTGTCACCTTTTCTATTATTTGTAGATTCATCATATCTATTATCTTTTGATCAAACTGCTCTAGATAAATTCCTGTAACCTTATTTCCATACTCATGACCCAAGGCTTCTGCTATGAGGTCTTTGCTATACCCCAGTTGCTTGGCTATGTTGGCATAAGTGTACCTGAATACATAGGTAGAGAGATCCTCTTCTGTGCCAATTAACTTGCCCAGTTTATGCAGGTGGTTGTTCAAGACTTTAGCACGTTGCCTAAGAATGGCTATTTTTCTGGAGGTATTGTTTACATCAGCAGGGGAGAGCCAGGAGACCAAGGTATGTGTGTCTTTCATCTCATCAAAGAGCAGTTTTATCTCGGGTATCAGCTTCACACTGTATAGTTTTCCTGTCTTTGCTCTCTTGTAAATAACCCTTCCAGCTTTGATGTTTAGAGGTGATAGTAACATGAGATCCCTGATGTTGATACCTCTTAGCATAAACAACAGTTTACCTATGGTCCATGCATGATACAAGGGATGCTCAGAGGAGAGCTGCAGCTGAAAGTATGCTTGTACTTCTGACAAGGACAGAACACGTGGGGTAGTTCTCTCTTTACGTATAGTAAACCCGCGGAAAGGATACCAGGCATAAGTAACCAGTTCATGTTTGATGGCTTTATTACAAACAGCTTTCAAGGTTCTCATGTACACACCAATACTGTTTACCTTCATACCTCTCATGGCAAGTTTTTCTTCTACAGCATACAAGGTCTTGGTATTGATCAGATCAAAGGGCTGGTCTACATTCAGTACTTTCTCTATGACATGCAAAGACATCTGGTACACATCAGCACCGCCTAATCTGTTGCAGGATTTTAGCCGTGAGATTTCATCCAACCAGAAAGTTCTGATGGTATGTACTTTTTCATCTTTTTGCACGAGATAATCACGGAGCTCTTTTACAGAGAAGTCTCCTGCACGGTTCAGAACATAGTTTTGCATCCTGCTAGAGTAGTGTGATAAGATCTTCTGCACCTGCTCATTCAGTGCTCTATTACCCAACACTATACACCGAATAGGGTCAAAGTTCTTTTCTAAGGTATATACTCCAGTAGCAATGTTTAGTTTATGTGATCTGTGGGAAACAGATATTATGAATGGAAATTCACCAGCAAGGGTAGGTCTTCTGGTATCTAATGACAATTTTATACTCGCCATAATAATGAAGTATTATGACAGACACATACAGGTTTTCATTTGCACGGAATTTGCGTGTATCGATGCAAATCACCCCCCAGTTTCACCTCATTTCCATCATCACACTCACTAGGAGAAACTCACACGTACACGAACAAAAAACCCCATAAAATATGGGGTTTCGGAGTGTTGTAAGTTGTAGCGAGAGAGGGGCACGATCCCTCGACCTCATGATTATGAATCATGCGCTCTAACCAGCTGAGTAGTATGTGTATCAAGGGTTTCAGAGTTTTGGTTAACTCTATTTGCATGTAATTTGCATGTGTCTGTCTATGTTAATTTTAATAGATGATTTATATTTTCCCGAGGTCAGCAAAACTTGCATACTCGTGCACAGGACTCATAATAATATGATCCAGTAGTTTGATGTCCATGAGGTCACAGGCATTTTTTATTTTCTCAGTTAGTTTAATATCCTCCGTTGAAGCTTCTAAGTTTCCGCTAGGATGATTATGAGATAATATGATACTGGATGCCAGTGATTTTAGTGCAATGCTCATGATGAGTTTGATATCTACCACCGTGCTACTTACTCCACCTTTGCTAATGGGTATAACTCCTAGAGGTGTATGCGACTTATTTAACAGCAGTAACAAGAACTCCTCCTGACATGCCATGGTATCATGGTTATAGAAGGGTAGCAGCACATTAACGGCATCTTTAGAGCATTGAATTTTTTGTGTAGTTCCTGAGAACTTTGCAGGAGAGTAGCTGAGTTTGATCTCCTGCACATGATGATGTATTTCTTTCATGGTATTGATTACATGAAAAAAATGGAAAACAGCACCTAGTTTCTCCTCTGCATTTTTTAGGCATCATTCTAAGCAATGTAATTCAGATGTAAATATTCATAGGGGGGTATGTTGTTGAGGTAAGGTGGAGGGGGTGGTTTGTTAGAGTATGCAGTCAGAATCTCTTTTCCGTATGAAAAAAATCAGAAAATTAGAAATACAAAAATTCCTATATTTGAGGTATGAAGCAAGTACTTATTTTTCTTTTTATAGCTGTTGATGTCATGGCTTTTTCACAAGCACCACAAAGTATACCTTATCAGGCTGTTGTAAGAAACACAGATGGTTCAGTAATGGCTAGCACATCTATCACCATGACCTTCAAGATTCATGATGTTTCAGCAACTGGACCAGTTGTATATGAGGAAACACACAGTACATCTTCTAATACCCAAGGTTTGGTTTCCCTGAATGTTGGTGCTGGTTCTGTTGTGACGGGAACTTTTGCTAGCATCAATTGGGGATCAGGTGCTAAGTTCTTGCAGGTACTCATGAATACAGGTTCTGGCAATGTGGATTTAGGTACACAGCAAATGATGTCAGTACCTTATGCTTTGTATGCAGAGAAAGCAAATACTACTAATGTTTCTGTGAGTGCTGTTGGTGATACTTTGTACTTAGGTAATGGTAATTTTATTTTGGTGCCTGGAATTAGTAATAGTAATATACAGGTAGAATCTGGTTTGGGTGCTTCATTATTACCTGGAGTTACCCAATGCGCGGCACAGACTATCTCAGCATCTGGATGTGATGGATTGACAACATTGGAATACCAAGGTTATACCTATGAACTAGTTGAAATAGCAGGTCAGTGTTGGTTTAAAGAGAATTTAAGGGCTTCCAGTTTTAATGATGGGACACCTATTACATTTGCCAGTAATATTCCTACTTGTAGCGGAATATGGAGTGATGTATCAGCATCTAACCCACAGGCATACTATGGCTATTACTATGATGATTTGCAATTACAGGCGGAATACGGAAATATTTATAATTCATCATGCCTGATTAATCAGAATTTATGTCCAATAGGTTGGCACGTGCCTTCTATGTGTGACTTTCATTATTTATCCCATAGTCAAGGAGTGTCCATAGGAGACATAAACTCACTTCAAGGCTACTCTGATCGCTATGGGGCAAATACTTATCTTCCTGGAAAGTTACTTAGTACTGATACGTCTTCTTGGGACTTTACTTCCCCTCTATTTATGCCGAATAACAGTTCTGGACTCAGCATTAAATTGGGGGGGTACAGAAGTGGCTGTGGTGATGTTTTAATCGGTGGAGGAAGTGATTTTTGGATTTATACTCCTGATGAAATAGATGGTTGGTTCAACTTGCATCAATTACGTATAACCCCAAGTTCATTATATCCTGATGTGTTATTTTTAAATTTTTCTAGGTTTAATAGTATGAATAATACCTTTTACAATGGAATTGATAATCAGGGTTATTATATCCGCTGCATAAAAAACTAGATCATGAAAAATAATTTTCTGGTTGTTTTATTAGTTACGTTGTCATTGATTACAAATGCTCAGACACCTCAGAGCATCCCTTATCAAGCTGTAATAAGAAACACAGATGGTACTGTTATGGCAGAAGCTGCTATTACAATGACTTTTAAGATCCATGATGTTACTGCTACGGGCATTGTGGTTTATGAAGAGAATCATACATCTTCTACTAATGCACAAGGATTAATTAGTCTAAATGTAGGCAATGGCTCTGTAGTTTCAGGTACTTTTTCTGGAATCAACTGGGGTAATGGTGTAAAGTTTTTACACGTATTGATGAATGCAGGTAATGGGGTTATAGATCTTGGAACACAGCAATTGATGAGTGTGCCGTATGCTTTGTATGCTGATGATGTAAAAGTAAGTGTCAGTAATACTGGAGATACCTTGAATTTGGGAAATACGGTATTAGTAGTGCCAGGTATAAGTAATAGCACTTACGGTACAAATTTACATTATATACAAGGACCAGGAGTAACTGATATTGATGGTAACTTTTACTCCTCAGTTATTATAAATGATCAAGAATGGATGTCTCAGAATCTCAGAGTAACAAAATTCAATGATGGAACTATTTTTAATTTCAGTGAAGCTAATCCGTCTATTTGGAATATTAATCAGCCTGCATATTGCAGTTATCAGGGAAATATAGTGAATGATTCTATATATGGAAAAATATATAACTTTTATGCGGCTAGAGGATATGTAAATGATGGGATATGGTTATCAACGGTTAACGATAAGAACCTTTGTCCCACTGGATGGCATGTCCCAAGAGTAGTAGATTATTTGAGGTTATTCAGTTATATTAATGGTGATTTATACTTACATGCTGTTACTGCTGGTGATATAGGATTTTGGAATGACTCTTCAGAGGGATTAAAGAGCTTTAATACTTGGCCATTAGATACAATAACAGATCAAAGGAATATTTTTGGTTTTAATGCACAATCTTTGGGTTATTTAAATTCTTTGAATTCAACTTCTATAACCCCGGTTAATCCTGAACGTGCATATTTTTTTACAAAAGAGTTTTTTCTAAGTCCGAGTGGTCCAAGTTCAGGGTATGTGATAGAAATTCAAAACAGTAATGCAGAACTTGGTTTGAATAGGGCAAATCTTATTTCGTTGAATAGAAGTGACGGTGCTTTTATCCGTTGCATCAAAGACTAACCAACTATTTCTTCAAGAACTTTTGAAGAGGATGTGGTTCGGTGATTTTCTTCTCAAACTTCTTTTCATCAGCTTTTCTAGTAATATACTCCCTCATCTCTAACATGGCGTTGTGGTCATTGTATATGGTTTCTTTAAGTTCTGGAACCAAGGCCAAATATTTTGAGTAAACTTTGGCAATAGTATTTCTAAGAGTTTCAATATGTTCTTCTGTTGTTAATATACTATCGTGTATAGTGAAGAAAGGTATTTCAGGGTTGATCTTTCTAACTTCTTCCGCAACTTTCCTCAGGATAACATAAGCTTCTACTCTTTGTAATATTCTAGGGAAGTTTTTGTAGTAGTTATTTTTTAAAAGCATCATTATAGCGGCTTCCTTAGGAAATAAATTAAAGAATATGAAGAATACCTTCTTGGCTTTAGATCTCATTTCTTCTGGATTGTGATACATCATGTGTAAAAAACTCTGTTTAGCTTGTGCCCTGCTAGAAAATAAGTCATCATTTCCTGAGTTCTTAGGTAGTAATTTGGGAAA
>Ga0181344_1000678_pt1 | contig 13316 bp, 3 predicted proteins | sample Su13VDMLBDD_FD_130098 | JGI IMG/M metagenome (GOLD analysis project Ga0181344, IMG submission 130098) | Freshwater viral communities from Lake Michigan, USA - Su13.VD.MLB.D.D | ecosystem: Environmental > Aquatic > Freshwater > Lake | place: USA: Michigan | collected 2013-07-15
CCCAGTCGGCAACGTCGAACCTCTTCGCGTCCTTCGGCACTAGACAACCTCTTTCTCCTTGGCGTGTGCGATCTTCAGGTCGCTTTCGATTAGAGCCAAGATGCGTTCCTGGGTCCAGACAATCCGTTGCTGCGCTTGGACAACCTGCTGTACCGCATGTTCGTGCGCCTCGGCGTTCAGGTTCGCCGCCTGAACGACGTTCTTGAGGGCATGCAGACTTTCTCGCAGCGTGCGACGATCTTCGTCAGCAGACTGCCGATCTAGGTCCATGCGAGTCAGAAGGGCGTCGCGGTCACGATCAGACCTTGAGACGATCCACTTGACGCCCGCAAGAGCTCCGCCGACGACAGGGACAACGATGGTCATAATCGTTTCCCAACTAATGGTCACAACTTCTGTCTGGAGAGGCATGGCTAGTACATAAATCCTGTGCTAGGGGAGGGTCGTTTAAATTCCTTGCTTACGCGAAGGCCGAAGCTTGTCAAAGGAGCCTTGATAAGGCCATAGGCAAGGCCATCTTCGCGCATGGATTCAATGATCTCGACACCGCTGATCGGCAGCGCGTATTGGCTGAGATCCCACATCGACTTCCATGAGAAGGGATCGAACTCTCGAGGCTGTCCAAAGACGTTGGTGCCAGAGAGGTAATCCACCGCCATGCCCAACGTAGGAGTCAGCTTCTTGCGGCCAAAGTTTGTGGCTTCCTGATACCAGGTGGCCTGACCGAACTCCGGATCGGTAGATCGGATATCCACCACTTTGCCTGTGGCCGTCACCTTTGTACCCGCGACAGAGCGAGCAAAGAAGGTGATGAACTGGGCAAGGCCACCCATGTAGTCGATCTCTACGTCTCCGATTCGGATCTTGCCGAAGGAAGACGCCCTCGGGTCATCAAAGAACTCGACCTCGTCCTCCTGATCGAAGGCTAGGGCAAACATCATCGCCGCCGCTCTGATGCCTAGGTATCCGCCGAGGAACCGACCGTATTGCTTGGCGATGGACTTCCGAACTATCGCGCTGTTGCCAGGGTCTGCCGTGACGTTCAATCCGGCAAGCTTCAGCGGCATCAGGATTAGCTGCATGCGCGACAGGTAGAGCTTCGGAGCCCAGAATACATGGCTCATGCTCTGGATGAAGTTGGTGAACGCACGCTTGGACTTGGACCTAGCAATGCGCTGGCTCGCCGCGTCAAGGCCGGCTGTTTCGCCACGGCCCGTAGCGATGTTGACGAACCCCGCCACGCTGCGAATCTCCTGCTCAGTCGGAGAGGCCGGCATGGACTGGATCAGCATGTCCATCATGTTCACACGCTGCAAGTTCAGGTACATCGTGAATGCTCGGTTCGAGCCGCGCACTAGGCTTCCGATGTACGGGATCTTCTCCGCCAACTTGGATCGCAGGAGTTCTTCTGCCTGGGTCGGGTCACCGTCGATCTCACTCAGGTCTAGGCCAGAGTTGGGGAACCGCGACTGCACGATCTGCCGAAGTTCTTCGTGTCGGATCTGGAAGTACCTTTCGGCATTCGGTCCGACCGAAGCGCGGATCATCTCCGTGATCCAACCAGGAGCCTTCTCGGGGTATGCGATTGTGTAGAAAGCGCCCTGTGTCAGTACCGCGCTGAAGTCAAAGAACGTCCGCAAAGCCACCTGAAGGTTCTTCAGGTTGAAGACGTAGGTGAAGAACCGCTGAAGAGCAGTCTTGTTGCGTTCAACGATCTCCTCGTTCAGGGCCATTGCCCGACGCTTTGCTGCGTCTGCCTTGACCTTGGCCTCGAGCTCTTCCTCGGTCTTCTTGCGTTCAACGCGAACTGGCGCGGTGTACTCAATCCCAGTTGTCTCAATCTGAAGTGCGATCTCGGCCCACTTCTCCTGCTGCTTCATCAGACGCTTGAGGTTCTGACGCGAGGCACGCTCTTCAGGAGTCATCTTGGGATTGAGTTCTGCATCAATCTCTTCGGCTTCGGCACGCAGGCGCTCGACCTCGCTGTACACCACCCGATACTCGGGGCTCATGTCGAGGTACTCCTGGACCTCGGCTTCGCGGGACTTCTTGCTGGCCTCGATCTCTTCCTTGGTCCTGCGCTTAAAGTCGCGCTTCAGGACACGCTCGCTCAGACGCTTGGCTTCAGCCGTCTTGTACAGCATGGCACGGCGGAGCCGACGCTCGACATCCACTTCGCGAGCAGCACGCAACTGCTCCTGAAGACTTTGCAGTTGAGCATAAAGCTGCTTTGCTTCATCGCTCTTGGGGTCAAACGGCTTCGCATCCTTGGGCTTTTGCGGCGCAGCAAGCTCCTTCTGGACAAGCTCGATGCGTCGCTCAAGAGCCTTGACTTGAAGCCCCTTGGCCCTGCTGTCAGCCAGTTGCTGTTGCAGCGACTTCAACTTCTGCCGAAGGTCCTTTTCAGCCTGGCTTACTTGACCGATCTGCTCTGGGGCCTTCGGCTTGTAGTCAGGAGACAGCTTCTTCTCGGCATCTCGGATGCGAGCTTCAAGCAGACGGATGCGGCGCTCTTCCTGAGTAGGCTTCGGGTTCTGCTGCTCACGCATCGCCTCGACTTCCGCCTCAAGGCGTGCGATTTCGGCAATGTCGGCAGCGACTTCAGGATCGGACTGAGCGACAGATTGCAGTTCGTCAGCCTTAGCCTTTCGGATGGCTTCGATCTCTTCCGCCGTTCGCTTCTTGAAGTTCCCCTCGGCAAGGCGTTGGCTTAGGGCATCCTTGCGATTCTGTAGGTTGCGCTTAAGCAGGAACCTCTTCCGATCAGGATCGGACTCCCTTAGGGCAGCGAGCTCGTCCTTCAGGGACTGCAATTCAGCGTACAGGGCCGCAGCCTTTTCGCTTTCGGCCACGAAGGGCTCTGCCTGCGTAGGCACAAACGGACCCGACATCCGGCTGCGAATTTCAGCGATGCTGCGCTCAAGCTCGGTGATCTGGTCATTCTCTGCGTGCAGAATGTTGTAAGCCTCGCGGGCCTTCTTCAGCTTCTCGCGAAGCATCAGAAGCTCGGAGTCAGGCTCCACACGGCGACGGTCGCGGTTCAGGCGCTCCTTCCGCTCAATCGCGTACTCAAGGTCAGCGATCTCGTTTCTCGCGGAGTTCTTTGCCCTGTCGAGCGCACCCTTCGCGTTGTATTCGCTTCGAGCGTTGATGCCACGCAAAGCAGCCTCTCGGTGCCACTCTCGAGTCACCTGGCGCTGACGGACAGACGGATCGACACGACCCTTTCCAGTCAGTTGCGGCGACCTACCTTCAAGGACATCGTTCAGCTTTGCCGTTTCTCGAGACTCACCGCGGATCTGGGCAAGCTTGACCTTGATCGTGTCCTTGGTCGCGGGCGTGTAGTCTCCGTAGTTGCTGAGGATCTCGTTCGCAATCTTCGGCGTGATCGACGGGTCAACCTCCTGGAAGAAGGCGTGAACCTCGGCCACTACCTCTTCAAGCGTGGCATCGATGTTCTGCTCAATGACGGCTTTGGCGATCTTGGATGCGATCCGATACAGGGTCCTGCGTGACCCATCCGGCCCCATCGCTTCGCGAGCGTCAGCGATGTTGCTCTCTCGGATCTGCGACGCGGCCTCGTTCCAGTAGTCAGCAAGCACAGGGCGGTACTGCTCGCCAATGACCTCGGACACCTCGTCCGCCCACTCTTCAAACGTCGCGCCTTCTCGATTGCGTTCGCCAGCGAGCTCGATCAACTTAGCCGTGAATGCCGCGGCTTCGTCGCTCGGAGCCGGAGATGTCATGCCAGGGAGACGCAAGTTGAGCGAGGCCAGCCGGCGAAGATCGTCCTTGATGGCTGCGATCTTCTTCTCCTTCTCCGTCATCCGCGGCTGTTGAACCTTAGGCTCCTTGGGCTCCTTAGGCTCCTTAGGCTCCTTAGGCTCCCGAGGCTTTCTAGGCTTCCGCTCCTTCTTGGATTCGGCGACCTCCTTGCGGAGCTCTGCGATGGTGTCTTCCAAGAGTTTGCGCTTGTGCTCCTCCTCTGCTCGAACCTCGCTCTCCTTCTGGGCAAGTTCGGCGTCACGGATCGCCTCGTATTCCTTTTGCACCTCTGCGCGAATACGGGCAATCTCGGCTTCGTACTCCGCCTCGGTCATGTCGTTCTTGGCGCTGTCGAGGGCGTCAATCGCACGACGTTCCATGACATCGAGCGAGAAGTCTCGCCGGATCATCATCTTGCGAAGGTTAAAGGCACGACCAGCCTCGACACCGACGAGGTAGACAATCTGACCAAACTCCTTGATCGACTCTTCTGCCTGCTTAAGTGCCTCTTCGTTTGCCTTGCTGCGGTCGATCTTGAGGTTGTTCAGCGCCTGATCTCGGACGTTGTACCTACGATTCGCTTCAAAGGCCAAAAGCGCAGTTTCAGCCGTCGTAGTCGGGCGCGGGTTTGCCATCAACTCGCTCACCAGGCGCTGGCCGCGGGTGAAGTCAGCGTTGAACAGCGCCTTCGCGTTCTCGTAGCTCTGAATGACCGGCTCGCGGTCATGCTCCTGATTGATCTCAATGCCCATGGCATCAAGGTCCGCCTTCTGCTTGGCGTTCTTGATGCCAACCTGGTCGGGGCTGAAGTCCATCGGATCAGCCGGCGACAGAACGCGATTGGCGATCTCGGGGATGTCGTCCGGCTTGATCGGCGGGATGTCGCGCGGCGGAGCATCGGGATCCCCAGGAGGAGTCCCTGCCTCGTCGCGAGCTACCGGCTTCGGCCCCGCCGGCTGCGGTTGGCCTCCGACAGCGCGATTGCCACGGCCTGCTTCTGGGGCCGGCCCTCGCGGACCAGCTTGCGGACGTTGCTTGACACCACCTTGCGGCTGCTTCCCTTCTTCAACGGCACCTGCGGCCTCCTTGGGGGTAATGGGGGCCTTGCCCTGGGCAACGGCCACCTTCTCGGTTGCTTGAAGGACCGCTTCCAGCAGCGACCCTTGCTTCACATCCACGCCAAGCATCTTGGCGACGGCGTTCACAAACGAGTTCCAGAGCGACGTGAGCACGCCCTTGTCTGAAGAGTACTGCTTGCTGTTCAGCCACTCTTGGAACTTCTTGTCGGTATTCGCCGCAGCGACGAACTCCTCGACGTTGGACATCTCGTAGTTGAACGGACCAGAGTAGCTGAGACTTAGGTCCGAGTTCAGCACGCCGCCTTGCAGGCGAGAACGGTCAACCGTAACGCGACCGTTGTTGTGGACCGCACGCTGACCAAACTCCTTGGTGTACTCGTTCCATGCGGCGATGTAGGTGCGGACCAGTTGATCCGCCCCTTCGCGAAGCAGGGCAGCACGCTCCGCCGTGTCTGCGTTCGCAACAAGGTCCTTAGAGGCCGTGTCGCCAGACGCGACCGCAGCATTGAGCACGTTCATGTACTCGCCGCGCTCCATGCGACTCGGGACGTTCTTGATCGTGCCCGAAAGCGCATCCTGCGTCATAACGTGAGCGACCTCATGCATGGCATAGATCGTCGGCGTCGAGTTCAGGAGCTCGATGGGCGAGGCAATGTCATAGGGTGCGTTCTCTCGGCCCGTTTCCTTCAGCACGAAGTTCTGCTCAAGACGATCCGACTGCGTGCCCAGCATCGCACCAGCGATTGCCGCGTACCCAGACTTGTCGTTCTCCACAATGTCGGACAGCAGGGCATTGACCGTTCGACCTTCAGAGGGGACAGCGCCGAACTGCTCTCCAAGCCAACCAGGGGCTCGAGTGGAAGTCGTTTGCTCCATGCGCCCAGACGGAAGCGCGTAGCGGATGTCGCCCGTCTTGGTGCGTGGCCCGTAGGCAGCGTCCATCGGACGAGGCTGAAGCACGGCGTTCTTCACGAACGCTCGAGAGCCGACCATGATGGCTTCGCTGCCACCCACGACCGACTGGCCCGTCACCACATCGATGAAGTCGCTTGAGCGAATAGGGTTCCAGCCCACCTCCGTCCACACGGTCAGGTCAAGGATGTCGGCAGGCATCGCTTCGATGGCCGAGTACTGCCCTGCGACCGTAGCCATCGGCTCCTTGGCCTTGCCCATCGCAATCTCGATGGACCCCGTGCGCGTCAGGAACTTCGGGTTCAGAACCCTAGCAATCCCGATGTACGACACGGTCTTGCCGACCTTGCTGGCTGTGCCAGGTGCGTGGACCGTGATCGTGTACACAGGATCGCCGGCCTTGACGGACTTGGTGAACGACGGGATGTCGATGCGGAATTCGTACTGGCCGCCCGCCTCAAGCGGGGCATCAACCTTGCCACGCCTAGACGGATCCATGTACTTCAGCAGTTGAGCCCGCGTAGGAATCGGATCGGGGCCCTTCGCGACGAACGGGTCTAGCGCATCGACAGCATCTGCGTACTGACCGACAGTAATCTCGCCCATGCGGAGTCGAACAGCCGCCACGGCGAGAGATCGAACGCGGTCCCGAGGAGCCTTGTTGTACGCCTCCGTCTCCTCTGGAGTGCGCGGGGCGTATTCGCTCGCAAAGTCTCGCGGAGGAGCATAACGGCGCGAGCGGAATTCGGTAGATTTTGCAGATACTCCATATTCTGCGCTTATCTTTCTGTACAGCTTAATAAATTGACGTTGAGCGTTAGCCGCCTCTCTAACTTTTCGGTTCCGCTCTTCCGTTTCTGTAGAAGAAGCCGGAAGATCCTTGCTGCGACGATCAAACTCATTAAGCTTGTTTTGTAGATCGACCAACTTTGCTGCTTCTTGAGCCAGTTCATCAAACCCACCTTCAGCGGCTGTTTTCTGAATCCACTCAAGCCACTCGATCTCTGAAATCTCAGAATCTCCAGATTCGATTGCTCTCAATCCCTCGCGGATACCTTCGAGTGCCCTGATTTTTGTGGCGTACTTTGCCTGCTCAGGAGTTTCTTCAACGGTAGGCGCTTCTTCACCAGCCTCTTGCGGCTTAGGTGTGTAGTCCGCTAGGCGGGCCCGCGCCTTCTCTAGCAGGTCATTTGCCTCTTCAAGTTCAGATTGAAGTTTCTTGATCTTGCTGTAACGATTTGAGCGTTCAAACCCGCTGGCCGGACCTTCCTTGATGGGCTGACCTTCCAAGGTCGAGATCTGCTCTTGCAACTTTGCGGAGCGGTCAACCGCCTCGTTGTACGCAGCCTGAGCCGAGGAGAGATCCCGCGGCATTACATAGATAGTATTGCCGTTGGTGTATTCCTTCGTTGCGACCTCAATTGGCGTCATAACGGCAACAACTTTGTTGCCCTGAACAAAGGCTATTGGGCGTCCCTTGACTCTCGGAAGTCGAACGACTGCATCTGGGTATCGATTACGCAGAAAGTCAAAGTATTGGGCGTCCGCAAACGCAGTTTGACCAGTAAGGGAAGCCAATGCGTACATCGGCATTGTGACTTTATCTGACTGACCCTTACTGAGCGCAGGATTCTGCTTGTAGACAGAGCCAACAACATTTGCGGGACCGCCAAGCGATTGGAGGCTTGGAACAACACCTTGCCATCTGGGCTTAGAACCTTCTGAGAGGCCATCGCGGTCCTTGACCTTAGAAAGAGCCCGATCAAGAATCGGTCGATCCTTGTCTTCTCCAAAGAAAAGGATTACGCCATCGGTGTAGACGTTATCCTCAATGGCAGTACGGGCAAACCCGTACTTCTTTTTCGTCAGCATGATCTTGATAATCGAACTGACCGTGTGAGGCTTGGCCCCTTCCGTCCCTTCTGGGATTTGGGTTAGCGACGAGTCGACAGCCGACAGCGCCCGAACCTCAACAGGTCCGACCAACGGTGTGGCGGCAGTAGGTGTTGCGGCCTTGGGCTGGGGCGCCGGAGGAGCCTTCGCCTTTTCTTTGCGGCGGACAGGCTTTGGAGCAACCACCGGAGCAGGAGGCGTCAGAGCAACATTCTTAGGCTTCCCCTCAAAGTACCGAAGGCGCTTTTCCGCTGCGGCAATCTGCTCTGCATTGTCTAGTGACTTGGCCTGCTCAAGAGCTTCCCTAGCAGATTCAATGCTGTCAGGCAGGACTTCAAATTGCTCGCTTTCGTAACCGCTTACGATGGAAACGATGCCGACCATCTTTCCATCTTGCCTAAACGAAACTACAGGAGCCCCGTGGTCTTTGCGGGCATTATGGATGTGGAATGTGGCGGTCGGGTACTTGGAACGAACCGAGTTGAACAAGACAGCATCCACAACCGCCGTTTGACCGTCATCAGATCCAAGAAGATACGATGTGCCCTTGTCAGAGTTTCGATTTCTTAGTTCGGATCTTTCGCTGTCCAGGATGAACTCATTTTCCGGATACGCCACAGCGATTATGCTTGCAGTTGCAGTCGGGGCAGCATCGCCAATAGCCGAAATTACTTCGGAAATTTCTTTCGGAGGCCCGTCAAACTGGTCCTTGCCTTTCCCCTTCTTGGCATACTCCGAGGCAACGCTTTCCATTGCCTGAATGTCTTTGTCGTTCGCTGCGAATGCAAAGTAGCTAGTAGATATCCATCCGGTGCTCTTGGTTGCCGTGTAAAAAGACTTGTACTGGTATCTTTCGTTAAACCATCCGCGAACAATCTGTTCAGTAGTCATCGGCCTAAAGCCCTTGGCCTTAGGCGGAGCTTCGGTTAGCTCTGTGTCATAGATTGAATCGATGGAAATCGTAGTCCGCGGATCCTTTGCCTTGATAGCGGCCTTCGCCTGCTGCGGAACAGTAGTCTGTCCGCCGACCGTAGCGACCGAAGGCTCTTGGGCTTCCGGCTGCACCACAGGCTCAGGCGTGAGCGCAGCGGGCGGCGGCTGCTCTCCTCGAGCAGCGGCTTCCGCAGCGGCTCGCGTCGTGTAACGGCCTCCGACCGTGGCTCCGCTCTCATCCGTGACAACGTAGTAGGGGCGTGCTGCGGGGCCCAGCGACTGGACGCCAGCAGGGAGCTCGTCGAAGTAGATCCTGCCGTCCGATCCGCGGATCGGGAAACGCTCGACAACAGTAGGCTCGGCCACGACGGTCGGCTCTTCGGCTGGTGCCTCCATCGTCGGCTCTGCGGCCAAAGGTTGCGGCTCAATCACTTCCTCGCCTGGGATCGGAATGCCGCGGAGCTCTGCTTGATACCTGAACTCGTCAACCTGGGCCGGTGTCATCGCGCTCATGTCGCCAGCAAGAACAGACGAGATCTCTTCGTCCGTCATCGCCTCGACTTCAGGGCGCATCTCTTCGGCTTCTTGACGCTCAACCTCGGCAATCTGAGCCGGAGTCTCAGCGGGCGGGGCTTCTGCTCGAGCCCGCAGGATATCGACCACATCCTCGGGGCTGGTCGTATCGGTGACGGTGATGCCGTTCTCTTCGGCTACACGCTCCATCTGCCTTGTGATGAACGCAGGCACTCCTCCTGCATCGACCTTGTCGAGCAGTTCTTGAGCAGCCGGCGTCACCGCCGCAGGGACTTCTTCCGCAGCGAGGAGCTCGGCAGCAGGCGCAGTCGTGGGCGCCACGGGTTCGACAGCCTCCGCAGGCGCAACGCGCTCAGGCACGGGGATGCCGCGACGCGCGGCCTGCTGTCGCAGCAGGTTGTACTCGCGCTCATCCAGAGGGCTCGAGAGCAGCGACTCAATCTGCGCCGAAGACATCTGGCCGACGCTCTTCGTCGTAATCGGCGTCGGCTGGAACTTTCCGACTGGGCGCTTCTGAGTCGGCTTCGCAGCGGCTTGTGAAGCCTCGGGGGCAACTGCGGCCTCGGAAGCAGGCATCTCCTCCTGGGGCGCGATACCGCTCAGGTCGGAACTAACCAGTTCGCTAAGAGTTTCCACCTCTTCCCGCGAGAAGACCATGGCACCTTCGCTGTCGGTGCCCACGGCCTTAATGACACCGTCATCGCGCAGACCCACAAGTTCGCTGGGCGACACGTCGAGGATTTCCGCAGCCTCAACGGCGGAGACACGTTCAACCGGAGCCGCCTCCTCCGCAGGGGCAACTTGAGGAACAGCGGCTTCTGGGCGGAACGGCTCCCAGTCAGCGGGCAGGCCGACTTCACCAGCCACAGAGAACGGAACGAAGTCCTTCGGAAGCTCCTCTGCTGCAGCCTTGGTTTCGGTAGCCGGCGCCGCAGCGGCCTCGGCCTCTGTCGGGACCTCGGCAGAGCCCGCGTACTCATCCATCTTGGTCTGAATGTCACGCGGAGGCTTCTCGCCACGCTGCTCGTAGTACGAGGAGATGCCGCCCATGACGGCGCCAGCAAAGAAGGCGGGGATCTTGTCGGCACGCAGCATCGATTCCCAGACCGAGATGTACTCTCCGTCGTTGGCAATCTCCTGCACGGCCTGCGTAGTCCAAGCCTGCTGCACCGCCTCTTGGATGACTTCTTCTCCGCCTTCCACCAGGGCGGGGAACATCGACCGCTTGATCAGATCCCAGAATGTGCCGCCCGTAGCCTTGTTGAGGCGACCGAACGCTCGAGTCGCCTGCTCGCTGATCGGGACAGCTTCGGTCCAGCCGGCAGGCGCTGCTGCAAACGCTGCCTGCATGGCCTTTCCGTGGTCGTTCTTCGTGCGTTGCAACGTCTCCTGGTACGCCTGGGCCATTGTGGCCTCGGCGCCGGAGCTCGCCGTCATCAGCGCGGGCAACGTCGCAGGGCGCCCAGCCGCTTGAAGGCCCATTTGCAGAACCGTGGACATCGACTCTCCAAGCGTCGGAACGGACGCAATGGGAGTGGACCACCTACTTCCCCAAGATGCAGCTACGCGAACTCCGCGGGCTGCTTCGGAGGTCGCCTTCAGGCCACGGGCCATGCCCGTAGCCACGCTACCGAACTGACCGAAGCGAGCGAGCGCCGCGGACTCAGCAAAGAAAGGCACGCTGCTGCCCAGCGCCTCAGAGATGCGCGGCAGAATGTTCTTGGATGCCTTCTCGTTGCGCGAGATGAGATCCTGGGCTTCAGCCAACTCAACGGATCGAGCTTGGCCGTACACATCAATATCAAGCGGCGTGTACTCGTCCGCGATCTCAGGGAGGTTGTTCTTCTTGCGATACTGGTTGACCGTTTGAAGCAGCATCCGCTGGCGACCCAAAAGCCCCCTGTCTCGGATCAACTGCTGATAGATCTGCTCAGGATCCGCCGACGCATCTTCGGTCGGCTTGTATGCCGCAGCTTCACCCTCCTCCGCTGCAAGCTCCTCAGGAGTCATAAACCGCGGGTCGCGCAGTCGCACGGGGGCTTCAGTAGCCCCGTACATTCGACCCTTGAAGAACCGCTGCTCTGTGCCCTTGCGCCGTTCCTGGGCAATGGCTTCGGCATCCTGCCTAGCCTGAATCATCTTGGTGTTGTGCTCAGAGAACAGTTCTAGGTCGTCTCCGAACGCAATAGCCGCCGTAGAGGCAATCGCCCCTCGAGGAAGAGCCTTGAGCGTTTCAACCGCAATGTCGCCTGTAGTTACAGGCCGCTCAGTCTGGAATCCTCCAGCTCCCTGCTCTTGGTTGAAGCGTTCCGTCTCGCGCTGATTGTAGTCAGCGATCTGACGAGCCAACTCCTCCAGCTCCGTCTGATCGGCAACGGTCTGCTCTTGGCCTAGAACTGCCGCTCGACGCTCCTTGAGGCGTCTTTCCCGAAGTGGCTCAAGCTGGATGTCCGCGGCACTCGGGAGCTCAACAAGATCGGGCTTGTTGGGACTGATGGTGATCCCAGCACCAAGCAACTGCTGCGCGAGAGAGTCCAAGTCATCAGACGGCTTGTTCTGCTGGGGCATATCGAGATCCTAACGACTTAGATCACTTTGCTCCAGACTGCGCTTGCTTGCTGGCTCCGAGTCTTCGCTGGGCCTCCATGACAAACCGCTTCTGCTCGTCGGAAAGAGAATTGAACCGATCCATAAGGGCCTGACGTTCGCCAGCCCTTGCATCAGGCTCCTGACCCTCTTGGACCTGAAGCGGAGTACGACGCATCTGCCCCTGTCCGTACACCTGATCAAACGAGCCTTGGTTCGCCTTGTTCACTCTAGAAAGCATGGACGAAGCCGTTTCTTGCAAGATCGTCTCCTTAACCTCCTTGGGAAGCTCGGAGAAAGTCTGGTCGTCGTACTGCGGATAGGTGCTCTCGTCCGCCTCTAGGGCAGCCCGAAGCTCTCCCATCTGCTTAGGCGTCAACTGGGCAGGCTTGGGTGCTTGCCCCTTTTCGGCACTAGCAGAGTCCGAAATAGCCTTGGCTTGCGCGGCTTGAGTACGACCAGCGACGTTCATAGCTGAAGTAACAAAGCGCCCAACAATTTCCTGCCGACGCAAGCTACGGTTAAGTTCGTTTTGACGCTCCACCGCTTCGCGCTGGATCTTGTCTGCCATCATCTCGGCATATTGCTTGTCGCTAACCCAGAACTCGCGGGGATTGCCCTTGAGGTCCGCGTCTTCCCACTTTCGATAGCCTCGAGACAGTTGTCCGATGTCGGAAAGCACCTTGTCTGGGTCCACCGTGCTAGTCCTAAACATCAGACTTCCATAGGCAGCGTCGATATCTGCCCGATTGGGGTTGTTGTCCCAATTGCCAGACGCTTTGAGGTTGTCAATAACCGAAGCCGCCGTCGCAAGCGCGTTGGGAATCTTGGAAAGACGAAGTTCCTCTGCCTCAATAACGGTGCGTTGAGCATCCATTTCCTTTCTTAGGGCGGCAGACTCAGCAAACTGCTGCTCCGGAGGAAGGCTCGACAGTCGGTCTAGGCGCTGCTGGAAACCCTTCAGTTGAAAGTCGTACTTGTCCGACTTATCCGCAGACTGCAAATCGGTTAGGAAATTCTGGAACTCCGCAGCGGCTCCCTCGACATTGCCGCGAAGCCCCCGGTTCATAATGACCTGGTCAAGGCCCTTTAGGTACGTCTCCTGAGCTCCAGGTGGCAAGGTCTTGGCGTACTCAATGCCGCGCTGGCGAAGCCCATCAAGCTCGTTCGCAAGCGCCTCTGTGCCCGTCTGAGATGCGGGGGAAAGAATGCCGCCCATCGGGCCAACGCTGCCCGTAAGCGGAGGCGTCGGCTGGCCCGTCTGTAGCGGAGCGTTCTGCATCTCGTATAGGTTCATTGCAGCCTCTGCTCGCTTAATGCGCTCAGTCTCTGCAACGTCACGATCTTCAGCCTTCCAGCCCTGCTCTTGGCGAGCCCACCCCTGACGCTCGGCAGCCATGCCCATGGACTGCTGCTTGGCTTGGATGTCCTGCTCCGCTGCTCGGGCTTCGATGCCGGCCTTCTTGAGCTGCGTGCCCACCATCAGGCCACGCATGATCTTCTCGTCAAGGCCGTTCCACGGCGAGTTCGGATCCGGCTCGTTCGGGTCCTGACGCGCCAACTGACCGCTGTAGATGGGAATGATCGGCATGATTAGATAAGTCCGCGGCTAAA
>Ga0181344_1000680_pt1 | contig 13307 bp, 14 predicted proteins | sample Su13VDMLBDD_FD_130098 | JGI IMG/M metagenome (GOLD analysis project Ga0181344, IMG submission 130098) | Freshwater viral communities from Lake Michigan, USA - Su13.VD.MLB.D.D | ecosystem: Environmental > Aquatic > Freshwater > Lake | place: USA: Michigan | collected 2013-07-15
ATTTTCCAGTCAGCCTGGTCAACAGCCTTGTAACCAAGACGGAAAGGAAACGCATAACGCTCCGTCTTGTAGCTGTCAAAAGTGAAGCTTTCCTTGTTGAATTCGCCAGTAGCTGCGTCATTACCGTCAGCCCATACGAAATCATTCAGGTTAGCATTGGAAACGCGAGCGGCTTGCTCATAAGTAAGACGAAGGTAGTAACCAGTAGACTTGGTTACAGGGGTAATCGTCACATACTTGTTAAGAGCAAAGTCTTTAACATTACGAGAGAACGAAACAATCATATTCCCAGTTGCATCAAAACTGGGAAGATAAGTGTTTGTCCCTGAGGGGTAAACTACGGCCATGTATTAGTCTCCTTGTGTATTATTTGTTACTGGGTGACGGTAAAGTTTACAACTTGAACACGAATCAAGCTGCTGCTAGAACCAGTGGTTGGTGATTCAAGAGCAATTGCACCAACATGAGTTGGCAAATTGTCTCCTATTCCGTTGCCACCATTGGTTGTAAACTTAACTCCTTTACCCGAAGAATTGGAAACCAACCAATCGCCAGCAACAATTGGTGGAGCTGAGGAAGCAGGAGATGCAGTGCCAGAACTATCAACTTCCAAAAGACATACTTCGCCAAGTCCATAGACAAGAAGTTGATCGCCATCTTCAGCAGCAAGAGTAGTTGCGCCAGAACCCCAACCATCTTCGGTCTGAGGGAACTTGGAACCATCTTGGGAAATACCAATAGGCTTTCCAAAAAAAGTAAGGGTTACTGTTCCAGATGCAGTTGCAGCAGCAGAAAGAACAAGAGTAGTTGTTCCTCCACCATAAAGAACAAAAGCGCCAGCAGGAATGCCAGTACCACTTACCAACGAACCATTAGGGATGGTGTTAGCAGGAACAGTCACACTTGCTGAAGTGTTTGTGGTAACACAGCCAGCAAGAGACACGCCAGCAGACATAACAGAAAAATCTGCTGTGCTTGCTGGTGTAACAAACCTTGCTGGGTTAATGCTACCAACAGCCCGAAAAGCGGGATTAACAAGAGGCATTATTCTTTACTCCTTAGCTAGAGTGTTGGGCCAAAGCTGCTTCGTACGAAATACCCTTATCAAGGGCCAATTTCGCAATAGCTGCCATGTCTTCTTTACCACGCCCCTTAACTTCCTTTACGGCATCCTTTGCAGGATTAAAGGTCGCACCACCAACAGGGGCTCGTTGATAACGCTTTTTGATAATGTTGATGTGAGAAGCGTAAGCCTCTTCACTCAAGTTGGAAACATGGTCAAGCTCTTCTTTGCGGTCAAAGAGGTAACCTTCGTTTTCAAGTCCCATGAGTTCAGCGTCACGCTGCGCTCGCTGATACTTGAGCTTAATCTCTTGTACAGCTACTTCAGCCGCACTAAGTTTAGCTACCAGGTCGCCATTCTCCTTTTCCACGCGGGAGAGGCGAACCTTGACATCGTCCTCATCTTGCCTATTCATACGGACAGGCTCCTTTTCTTCAGGTTCTTCTTCCACTGCATCAGGATCTTCACCTTCAACCCCAGTGGCTTCTTCTTCTGGAACTTCTTCTTCCAGACCTTCTTCTCCTTCTTCCATTGGAACTTCTTCTTCTAGTCCCATTTCTTCTTCAGGAAGGAGCGAATCATCTTCTTCGTTGGTAGGCAGCAAGGAATCATCAATTCCCATTTCCATGCCTTGGTTAGCCCTCATCTGCGATTGGACAAATTGCCATACATCGCTTTGTTGAAGAGCAGCAACCACGCCTGCTACAATTTCATTTGTGTCTTGTGTTCCAGTCATGGGTAGCAACCTACTATATTTCCTTGGGCCTTTTCGTTTGAATCTTACTAGTCCTAAATCTCGCTCAGGAGTAGTCGCCCCAAGCAACGCAATAGGGTCAAGTTTCCAATCTCGTGTCCACAATTCCACTGAGCGCCTAGGAAACTTTTTGGCCAGATCAGCACTTGCCTTGTGGTATTTGAAAGTGGCGGCAATTGCCTTTTTTCCAGTATTCATGAAGTCTTTGACACGCAAGTTAGAAGCGTATCCAACTACTTCAGGTTGATCTTTTTCGTCTGCCCCGTCTTTTGTGTGACCAATAATCAGGGGGATTTCGTCTCCAGTATTGTGGATTCGCCTATTATTACGATCCGCAATGTCCTGAAGTTTTTGTGCATTGATATCGATGACTTTATCACCAATTTTCATTTGGTGTTCATCGAGAATAAATACATCTTCCACTATAACATAATCATTGTCAACCATTTACATCTCCTTAATCATTAAGACCCATAATTCATGGAAGGTTTGAAAGTGCCAGGTTTGTAAAATTGCCCACGAACCATAGCACCGCCAGGTTGTGAGCGATTTCCACTACCAGCATTTACACCACCTTTTTTCCCACTACCTGGGCTTGTTTTCGACCCCCCACTGCTGGAGGATTTGGAGATAGAATTGCTGATATTGGCCTTTTCATCAAGTTTGGGTTTACTTGCGGCTTCATAGTTGGTGATTTCTTGGCGATAATGCTGCCTTGCTTTGGCCCTTGCTGTTTGGGGGTCTTGGGCATCTGACCCGATGTGTTTCCCTGTCCCCTTGGATTGACGAATGACGGCATTGTTAGCTCCTGCAAATTGCTCTATGCGTTGAGTATTTTTACTCAATGGATCGTAAATAAAAACCTGCGTACCCTTAGTACTTGGAACAATTGTCTGGATGTGTAATCCAGCTTGTTTCATAGCTATTCTAAGCTGTTTTAAATCAGTTGTTTTAAAATTAAGATGGTGTAATGTGTCTTTTCCAGCATTATCACCATGGAACGCAAGAACAGATGGCGAATCTGTGTACATTCCAGCCCATGACGCAAGGTAATTCAATTTATTTTGGTCAGGAAGGTCATGGAATATGTGTGCAGCGCCTTCTGCACTACCTGTAGGCCAATGTCCAAGAGCTTTGGCGACCTTATATTTGCCTTGAAACCCGCCTTTTTGCATAATACGCTCCGCCAACTTCCTAACCGCCTCTGAATTGGACGATTGGGAGTTGGCTAAAGCGTTTGCAAAAGGTAAATCGCGGGTTTTTGCGTATTTTAGTTTTTGAAACTTGTACTTTTTTCGATTGCCATAGACTGGCTTATGAGCCAGCACCATTCCGCCAATTTGAATTACATGGGCAGCGGAAACCAGTGGCTCACCCGTTTTCCTGTCGTAAAAATATGAATGCCTTTTAGGGTTCATCCCAACTTGCACCCATTTTCCACTTTTGATTGCTTTCTGTGCAATCCTATGCGTCTTTTCGTCAGAAATATGGCTTTGATAATCACCATCCATTGTGGCAATTGTGCTTTTTGCTTTTCCAGCAGCTATGTTTTGAGCGGCAGGCTCATGGACATTAAATTCAACATTTTTAAGCACTGCGCTTGGAACATAACCATGTCTGTTGCCAGCTCTGCCACCTTTAAATGGCTCATGCAAAGTCACTACCCAAGACCCATGTTTGGTGTAGGCTGGAATATCTAACCTTGCGCCAACTCTAGTCCCAGTAGGCAATTTTCTTGGCGCATCAATATATTCGTGTTGATCTTGTTTAAGAGCCAACATCATTTGTTCTTTGCTTACAGGCCTTGGCACCTTTTGAAGCTGTTGCAAAGGAATTTTGTTTTGCACAAGCCTTTGGTAAGCCTCGCCTGACACTTTGCCTTCGGCCATTTTTTGGCCAGCTTTATGCAAGGTGTTTTGTGCAATTGGATTTGGTGTTTGAACACTACGCAAATCCCTTAATTGCCTTTTTTGCGGTGCAGTCATTGACGAATTTCTTCTATCAATAGTTGCAGCAGAAGCAGTTTTAGCCTGCTCCAACGGCATCAGTTGATTAAGATTAGTCGCCATTACTTCTTCTTTTTAATGTCCTTTTTGGTCACAAAATGAGCCAATTGACACTTCTTTTTGCGTTCTGTGTTCTTTTTCCCGTTACCGGGGATAAAAGTGTTTGTTCCAGAAGGAGTTGTCATTATCCGCGTTCTCCCTTGGTGTCAGTTGCTTCTTCAGCCCTAGGTCTTTCAACTGGAGAAGTAAACCCATGCCATCCTGGCTTGAATTCTCGAGGCCCTTGTGCAGCGTGTTGAGCCATAACGCGTGGGTAATTGGTGCCATGCATTAAAGCCATTCCAATATGGGTAGCAGCAGCTTTTGCAATACCGCCAGCCATACTAGGCTTTCTGTCGGAAGCTTGAGTTGGCTTGGGAGCAGGAGGCGCAGTAGCTGCTTTGGGCTTTGAAGGTTGAGTAGGAGCTGGCTTAGGTTGAGAAACCTTTTTTTCTACAGGCTTTTTTGCGCCTTGTGCTTTAATTTTGCTCCACATTGATTCTGTTTCGGCCTGTGTCTTTGGCCTGTAATTTGGATCCTTGAAAGGAACATCTTTAATGTCATCAATGTTTTGCGCTTTAAAACCATACCTTGACCTCATGTCTTTTACATGTTTCCACGCATCGGCTTTAGTCGTATCTTTTATGTTTTTCTGATATGGTCCAGAATCGCTTGGCCCAGTATTCCTAGGGCCAAAAGCGGGAGCCTGAGTTGGTGTTTTTGCAGACTGAGACTCAGAATATCCTTTAGCAACATTCTTTTTTACTTTTCCTGCAATTCCTGCTGCTGTTTTTGGAAGCCTTTTTTCTTTCTTTTCTTTTTTTGCTTGCTTTACAGATTGTCCCATTCCAGAAATCATTTTTACGCTTGCGGTACTAATTGGTTTTCCAGGAAAGTCCTTTGCTGATTCGGACATTCCTTTTACCATATTTTTTGATGCATTTTTTTCAATTTTTGCAGCCTTCATAGACTCAGGAAAGCTAGATGGCTTAGGAGTGCTTTCCTTCATTGCTTTTGACGCTTTATATGCATCACTTTTTTTAGTATCACGAATATTTTTTTGATATGGACCTGCTTCGTCTGGCTTAGAGCTTCTTGGCCCAAAAGCGGGTGCTTCAGTCTTAGGCAAAGCAGACTGAGCAGATGCGTATTTGTTTGCTTTATGAAACTTTGTAATTTCGTTTTGAATTTCTCGTTCTTTTCTTGATCCAGCAACAATTTCGTCAAGCTTTTTATTTTGCTTGTCTAATATACTTTTTTCTTGTGAACCGCGAACAGGAGCAGGTTTTGGCGTAGACTCTACATTTAGTCCAGTGGCTGGGCTTTGAATTGATTTGTCATTTTTTTTATTAACTTGCTTTTTAACAGCAGGTTTTTTTGCTTTGCTTTTTTTAGGTTTGTCAGCCATTGTATTGCTCCTTATTTATTATTGGTTGGGCACAAAAGGCGAATTACTTGGGCGCACATCAGGCATCCTGTCTCGCTTAGGTTGTTGTAAAACGGAAATACCAGATGCTTGTTGTCTAGGCGACTGTGCTGCTGGTTTTGGTTGTTGTGTGCCAGCTTGTTGTACTTCAGGCTTTGGCTTAAGAGGCACATAAGCACCTGGGCCTTGATATTCACCAACCTTTGGCTTCATAGAGGCTGGTACTGGCCTGTACCTAGGATCTGTACCATATTGCCTTCTTAAAGCTTCTTGACGGCGTTTAAGCAACTCATCCTTGGATTGATTTTCTTTGTGCCAAGCTTGGATAGGCGCAACTCCAGGTTTAGCTGCTACTGGTGGCTTCTCTACTGGTTTAGCAGCCACCGCAGGTTTAGGAGCAGCTACAGCAGGCTTTGGAGCAGCTACTGGTGGTTTAGGAGCAACTGCAACAGGTGGTTTGGCTACTACGGCTGGCTTAGCAATAGGCTTTTGTTCTTGTTTGGGAATAGGAGCTGGAGCAGGCTTTTCTGCTGCCTTTGGAACTTCAGGTGGCTTTGGAGCTTCTACAGGTTTTACTATTGGCTTAGGCTCAACTTTAGGCGCAATAGGCTTTTGTGGCTCTATTGGCTTCTCTATAGGCTTGGGCGCTACTGCTGGCTTAGGTTCAATAGCAGGTTTAGGCTCAACTGGAGCTGGTTTATTTGCCTCTGATTTTGCCGCAGGCTGTTCCATTGGCTTTTGCGCTTCTGGTTTACCCATTGGCGTTTCAGCAGGTTTAGCTTGTTCAGTAGGCTTAGGCTGTTGTTTTTCCTGCTCTATCTTAGCTTTTTCTGCTTTTTGAGCATCTGCGCCTTTTTGTGCAAGTTCCGCAGGATTTTGGTGAGGTTTTAAATTTGTAGATTCTTCATCTTGGCCTAAAAATCCTTTTTGTTCTTCACTGTATTGTTTTTCAAACTCTTCAAATTGTTTTTTGCCTCCAAGTGCTTCTTCTTGAAAACTTTCATAATTGGGATCTTCTTTTTTCGACCTGTCTTGTCGTTCTTGTGTCTCTTTTAAAATTTTATTTGGTTTTTTCCAAGCGCCTTTAAAATCGCCAAAAAAAACAACAGACCCTGAATCTTCAAGATCTCCTTCATTTCTAAGAAACGATGTTCCGGCATATGCTCTTTCAAGATGATTTTTCATAAATTTTTTTGCATCTTCTGGAGTTTTAATTACATCTATTTCATCACTTTTATAATGTCCCATTCCGATTTGCTTTTCTTTAATTTCTTTTTTCCATTTTTCTAAAGCTTTGCCAAAACGACTGTTTGCGTCAAAACTTTCGCCATTTTTTGGTTTATATGTTGCCAAGTCTCTTAGCATTCTGTTTATTCGCCATTCTGTTATTTTTTCTTTTTGTTTTCTAAGTTTGTCCTCAGCTTCCGTTTCCTCTTTCTTTTCTTTTTGTTGGTATTTCACCCTAGCCATTTGAACTGGTGCTTCTTCTCCTTCGGGCATAGGAGCTGGAGCGCCTTCCATTGGTGTGCCTTCAGGTACAGTACCCAAAGTAGCAGGGTTCATTGGCATATTTTGAGTAAGTACAGCCTCGCCAGGTTTTGGACGAGGAAGACCAATTACAGTCCTCAAGCTGTCTTCACCAATAGAACCACCCATTTGGTAGAACTGATTGGCGGCTTCCAGCATTTCGCCTGCATTAACCTTGTCCACATCAAAGACAAACCGCAAAGGTGGTATGTCATGTGGCACATTATACTTTTGCAATACCCTTACAAAATCTTCAGTAAGAGTCGAAGCAAGGTTTTCTGCGTCATACTTAATAATACGATTGTATGTTTCGCCATGCAGTGTAGCTACGCCATCTGTACCACCTGGGCCAGCTTCACTTGTAAGGTCTTGCCCAAGGATATAACGGCGAATTTGAGCGTCATAATATTGCGTAACAAGATTCTCAAGTAATTGCGCGCCATTGTTTGATGGCTCAATACGATCAATACCAGGGCCACCTGTAGAGTTGTCACGATAACGAGGCATCAAGATTGTGTGATTCTTGAATTGAGCCTCTGCACAAGCCTTAACTTCCGCAAGAGATGCGTCGTTTCCATGCTCATAGTAGTAAATGGTAATTCCGCCAGCACCAAGTCTCTCAAGGTAATCCATGAGAAATGACATGGTTTGGCTCTTAAGATACCAGAACCAGTATATTCTGGACCTGATACCTACACCATGAATACCACCCGCAAGTTGTGAATCAAAAAAGTCAGCATCTTCAGGTTCATGTTCGTGTACAATTACTTGTTCACGCTCATAGTCTGTGAAGAAGTGAGCCCTTCCCCGTTCAGTGATATCCCAAGTGCCATCGTACAAGGCATGGACAAGTATTCCCCATTGTCCTGACCATCTTGGGATGAGTTTGTCGCCGTTGATTGGCTTGTGAGATTTGACGACCATTCTACGCTGGCCATCGCTGAAATCCCAGCCATAAGCCAATTGTGCGGCATATCTTCCATAAAACACACCTTCAAGCAATCCCATCTTCAATTGTTGAAATTTGGGAGTACGCTTAATTATGTCCTCTATCAACTTAGCAGCAGCAGCTTGCCGCATATCTTCAGGATTAAGACATTCAATATGCCAGGATAGCTGGGCTACTGACATTTGTCTTGCACGCAAAGCTGACATGACAATAGGGTCACGCCGCATTGCCTTTGCATTTTCATAAGAATGCTTTAAGGCTTCATCATGTGCCCAACGATAAGTACGCGAGGCATAGTTGGCCAATTGACCAAATGTAACAAATTGAGGTATTGCTTGCTTGCCAAGACCAGCAGGCATAGACGCAATCATAGGAGCATCAGGAGAAGGATAACCTTGCTCTTGAGGTGCTAATCTGATTTCGTCTGGAAGATGCTCTTCTTGACTCATAACCTACCCTATTTGCGTTTGTACGAATAAAAGGTCAATATCAGGGAGTTGGGTCGTAAAGAAGGCGAATTTTACCAGCATTAACCGCAGCAGTGCCATTTGTAATGTAAAAGTCAGTTACAGTTGTTGAACTGAAAAGATTGCCTGTACCTTGTTGATTATAAAACACAACAGGAACACCAGCAACGCAAGGGATGGTAATTGCTGGGGAACCACTACTTGCTGCATTAACATAAATTGTTGCTGCTGAATCAAATTGAATTACATACGCCTTTACCCTGCTACCCACAAAACTCAAGTTGTAACGCTTGTTTGCTTCACTTGCGGCCAATGTCACATCAAGAGAAGTTGATTGTTCATCAGTATTGTCAAAAGAAGCAGTGATAGTGTCTGCCCCAGTCCTAACACTAATTGATGTAGTATATTTTGTGGACATGACAACCTTTAATTTCCGAGGAAATAGTTAACCATGCTCAAATAATACCACACAAACAGGAATGCGTATGGGTCTAAACGGTTATTGGTGGCCCAAATACACGCAAGAAGGTATAATCTCTCCATACGCCTTGTTGCGACCCAACACTAGTTGGAATGGTTGTCACCACTACCCAGGCACAAGCACCTACACAGTGCGCCGAAAAGAATGAGGTTCTATGCTATCAACGCAGATGTTTCGTCAATTGCGTAATGGGCTAAAGAAATTAGGATACAAGTCCTATTTAGCCTATCTTGCTTCGGCCCACTGGACTTCTACAGTAGCCAAGTTCAAGACGCAAAGTTGCGAACATTGCGGTCTTAAAGAAGATCTACATCTGCACCATATAACTTATCAAAACCTTGGTAAGGAAATAAAAAGTGACTTCCTTACACTCTGTGGGAAATGTCATGAACTTGAGCATCAAGCCTTATTGCTAGCCGATAAGCCCTTAATGCCATCTTCCCTTTGCGGAAATGCTGTCGCAGAAGAAAAGATGATATATGACCTGCCTTTCAATCCAAGCCTTGTTATTCACCAACACAACGAAAAGGTTGCACAAACCTACTCGCCAATGAAAACAAGACTTAAAAAGAAGAAAGACAAGAATAGATATAAAAAGTTTCACAAGAAGAAAAAATAGCCTATGATCTCCAGGAGTTGACCCCTTGGCCTGGAAGGAGGAAGTGACGCGATTACTGCGTCCCAAGGGGAAAGTCTATAATAGCTTATATACTTGTATATATAGTAGTTATAGAAATTTCTGCTGTGCGTAAAAAAAATCAAGTCGCCATTTTACTTTTGCGTAAAAAATTTATGTGTGTTCTGGACTTCCCCCCCTACCCCCCCCATATGATAATCAAACCTATTAGAGACCTTCTCCATACCTGATAGGTGTGGTAGGGTATAAAAAAGATACGCGAAGGTGCTTATATATGCACCCTGGCAGGTAGACTATTATTAAATACTAGTTTTAAATACTACACTTTTGCGGTAAATACACCTTTGCGGTATACTATTATTAAATGTATTTAGTATAAAGTTGGTATGAGTAAGGATAATTGAATAAGCTACAAACTTAGTGTAAATAACGATAATAAAATAGTTTATGTGCGCGATGGCCTATTCCTATTTAACCTATCTACTACCCCTATTGTCCTTCATTATATAATGGCGTAAAAATACCCTAAGCAATTGCCTAGGGTTATGGTTTACAATAATATGCCAAACACTATTTGTTTAATACCTTAAGGTTAACAATGAATTTTGACTTCTTACTAGTGTTTTTATTCTTCTTAACCCTAAGTCCAACTATTACGCCTTTTTTATCATTAAAGCGAATATCGGATAAGTCCCCATCTATTACCTCTATTCCCATGTATGTTTTTGGTAGCTCTTCTTTTTTATCCACATTAAAGGGAACGGCTATATTAATGCCTTCCTTTAATGCATTAATACAATGCTTGACATTCTCTCCGCTCCAGCTAAAGGTGATATGATGGTTTGAACTGGAACGAAAAATATCATATATAAATGATGGATCCTTAGTATAATCATAAAATTGTATTTTAGGATAATAGCCAAAAATATTACGATAGCCAAAAAAGGGAATATTTTCCCAGTCGATATCTGATGTTCCATTTAATCTTATGCAAGGAATTAAGTTATTCTTTTTTGCCTTCCTGATGAATGCGTCTATTTCCTTTTTTAATTGTGCCAAAAAAGCACTATTATTATCATAGAATAAGCTTGTCCTTTTTTGCCTATAATACTGAACACTTCCCATTTTTCCCCTACCACTATGGTAAAGGCAAGCGGCCATGCAAGCTTTACTTGCCCATGGGCAAGTCCTGACATTCGGACTAAGATAAATAATACCGGTAAGATATCCCATTTTGAAACCTTTTTTTGTTTTTGCATCGGAACCAATACTCAAAATTGCCATATCAAAACCCCTAGGTATCGGGAACCAATTTCCCCGTTTAGATGTTCTATTATTTCATCGCCCAATCGGACACCCAAACACAACAAAAAAACGCAAAAATTATTTGCATATCCGCGTATATCCAACTCCCACCTTCCGCGTAGCATATTAGTGTTTATTAGTTGTATTTTTATTGTCGTTATTATTTAACTCGCGTTTTAATAATAAGCTACATTCCTGGGTGTATATTAGTTTTATAAGTTGGCCAGGAATAAGCTGCTTTTTTATTAGTTGTTGTTCTATTACTTGCTGTTTTATTAGTTGAGCTTAAATTAGTTGCAATGTTATTTCCAGGTTTTGATTTTCACACATACACGCGCATATAGGGGTATGGGGGTGGGGTGGTATATTGAGTCTATTGTTATTGTCACATGGGTAAACGAAAAAAGGGCCCTATTGGGCCCTTAGTGTATTTATATGGGTGTATGGTGGTATGGTATTACCCCCATTGTTCTGCCATCGCTTTTGCGATTCCATCATATGTTTTTGACCTTATTTTCCACCTATCAGGGGATGGTGGTAATAGGTGTACTTTTGGTTCCCTTCCTTCCACTATGTTTGTTGGTGTTAACAATGGTAGGTTTTTAAGCCATAAGCAAGTTGCTTTTGTTTCACCATGACCATATTGCCATGGTTGGATAATTTGGTTAGGTTTGCGTATGCGACTTGAAATGATTGAAATTGGATTTTCGATGCAAATCTTAGGAATGTCGCATTCCATTAATTTGCGCACAAAATCCAATGCTTCTTTCTGTTCATTTATTTTATCTTTAAACCACCTTGCTCCAGAAACTGCTAAATGTGTGCATGGTGGGTGGGCAATCATTAAATCCCACTTTTGGTCTATTATTTCAAACACATCACATTGATAGTGGTATGGGCTATTATCATCACTTGGCAGTAGGTCACATGACCATGCATCATGACCTATTAATTTGAATGCATTTCTGACAGTACCACTATATTCACAAGCAATCAAAACTTTCATATCAAATACTCCTGATTAAAGAATAAAACAATTGTTTGGCAATACACTTGCCAATTTTACTTTTGACACGACAGGAAAATACCTACCATTATATGAGACATTACCTATATGGTTGTTATCCTCATCATATACTTGTCCACCAACCCATTGGGATGATGGTATTTCATAATGTTCAATACATTCACGCACTTCTTTTATTGCGTGTTCAATATCCCTTACCATAACCATTAGATTGGTTGTATGGTACACCGTTTTTAATGCCACTAGCATAATTACATACCCCCCATTACATATGTGTACAAATCATAGTTTTTTTTGTGAATCTTTTTAATCAACCTAACAAAGGTAGATTGATCTTTTTTGGTCATGTTTTCCCATGCACCTTTTTTAAGTCGCGATTTGCATATCGCAATCGCATCATCAATTGGTGTCGCCACATGAACACGACCCAAAATATTCTGCAAAATAGATTCCATAATCAAAACTCTCCAATTTGAGTAATCATGTATTCCTTTGCCATTTCCAGTGTGAGTTTTGGCAAACCTTCATTATCGCAATCAGCATCTGAATAAATACCATTGCGATCATTCCATTGCAACCATGCAATTATGCGATCACGATCATTTGACGCAATGATTGAGTCTATTACTGATTGAATTGCAAATGAATGCATTGTATTACCCCTAATTGTAAATAGTTGTATGTGTGAGCCAATTGATATTGGCTATTTTAGTTGTATTGTTTTCTTTTGCTTTTGAATTAAGCACTTTGCGCAAACCCTTATGGGTCAACATCCTTGGATGCTTGATTGTGCTTTGATAAGACCAATATTGGCCATCGTTGCTCAAATATGTTGCTTCAAAATTGATGCTGTAATATCGCATTTTTAATTCCTTATTGTTATTCCTATGTCACCGTACTGACTGTGGTGAGTGAACGCCACTCCCACAGCGACATTCTTACATCCAGCAGAGCCAAGCGTCAAACAAAAAACCGCAAAAACCCAAAATATTTTTCGCATTGCTGTAAGTCCTTTCGTTGTCACACCTTACATATCGTCCTCCCTTGCGGAAAACTTTAGAAAATCTTTTGGGGTTCTCTTCCCTTACGGAATCGTAACGAAGATGCTCTTGCCAAAGGTCACATATAAAACAGTACGCTACATTGTTAGCGATTCGCGAGTCTCATCGCGCTTATATTTATTTGATTACCGCAATAGTGTGTTGTAAGAAATTCGCATATGTTTTCCTGACATTTATACGCTTATATTGTTATTTTTGAACCTACGACCTATAATTCATACACGCGTATATAGGGGTGGGTGGTATACCCCTACGGAATATGGGTGTATGGGGTGGCCATGGCATTACCAGATAAGTTAAAGAAGTTGTTTCCCACTCATGATGAGTACATGAGGAGTATAGAGTCACAGGTTGTTGAGTATTTTAAAAAGTTTCCAACATCTACTCGTAAACACATTGCGGCAAAGTTTAAGATAAAAGCCCCCCTGGTCAGTAGTATATGTAAAAAACATGGACTTAAATTTAATGGGCCTAGAGTATTACCAGCAGTTAGAGAAGAAAGATTAAGGTTATACTACCTGGGGTGGTCTATGTATAAAATTTCCAAGCATTTACAAATCTGTCC
>Ga0181344_1000681_pt1 | contig 13281 bp, 12 predicted proteins | sample Su13VDMLBDD_FD_130098 | JGI IMG/M metagenome (GOLD analysis project Ga0181344, IMG submission 130098) | Freshwater viral communities from Lake Michigan, USA - Su13.VD.MLB.D.D | ecosystem: Environmental > Aquatic > Freshwater > Lake | place: USA: Michigan | collected 2013-07-15
AATTTGCGTAAAGCGCGTTCCAGTGGGAAATTTCTTCCCAGACCCGAATGCGTACTCTTTAGATGAGTGTAAGTACATCGAAGTAACTGAAGTTCTTCCATTAAAAGAAGTGAAGAACACACCAGCTTATCGGAAATACGCAGGACAGAAGTTACAAGACATCACATCGGCTGATTTAGATTTCGATACGGATGCTTCAGGTGATTTCTATGATCGGAAAGTCACAAAGTTAAACACCAGTTTAACAAACGTAAAAGGTGACGAGCTAGTTACGGTGCATTGTCACTGGGAACGCTACAAAAACAAAGACGGCGCATGGCAGGTTGATGTAAGTTATTACCTTCGAAATTCGGATTTCTTTCTTTTGCGAATTGAAGATGTGAAACCGTCAGAATACCCATTCGCGATTCTATACGATGAGGAAGAAGAGAACGATTTCTGGGGTCGATCCACATGTCAGGATGTTATCGACAACATGAAAATCGTAAATCGGATTTCACAAACATCGGCAATCATTGCGACCTTGCACCAAAATCCACAAAAAGTTGTGTGGAAAGAGTCAGGGATCAATGCGCAAGAGATGGCGAAAAAAGGAAACTTAGCAGGGAAAACATGGACTTCTAATGTTCCAGCAAATCAAGCGGTGCAACACATCCAACCACCAGAGATTTCACGAAGTCTTTTGGAAGTAGAAGACCGATTGAAAAACGATATGCGTGAGATTGTCGGCGTAACGGAAGCCTACACTGGACAATCCGTTGGTTCACTCACAACATCGACAGGGGTAAACAGCTTAATCGAACGTTCTTCAGTTCGGGATAAAGATAAGATGATTCAAATTGATGACTTCGTAGAACGTGTTAGTTATTTGATTATCTTAAATGTCATGTACAATTGGGATCGTGTACGTCCGATTATGACGCTAGAGAAAAATGGCGAACCACGCTACGATTTATATGAGCCACTTGATTCCATTACAATGGATAACCTAGAGATTCGAGTGCGTTCGAATGTGTACGCTCGTGCACCAATTACGCAAGAATCGAAGCGTCAACAAGCCGATAAATTGATGCAGATGCAAGGTCAGTTCCAGTTTAATCCACCATTGATTACACCGGAAGAATGGCTTCAGTTCCAAGATTTCGATATGCAAGATGAAATCATGAAGCGTATGCAGCAAGATCGAATGAAACTAGAAAAAGAAGAGCTAGACGAAAAAGCAGGAATGACTGTACAATTAGCTATGCAAGCTGCGCAAATGATGATGCAAGGCATGTCACCAGAAGAAGTGCAAGCGCAGATTGCTCAACTATATGAGCAACAAAAAGAAGAAGAACCGTCAGGACAACAAGCTAGCGCAAGAGAACAAGGCGCACCAGAAGGAACAACCGATGCTTTAGCTATGCAAGCTATGGCGCAAGGGATGTGATGAGATGGCAAAAGCGAAATCACCTGCTTGGCAACGCTCGGAAGGGAAAGACCCGAAGGGCGGCTTGAATGCAAAAGGTCGAGCAAGTTACAACAAAGCAACAGGTGGAAACTTGAAGCCGCCTGCACCGAATCCGAAAACGAAAGAAGATGCTGGGCGGCGCAAGTCATTTTGCGCCAGAATGGAAGGGATGAAGCGAGAAAACACATCCGCCAAAACAGCAAAAGACCCGAACTCGCGAATCAATAAATCTTTGAGAGCGTGGAACTGCTAAGGAGGAATAGCGATGCCGTTAAAAAAGGGAAGTTCGCAAAAGGTAATTTCTTCTAACATCCGCACGGAAATGAAATCGGGCAAACCGCAGAAACAAGCGATTGCTATAGCTCTTTCGAAAGCTGGAAAGTCGAATAAGAAATGAAAGGAGGACGATGCGAAATGATGGGTAAAGGAAAAAGCATGGGCGGCGCTTATGGCAAAATGCCAGCAAAAGGTAAAGGTATGGCAGTAAGTGTTTCTGTAGGCATGGCTCCAAAAGCAAAACCTGCACCGATGGGTAAAGCACCGAAATCTGCAATGCCGCCTGTAGGAGCTCCAGTAGCAAAACCAGCAATGTCAAAAGGTAAAATGGCTCCAGCAGTAAAGCCAACTATGCCAAAACGTACAAAGATGTGATTGACGATTCACATCCTTTCGGTTATTCTTTAGTTATCTCCTTTGTTTTATCATAGATGAGGCGGTGTGCTTATGCACGCCGTCTTTTTTATTGACAGAAAATTCGTCTACCTGTATTCTTATATTGTCGGGTGGTTTCCGCAAAAGACCATTTTAACAAATTCTCGCTCCCCAAGCGCAAAAAGGGAAAGGTGGATTTTTATGAGTATCGAAAATTGGTTACAAGAAATCGGCGCAGACGTAGACATGAATGAATACGGCGAAGTCGAAACACAAGTTGAGGCGGAGCCTGATACGGCTGCCGAAGAACATGAACCAGAAGATGCTTATGAAGAAGAAGTTGAATACGAGGATGAGTCAGTAGAGGAAGAGTATGAAGAAGAACCTCGAAGACAAACTCGTGAAGAGAATGCATATTACGCAGAGCGTAGACGGCAAGAGCAGATTGATAAAGCTGTTCAAGAACGTTTACGTCAGACGAAAGAATATCAGACCACAAAGCTCATATCAGAAATGTACGGTGTTCCTGAAGAACAATTGTACGATCAACTGTATGAAGCGAAGCTGGCGAAAGAAGCACAATCACAGAATGTTCCAGTAGAGTATCTGCGCGAACGTGAGGAACTTCGGAAGCAACAGCAACAACTCCAAGATCAACTTCACACCATTATGTTTCAGCAATGGCAGTCGCGTATCGATACTGAAAAGGTAAACCTGAAAGCACAGTTCAACATGCTTTCAGATGCTGACTTAGAATCGGCGGCTTACTATATGCTAAACGACTTGAAACGGACTGACCTCCCATTAGAGAATGCCGTGTTTGCACTCCACGGTGCAAAGATTCTTGGAGGATTGAAAAATACAGCAAAGAACGAAGCGCTTGCCGAAGTATCTGGACGTAAGAAAAGCCCCCTTCCAGTGAAAGGCGGCAAATCAGAAAGTGCTGTATCGCTGTCTGATGAAGAACGTTATGTCGCAAAGAAACTCGGACTGACAGATAAAGACTACGCTAAATGGAAAGAGGGGTAATGTAAAATGGCATTTACTTATGCTTATAGCTTGGACAATGCAACATCTGGCGCACAGGATTTCGCATTGACGGCACCTGCAACGTACACACCTGCTTTCGCAGATGTGGTACGCTTTGATGCAAATGGTGCAATTGTTGCAAAACACGTTGTTGGTGATTCAGCATCTTCCAAATTGGGTGTTGCTGTAGGTACAAACTTCACAGGTCTTGCACAAGGTGGTAATTATGCCGCTACTACCGTTTCAACATACAGCCCAGGAACAATCGGCAAAGTGTATGTTGACCCGAACGCAGTATATCGCGTAAATATCTCTAGTGATACAGCAATTGCTATCGGTACTTCGTATGGTATTACGACTGTATCTGGCGACCAACGACTTTATCCATCTGCAACTGCGGCAAACAACAAGTTTATGGTAGTAGACTTCGACCGTACGGCGGCGGCTGGCGCACCGAATGGTTGGGCATTCGTAACAATTCAATCTGCTAACCGTCTGTTCGGTTAATAAAAGGAGGGAATAACCAATGGCAGTTCAACAAGGTAATTATGGACGCTTACTGGAGCCGGGACTCCGTAAGATTTTCTTCGAAACATATCAAGAAAAACCGGAGCAATTTAGCCAAGTTTTCAAGGTTCAAACCTCCGATAAATCAATCGAAACAGACCTGCGTTTGGGTGGTTTCGGATTGTTCGACCAAAAAGATTCGATGGGTAACGTAGTTTACCAAGACCCAGCAGGATCGCAAACTTTGCAATACATCCATCAAGAATTCGCTAGCGGCTATGTCGTTGAGCGCAAAATGATCGATGATGAGCAATATAACGTAATCAACAAAATGAGTGCTGGTCTTGCTCGTGCGGCTCGTGCAACTGTAGAAACACAAGCGGCGGCAGTATTGAACAGCTCCTTCGTAACAAACGGTTTTGACGGCGCTCCGTTGATTTCCGGTTCCCATAAACGTGCTGACGGTCAAGCGTTCCTTGGAACAGCAGGTAACCGTTTGGCAACTGCTTACGGCGCGGCGACGGCTGATGGCGCATTGTCCGACCGTAACTTGAAAGCGGCTTTGGTACAAGCTCGCGCACAAACTGATGATCGTGGTATCTTGATCCAATGCCAACCGTCCGTGTTAATCGTACCTCCTGCATTGGAGTATGTTGCTCGTACATTGGTAGGTGGAACAAACCTTTCCGTACTTGGTACAGGTCAATTGAGTGGTGGCACAACTGATGCTACAACTGCAAAAAACACTTTGCCAGGTTTGAAAATCATCGTTATGGATTACCTGACTTCCACAACTGCTTGGTGGATCGCTGATCCTTCCATTACACAATTGAACTTCTTCTGGCGCAAAAAGTTGGAGTTCAAAAACATGGAAGACTTCGACACAATGCAAGCAAAATACCGTGCATATATGCGCTTCTCAGTAGGTTATAGTGACTACAGGGGCTTAGTAGGTAGCCTAGGAACAGGCACTGCTTAGAATTAACTTGTATCCAATCAACTCTTTTGATATACTGATTTCAAAGGAGTTGGTTGTATGCATTTTTCTAATGAGATGCGAAGCTGTGCGTTCTGTGGTTTAAACTTTTATCCGAGTATATACAACCCAAGAACATTGACTTGTTCGAAACAATGCTCTGTAAAATACCAAGGAAAACGTGCTGTCGAAAGTGGCAGGAAACGTGAGTATTCAAAACGATGGACAGAGCGTTATGGAGAAAAGAAAAAGAAGATGGACTTGGAGTATGTGAATCAATGGCGTTATGGTGGTAATAAATACAAGGTCTTGGAGCGAGATGGGTATTCATGCCAACACTGTGGGGAAATTAATCTCAAATCTTTAGTTGTGCATCACAAAGATGAGATTATTGAGAATACAGAAATGGATAATCTTGTTACATTGTGCCGAGGATGCCACGCAAAACATCATCACTCTGGTATGCAGAATGTGAAATATAAGAATGTTTCTAAAGAATCGGTGATACAGGCTATTCAATCATCACCTAATCTTGAGGAAGCCGCTCGAAAATTAGGTATTACTAGGAAGACACTTCGGAAAAAACGCGAATTGTACGGATTACCTGACTTAGATAAGCACGGAAATCCTACACAAGTACAATAAAACAAAGCCCCTCCCTCATTGGTGAGGGGCTTCTTTAGATAGAAGGTGCTTTATGAAAAAGCCTAATGTACTTACATCGACAGAAGTATTTTTCGATTATTACTTTTCGCAAATGATCGAAGAGCAAAAGAAAACAAATGAGCTTTTGAAACAGCTTTTAGGTGAAGGGGGTAAGGAACATGTCATTAGTAGTAGAACCCGGAAATCAGTTTGAAACCACCATCTCGATTCGTAACATTGCGGCAATTACGCCAAGCAACACGGTTGATCTTGCGAATCCGACAAAAGCCATTTATGTGAGTGCAACATCGACACTGGTGGTGGATACCGTTGGAGGTCAAACAGGAGTCACCATCTCTAGTTTAGCAGGTGGAATCTGGCATCCTATTCAAGTGACTCGTGTCTATGTAACAGGTACATCTGCATCTGGATTATTAGGGAGCTGGTAGTATGTATCTTTTTGGAATGTATATGTATCGCCGTGTGATGGGATATTTATTCCCTAGTGACACGCTTTATCCAAGTAACACGCTATATCCTAGTTAAAGGGGTGACAATCAATGCCGTATGTAAAAACAGTGTGGGTCAACGGAACAGCACCTGCGCTTAATGATTCAAACTTAAACAAGATCGAGCAAGGTATTTTCGACTCCTTGCGTCAAGATGGATCAACAACCATGTCCGGTCAATTGGTTACTACGGCTGGAACAGCCGCAACACCTGCCATCGCACCAACTGGTAACAGTAACACCGGAATCTTTTTTCCTGCCGCAAATTCAATGGGAGTCACAATTGATGGTTCAGAAAGAGTACGTTTTAAGTCGAACGGTTTTGTCGGTGTCGGTGACTTAGATCCGTCTTATCGATTGGACGTTGTAAGTTATGCTTCTACACCACTTCGTGTACAACGTTCTGGTGAATATGGCGAAGTTATAAAAATTGGTCGCGCTGGTGTGACTGATACCGCAGGAATCAGCTACCCCGCAGATGGTACGTTTCAAATCACAACAGCCGCAACGCCTAGAATGACAATAAATGCAAGCGGAAATGTCGGTATCGGCACGACATCGCCAGCTAGCAAGTTAGAAGTTTCTGGATTGATTACACGTACAGTAACAGTAGACGGTTCGACAGGGAGTCCAGCAGAAGAATCTGGAATTCAATACCGCCATCCCGTAAGCGCAAGCAATCGGGCAGGAATAAACTTTTTCAACACGTACGCAAATAATGGCGCCGCTTGGTTAAGCTTTCTTACGACAAACACGAGTAATAGTTATGCAGAGCGTATGCGTATCGATGCCGCAGGAAATGTCGGGATTGGTGCGACTTCGCCTGCCGACAAATTACACGTTGAAGGAAACATTTACCTTGGAACTGCTAATCGTACAATCTATACAGCAGGGACAGGCACTTTAACCTTACAGACTGGAACAGGTTCATTTACAATCGCGAGGAACAATGCCGCCGATACTTCGCTTAGAATTGATTCATCTGGAAACGTCGGTATCGGTATCAACGCGCCAACATCACAACTTCATGTATATAACAACGGTAGCGTTGCTTCTTTGATGGTCGAGACAAACACAACGGGCGGCGACTCCAAGATTGCGCTAAAGACTAACGGAACAGGCGGTCGCCATTGGTACTGGCAAACAGGAGATAACACTTCTGGATTGAATGGGCGTTTGCGTTTGTGGGATTCGACAGCAAGCGCAGAGCGTTTAACTGTTACAGATGCGGGATTTTTGGGAATTGGAGTTGTACCGAATGCGGAACTTCACATTAAAGGCACAGGCGAAATTATGCGCCTTGAAACAACTGCCGCAACCGGTGATAACTTTATCAGATTCTATGCGCCTTCTTCCGTAACAAAAGGCTTCATAGGTTACACAAGTAGTGGTAATGATCATTTGAATATTAACAACGTTCTATCTGCTGATTTACTTTTTCACACAAATAACATTGAACGACTTCGAATCGAATCCGGTGGAACAACAAGACCTGCCGCGAATAACACATACGATTTAGGAAATTCATCATTTAGATGGGCAACAATTTACGCACAAAACGCGCTCAACACTTCGGACGCACGTTTGAAAACAGATGTACAAGAATCGTCATTAGGATTAGACTTTATCGCCGCATTAAATCCAGTGCAATTCCGCTATATCGAGGGCGGAAATACAGTCGAGCGTGTACAAACAGGAACAAAAACGGTTGAAATTACACCTGCTATTCCTGCACAGCCTGAAGTTTTGGACGAAGAAGGAAATGTAATTCAAGAAGTGACTGAAGAAGTGCCAGCAATTACAGAAGAAAGACCAACTTTTGAAACGGTAGTAACACCGCGAGAAGGTGTCAGAACTCACTTCGGACTATTGGCTCAGGAAGTAAAAGCGGCTTTACCTGATGGGCTAGACTTCGCAGGGTGGGCATTGGCGGATAAAGAGGATGCAGAATCAACTCAATTTTTGGGATATGCGGAATTGATTGCTCCTATGATTAAGGCGATTCAAGAACTTAACGCAAAAGTGGAAGCGCTAGAAGCGCAAATTGCAAATCAATAATTTCACAGGGCTGTGTAGGAAACTGCACAGCCTTTTTTCAAGAAAGGAGGATTTCGATGAATCTTCAAGAAATGATTGCGGCGATTAACCGCAGGGTAGATGATACTATTGCAACAAATGATGCAGTAGATTTCCTAAACGCAGGGCAAAATGTACTCGCGATGGAAGTCGGTGCAATCTTTAGCCAACTCACAGCAACGAACCTTGCAGGTACATTCGACTTTCCAGAGAAGTATCATGAAATTCCTGTCATCTATGCGTGTATGCGATTCAAGGAATTGGATTCTGTACTGACAGAATCGAATAACTATCGTGTTCAGTTTGAACAAATGAAGAAATTCTTCATCGCAAACTATGAGCTTCCTGTCTACAATCGTGATGACCGTGTGACCCAACAGTTCACTGCATTAGCAGGACAAACTGCTTTTGTCATTACGAAAGAAGGTTACAGTCCAAACAACGGTGCATTAACTGTTTACAAAAACGGTTCTTCTTTAGTTAGTTGGCAACGTGTCATCTCAACGGTAACAGACAGTTCCGAGGTGACAACGACCACAACAACAACGAATGATCCTCGTGGGATTATTCTGATGACACCGTGTCTTTTAGGTGATCGCATCACAGCAGTGTGGGAAGAACATGAGGATGTAGTTGAACCGCCAATGCCGTGGTGGGCAGGACAGGGGTGGTAAACCGTGCGCGATAATATTAACGTTAACTCATCGCTGAAGTTATTTGAATCGTATCGTGACTTCAGTGGTGGGTTAAACTTACAGCAATCAAATGAAATGATGAAAGACAATCAAGTCACGGTTGCGCAAAACGTAGACCTTGCCCTGACAAGCTCAATCAAGAAACGTACAGGTCGCGTTGCTTTAGGTAGTACCATGCCGTGGACTTCTTCCGCACCGATTCAAGGATTGTTTAAGTTTGTAAATAATGCGGAAACGGTTTTGATTGCGGCAGTAAATGGTCAATTATATTATGCACGTCCTTCAGGTACAGCTTACGGCACATGGACGCAGATCAACATCACAGATAACGGTTCACCGTTTACGTTCCAAACATCCGATGCTGTAGAAGCGGTGCAATATAATGAATGGTTGTATGTTGCAACAGGGACAAAGTTGGTGCGTTGTCAGGTTTACCTTTCTTCAGGTTCACCAGTCGCATCAGCAACAACAATCGTAGATCAGTACAAACCAACGGCACAAGAAGCGCTTTACGTTGGAACAAATGCACTGAATACGAACCCTGCGCAGTACCTAGTAGACCTAACAACAGGTGGCGCTGGGACAATCGAAGCATTAGGGATTGGAATTACAAGTCCATTCTTTGCAATTAACGTTGTGAATGTCCTGACAGCGTATGTGAAAACAGCAAGTCCAGCACCTACTGTGGAGTATGCTTGGCATTATCGAAAATCAGATGATACTACATGGATAGGATTTCCTGGGTTTCATCCTCATTCTTCCACTTACAAAAGCTGTAACTTCGTATTGAGTGAACCCGGAACTTACGATGTAAAAGTAGAAGTAAAGCTATCTGGCGGTGGCGCACCTACAGACGAGTATGTTATTTATGGAATTAAAGTTGAAGCATTTCCGAAGGCGGCATTGCTACCTTCTTCAAATATACAGAAGTGTAGAAAGATATTACTTCATTGGGATCGCTTAATTATTTACGATCCAAAGTCGAATACAACAGACGGCTCATCGAACGAACAAGATCAAATCTTCATTTCACAAGTCGGCGCACCCACTTATTTCCCAACACTCAACACGATTAGTTTTGCGGCAGATACGCAACAACGTGTACGGAAAGTGGTGCGTTATCGTAACATCCTGTTGGTCTTCACACCAGATACCATTCAAAGTCTAGCAGGAAAATCACCTGCTGATTATGTACGATCACTCATCAATAACCAAGTCGGCGCACTTTGGGGCAATTCAGTGCAGGTTGTGGAGAACGATGTATACTTCGTATCAAAGATGGGCATCTATGCTGTAAGACCAAATATCTATACACAAGATAACTTCAATGTCGCTTCTTTAGATATGTTGATTCAAGACCAATTTGCAGAAGACTTTGTAGTGTCAGATAGTATCGCCGCTTCTGCGGCGGCAGATAGTCAGGTTGTCAGTGCAGTATTTGATAACCAGTATTATCTCTACAGTTTGAATGGAAAAGTCTATCGGCACTACTTTGATCGCCGTGCATGGGTCATTGATTCAATGGATCATTTAGGTCTTGTTCGTTTCGGTGTACCGCTTGTTGCATCATTCAATAACGAGCAAACATTGATTGAACCAGTGTATCGCAGAGCTGTTTATCCAAGTCCGGTGCTTTATCCAAGTGGATCATTGTACCCGAATGGGGCAGGAACATTCTTTGCTTTAGATAAATCCGTCTATGCAGATATCGGAATTGCGTATACAATGAGTTTAAGAACAAAATATTTCGACTTGTCGCAAGCCTTTAACTACAAGAAACTCCGTCAATTGTTTATCATCACTCGACTGCAAAACGAGGATGTGAACTTAGCGGTGACGGTTCAAGCAGACAGCGCTGTTATTCTTGACCCAACGTCAGGAACGGCAACAGTCGATCCAATTACACATACTGTAACGTGGGTAACATCCACAACACCGAACTTTAACTTTTATGCTGGAACGTATCTCTACAATAACTTCGGACTCGGCATCAATCCTTTAGGTGAGAACGCCCTTTCTGTATTGGAAACAGTTATTCGTGCAAAGTGTCGAAGAGTACGTCTTCAGTTTGAACATAGCGATGCAAGCCCATGTGAAATCTACGGATTCGGGCTAGAGTTTAGAAGTAAGAAGCCATAAAGGAGGTTAGATCATGGGGAATATCGCAAATGGTACGATCAACACATTTGTGGACGGTGATGTGGTCAGTGCTAACGGCACTGCTCCTGCATTACTGCGTAGTGCATTGAATCCAAAGATGGAAGTGATTCGCGCCGCCATCAATGACAACGACTCTCGAATTGCTATTTTAGAAGGTCAAGTTGGATCAACTGGCGGGCTAGTTTATAATGTAAAATCTGCGCCGTTTAACGCTGTAGGTGACGGCATCGCTGATGACACTGCGGCAATTCAATCTGCAATCAACACGGCGGTCGCAAATCAAGGCATTGTTGTGATTCCAAATGGAACCTACAAACTCACAGATGTTCTTACTATTAGCGGCACCTGTTACATCACGTCAGATGGTGCAGGGCAAGGTGCAATTCTTGCACCTTCTGTCGCGGATAAAGCAGTGTTTATTATCAATTCGAGTTATGTACGTATCACTGACTTGAAATTCTTAATCAATGTAAGTAATTCGACAAGTGCAGTCATTTATAGTATTACTGGTACAGCACCTTCTGGTAACTATCGTGGCACGGTCATTCAGGGATGTACAATGTACACAACCAATGGGTCATATTTCCACGGCATCTTTTTAGATCATCACACGTTTGGAGAAATATCAAACTGTACGATAGTAAATCAATATTCAGGTGTGATCTCGGCAGTTGGAATCCGATTACGATCCTGTAGTTATTTTATCATTTCGCAAAATTACATTTCGTCATACCTATCTTGCGTACAAATTACGAGAAGTTCCGGCTCTCTATACAGTTATCCACAATCCAAATTTATCTACATTGATCAAAATTCGTTTGGTGCAGTGGTTCAATATGGCGTTTTACTTTATTCTACACTGGATACACAAGTTACAAACAATAATTTTTATACCTACAATAGCGTTTTTATGACTTATATAGTGACAGACGATGTCGACAGTTATGTTAATCTACGATTGTTGATTTCATATAATACATTTGATGGATCTTTTGCATCTGCGATTGGTAACACTCTTGCTATCAATTTGACTGACGCAGACCTTACAACAATATCTAACAATACATTTGTGGAATGTGGAAAAGCAACTGGCGCATTAGGTGCTGTAACTATCGTTGGCACAGCGACTAGTTCAACCATATCTTCAAATTTATTTATGCGGTGTCAATTTGCAGGAATTGCTTTCTCTGTTAATACTGCTGTTGTAACTACTCGAACACAGATTAATAATAATATCTTTGTTGATATGTATTCATCAACTAGCGGAGCAGGTGCCGCTATTGTTCACGGCAGTCTGGAGCTTTTATCTGTGTTTGGAAACTCAATGACACGAGGAACAAAATCAGCAACATCAGTTAATGGTTATGGGCTTTATGTGGTAACATTTTCAACAAGTTATGGTGGAAATGGGGCTTACATATCCTATAGTGGAAATGATTTTAGCGCCGCTACGGTACCTGTTTCTACTGTATCGACTTCCGTTATCTGTATTTTTTACGAAGAACCAACAGGCGACCGTGTGTTCAAAGGTTTTAGTTCTGCACCGTCTACAGGCACATGGCGTAGAGGTGATAAGGTGTTAGTTGATGATCCATCAGCAAGCGGCTATATCGGATATGTCTGTGTCACAGCAGGAACGCCAGGAACTTGGAAAGGTTACGGCGCAATTCAAGCATAATAACAAGGGCAGAGTGATCTGCCCTTCTTTAATGAAAGGGTGATACTATGGCTACACCAAAAGGGATGCCGTCTTATGCGCAGGGAACAAAGCAAGCAACTGCGGCATCGAAAAAAGAAACGGAATTGACCAAGAAAGTGGCGGCAACCCCTTTAGCTAAAGCACCTGCGGCGGCTATTAGTAATGCGGCGGCAACTGCAAACTCGAAAGCGCAATCTTACGATGTGAAAAAAGCGGATCAAAACGCAAAGAACGCACAGCAAGCGTCAACGATTGTAAAGCAAGTTGCGAAGCAAGCGCCAACACCGACAGTTGATACGTTTAAGAAAGCAATGCCAGCACCGACAGGTGTTCTTGGTCAAGTTGTTGATACAACAAGAAGTGCTTTTGGACTGCCGCCTGTTTCTGCTGAAGCCCTTGCAAAGCAACAACCGCCGACACCACAGGAAAGTATGAACGTTTATGCGACAGGTGACGTTGGAAAAATCCAAGACTACACCAAAACAAATGTCACACCAATGACTGACGCAGAAAAACAACAAGCATTCATTAAAGCTGTCGATACAAGATCGGATGTTCTTAAAGACCAAGGTGGCACACGTCTTGTTCCATCATCAAGCACAACACTGACAAACCAAGCAATTCAGGATGTGACGCAAGCGCAAAATGTGGCGAAAGGACTTACATCTGTTAATCCATCCACACAACAGTCTTTAGGTGCAACTCTAGGCGAGCAAGCAAAGCAAGCGGCACTCGGTAGCCAACCTGCAAAAACCGAATTGGATACTCTAGCAAAGCAAACATATGGAAATGTAGTCGGCGCACCTGCACAAAAGACGCAAGCCGAAAAAGACGCAGAAGCATTAAGCGCACGTTTGTCAGGTTATTTCAATAATGCACCTTCC
>Ga0181344_1000682_pt1 | contig 13265 bp, 16 predicted proteins | sample Su13VDMLBDD_FD_130098 | JGI IMG/M metagenome (GOLD analysis project Ga0181344, IMG submission 130098) | Freshwater viral communities from Lake Michigan, USA - Su13.VD.MLB.D.D | ecosystem: Environmental > Aquatic > Freshwater > Lake | place: USA: Michigan | collected 2013-07-15
ATTGAATTCCGGTTTATTCAATGAACCAAGAATAGATTCATTTAATATACTTTTTTCTGCCTGTACATCAATTTTATTATTAAATTCCAAAGTGTGTCTCCACTAATTTATTATGTGAGTTTTCTTGTTTTTTGTCATTGTTGTAATTTACAAGTATTGTCACATATACTTCTCGTTCCCAAAAATACATGTTTTCTATATCTTCTATGGATAACTGTAATTCTTTCATCAAAGAAAAGTTAGTTTGATAAAAATCTATCAGATCAAAATAACTTGAAGCTAGATAAAAAAACTTAGGAAGCCAGTTACCTCACTTTCTGATTCTTCTGTTTTAATTTCAAATTTTAATGATGGCTCATTTTTTACAAATTCATTTATTTCTTTTGATACTGAGAGAGGAAGATTGTCTATAATTTGTTCAAACTCTTTTGGTACAAATTTTTCAACATAATATAACTGACCATGGATTGATAAACTTTCTATACATGCTTTTGCATATGTTTCTTCTGAAAATTGGTCCAGAGCAAGAAGTTGTTTTAATCTTGGTGTTTTTAAATTTAAAATTATGTTGTTACCAACATTTACATGATGATCTTGCAGCTTATTAAAAATTTTTAAATCATCTATTTTTATTTTTACTTTTTTATCAGCAACATTTACATTGATGTATTCATCCATGCTTTTTGTGCGCATTTGTAGAAATAGATACTCGGCATCAGCCAAAGTCATATTTAAAACATTTGCATTACTATTGCTAGATAGACATTCATATAGAGCAATCAAAGATAACTTTTTATTTTGCTCTTGTATTACCATTGTTATTTTTTTGGCATCTTTTACTTTAAACGCATTAAATAAAACCTTTTCTTTTGAAAAGGGTAAAGTTGTTTCATATTTTGGTTGATTCTCGTTGAATAATTTTATAATATCCATTTTTTATCCCGATAATTATTGAGTAACTCTGAGTCTGTCAATTTCTCTGTAGTTTAGAACAACCTGAAATAAAAGTGGTGTGTCTGTTTTTGCAGAAAGTTCTATTGGCGTACATTCGACTGGATATATTTCTTTAAATATCCATCTGCTTTTTCCGGTGGCATTAAGCCCATTTAAATTTAAAAAATCAAGTTGCATGAAGCAGTTTTGGACAGCATCCTGATAATAGCCAGTTGTATAGTATGCATTTGATTGTCCTATTACCTTTTTACCATAAAGATAATCCATCCAATCATAGAATTTATTCATTATAAAAAGATTTCCGGTTACAAGAAAGGTCAATACAACACCACCAACATATTTTGATGAGTTGGGCACCGCTCTTCCATAATTGTAACCCTGTAAATTATCGTAAACATAATTTATGGCTCTTCCACCAAAAGATACTGCACTTGGATAAGCGGTAACAAATAGATTGTCTGTATTGCTTGCGACATCATTTACGGAGATTATTGGAGGAAATTTAAACTTAACTTCATATCTATTGGCTCTTTGAATTCCGCCATTGTTTGATATAAAATTTTTAATTGTTTCAAGCTGGTTAGTGTTTAGACCACTCATTTGTTAAAAAGTTCCTTTTCTGTCATAATTTTAAATTCTATTTGATTTTTATCGCAATAGTTTTTTGCGTAGTGCCATTTGGCATTATTGACAGCCCATATCATTTTTTCTTTTTTGGAAGCATTTTCCTTTAACATGGTTTGTTTTTTTGGTTTTATTTCAACCATCCATGTTTTTAATGCTCCATGTTGTTCAAACTGTATCAAAAAATCCGGATAGTAGTTTTTTACCTTTTTTTCTATGGGGTGCATGTAAGGTATTGCTATTTCCTCTGAAGACCACTTTATTATGTTGGGATGATCATCGCAAAATTTGCAAACCGTTCTTTCCCATAAAGAACGGCATACTATATTTTCTACATCACCTATGTATTTTTGTTTATTTTTTGGTTTGTAAAAAGTTTTGTATGCCATCATAATATTTATGATAATCCTAAATATTTCTATGGGAGCATTCTACCAGTATCCATTATTAAGTAATGCCGAACAGCCACTAGCTGTTTTATTTGATTCTGCACCTTATTCACTGAAGAACTTTGAAAGAACTCGAAACGGAATCGTGGCTAGAAGCCAAAATACAATTAGGCTCCCCATGCCAAAGGAACCGGGATACAGCGTTATTCATAGTTTCGGAGAAGGACAGAATCCGGTTGGACCTGTTATATCCATGGCCGGAGCAGCAAATAGCGGTGGTCTTGAGAACTTTGGCACACTCTATTCTAGAGTAATGGAACCGGCTTCCTTTTTCTCGGAAAGACAATACGCCACTGATACTTATAGAAGATTTAGCAATATAACTGAGTTGACTATGGTATCCGAGGCAAGAAAAAATTACTATTTTGAATATATATTTGTTCCAAAGAACTCACAAGAAGCTGCCGTTGTTTCTGCAATAATAGGAACATTCAGAAAATCTTCATATCCACAGGTTGCAAGTGGGTTGCCGGAAAGAACATATCCACAAAACTTGTGGTGCATAAGAGTAGAAAATCAAGGAAATCTTGAAGGAGCTGGAACGATAAACAGTACAGGAGATTGGCTTGGAGAGCCATTACCATGTGTTTTGAGTGGTGTAATCGTAAAACACGCAGATCAAGCCGACACAGTTATGAGGTATACTCCTGGATTTTCTTCTAGCGTAGTTCTTTTAGGATTGAACTTTGTAGAATTTGAAACCGGAACATATGTTCCAGAGCAAAACGAAATTTTGTCTAAGTCAGAGATTTCAGATTTGTATTTTGGATATAATGAATCTTCTGGTTCTGAAAGCACCCAAGACACTCAATTTTTATAAAATTTAAAAATGAAATATTCTGAGAACTTACCAAAATTATCATATAAAACTAGTATTGGAACATTTTCAATAACTAATTTTTTTTCATATTACAAATATAATTTTGATACTCTTACAGTTCAACAGATAGATTATGATTCAAAAACGACATTGGTCGAGGCTTCAGCTCAGGTATACCAAGATCCAAATTCATTTTGGTTAATATTGCTGGCAAACCAGACAATAAATCCATTTACTTTATTCAAGCCAAACCCAACTTTATATACTGGTGAAAATATAGACAAAAACACAGCTCTTATAGAAGATATCAGTACAACCGTACCGTATTATGTTTCGGCTGGGTCTCTAGTAGCCCCATTTGCTGCCACCGGAGGAAATCAATACGATTTTTCCTCGGTTGGTAATTTTGATTTAACTGGTGATGTATATATTGTCGAAAGTCAAAATTTTTACAATAAACGAGTTGTTGCGAAACCCGGTCCAGATGGAACACCAACCACTTTCAAAACAAGTGGTGGAAGCAATAACTATAAATTTATAGATAGCACTTCTGGTGCTTCTGCGGCAGAATCAGTTCTAAAAAATACAGGCTCAACGGCAATCATTCCCTTTTTGAAAGAAACTGCTATTTTGAGTGATTTTGGTGTAGAAATTATTACAGAGGGATCAGTTCTTGGTGGTGGTGGCTTTGCTGCTATAGGATTAGCCGAAGAAGCCGCATTACAGTCGGCTGGAAATACTACTACTACTATTACTAACGAGCAGACAGCAACTATTACAAATAAAAGAATTAACGTATTTGAAAATACAGGCATAAATAGAGTAACTACAAGATTAATAGTTTTAAAATATTCATAATATGGCTAATTTAAAATCAAATGCTTTCGATTCACCAGTAAAATCGATATTTTTAAAATCTTCGATTGGTGATTATGTATTGGATATTGTACAAAAAAATGAAGAATGTCAATATGTACGACTTGAGATGCAAGAAAGCGTCTTTGAAATATTTCCTTTGGGAAGTCTGGTAGTAAGAGATACCAAGGATATAGTATCTATAATTCAACTTAATAATATTGATATTGTTGAAATTTTATTTACTTCTGGATTTAGAAGAGTTTGCAGTTTAACCAGCACATCTTATATCAATAACGCAGCCTCGGATACAGAAGAAAACTTTGTTTCTTTGAATATAAGCAACAACCTTTATAAATTATCTCAAAAGCATTCTGCTGCTGAACTTTTAAGCCAAACTGGTATAATTCAAGATAGGGTATATACAATAGATGAGCTTGCTACAAACCTAGACACAAAGTTAACTGAATTACTTGGAGAAATTCCTGGAGGTTATAAAGGATATATAACTTCCGCCGACAATTATTTTTGCTTAAAAATGTTAAGCGCAGGAAATAACCATTTAAACTATTCTGTCACGGATAATGCTTTCCAGTATTTAAATTATCTGTCAAGTTTGGCTGTAGGTAAACCCCCAGCAGATGATGAAACAGAAGAACAGGGCATAGTTGAACGTGAACCCAGATACCTATTTTGGACAACATTTGACGATTATTTTTATTTTAAGTATTTTCCTGTAGATATTGCAAATGAAATTCCAGAGATCATAGAAAAATACGAAACAAACAATTATAGATATGCTGTTTATACCGGAGATGTTCCATTTCAGACATCTACCAATAATAAAATTTACAAAAAGATATATGTTTTTACTTCAGATCCAACAAACCAATTTGTTTCTAAGAACTATTTTTATATAAGAAAAACACCAAAATTTTTAGATAGTGTTCCCGCTGTTCTGGAAAGTATTGAAGATGAACAAGAAAGAGAATTAAAGGTAAAGCTTTATACTACAAAAGCTCTTTCATACCATTTTCAAGATGATGGAGAGAAATACAATATAGAAGCAATTGCCTCTAGCGGAATTGTTAATGGTGTAACTTCTGGATCGGATGAAGTATTTTATGAGAGCGATTGGGGTTGGATAAGTGATTTCAATACTCTGTCGGAGCATTCAAAATCATCTCACAGCTCAGGTGAATTTGGTACAGCACAGTCATATTCAAAAATAAATTACATGGGTCATACAGGATATTTTTCTCGTGTTGACAATACCGAGGGTTGGAAAAATATGTTTGATATGACGGAAATACATCCTGACTATCCAAGAAATCTAGTAGAAGCTACAGAAGATAGTGAAAAAATTTATTATAATGTAATACAAAAAAACTTGGCGGATCTTTACAAAGAAAAGGAATTTGCTCCAAACAATCTTGAATTATTAAGAAAAATCGAAAGAGAAAACTTTGTATTATATGCTCTTTGCTGTATTCAAGATGAAGAAACTTTTTTTGCTCGTTTAATCAGATATGCTCAAGATCCTTTTACGGTTGCTCCAACTCCACAATCGGTAATCGATCAGATTGGTGGGACAAATCAAAAATGGAGATATAAGTGGGAAGGATTAAAATTAGCAACCCCAGCAGGATCTACTTATTGGTCGGCTTTGGAACTATGGGTGGGTGATCCGGCAAACAGTTCAAAGGGAAATACTGCAAACGACACCTGGGCCATAAACTTAAATGAAAGAACCGGAGGTACAAAATTTATTCCCAATGCTGGGGGCCAAAATGGCTATTTTCCTCCGGGCTGGTATGGCCCATCATCTGTTGGAAGTTTTTCTTATCGTCCCATAGGTTGCTATACCGCCACACCAGAGCCTGCTGGAGCTACAATTGCACATATAGTCAAAATGTATAGATCAACGGCTGAAAAATTTGCCACGGAAAGTGGTGTGACCTTAGATTCCTCTCTCCGTGGAAAAGTTATTTACTATTTCTTTGCCGAAAACATCGTAGATGGAGTTTGCTAATGGCTTCACGTGGTAAAATTATAACGTTAAATGCTAATAAACTTTCCACACCTGTTGGAAATTACGGATCAAAAGCCGAATATGTCTGTGCTAATGCAGAAATCACCATGGGGCTTACATCCCCCCCGAATTCTTTAGAGGAATGTTTACAGAGATTTGCCGGAGTTTCTTTTATTGCAGAAGCAGTTGGCGTAACCTCTTCGTCCAACTTGTTTTTGTTTCCTGGCAATTCTTATGCTCCTGGAGAATTTGTTCCACCATATGATTTGTATCTTGGAACGAGTGGGGCATCCAATGAGTGCTTAAAAGTAAAAGAAGATCCAGAACTGGGTCAAGATTTTTATGGTTGTCTCTGGGGATTGCCGGAAGCACCATTTAATTGCAGTTGCCCAAATATTGGGGATAGATTTGAAGCATATTTAAAACTTAGACTAAACATTGCCACATTCTGGAATACACCCAAAGACGCTCCCATAAAAAGAAGAGAATTTTTAGATTCTTTGAAATATGCAAGAAAATTTAATATCAATATTGCCGGTGATATTTCGCTAAGACCGGGAAATATTGTTGAAATAAGAACAAACAATTTAAGTGGATATCCCTATGATTTAAATGCCTCGGTTTTAAACGGAGCATATTGGGTACTGGCAGTAAAGCATGTATTTACTAATAGTGGAACACACGAAACAAATATAACCATAAGTACCATTTTACAACCAAACAGCGTAACATCTACATCGGATGGGGATGGTGGGGGTGGAGAGCCAAGCCTACCCGGTTGGAACGGTGATCTGGACATACCAAATAATCCAAATGATTATTCGGATCCATTCTCTCCTCCTCCTGGTTTTGGTGGTAACTGGTCGTAATATAAATATTACCAGCGATGAAAACAAAAGATTTTTCAATGGTGCTGGAAAAAGTTGTAACAACAACCACAAAAAAGGACATCGGCTTCGTTGACGGTGCAAACTTTTTTGTTTCTCAGATTGAAAATGTGTTAAAAACAAATAGGGGCGAAAACGTCTCTGACATATATTTTGGATCTGATTTGGCATCATATGCCTACGACATAAATGTCAATAAAAAATTAATATGCCTGAATCTGGAATCCGCCATCAAATATGGAATTAAAAAAATATTCAATGTTAAAGTAAACTTGCTGTATTCGTCAGAAACTTTACTTAGATTTAGAGTGGATTTTTCATATTCTACCCAACCCGGAAAATCAAATCCATCTTCCTGCATTATAGAAATACCATTAACATGACATATAATTTAAAAAATTTAAATGTAGCATCTTTGGATTTTGATAACATCGTTTCTTCACTTACGAGCTTTTTGGAAGTCCAGCCGGGTTTGACTGATATTGCATTCAGAGATAAAGGAACGATGGCAAATAGATTGATAAATGTATTGGCCACGGCTACTGCTTATAACGGAATTTACGCTCAGTTTGGGTATACGGAAACAGCAATGTCTACGGCAACATTGGTAGAATCAGTTGTGGGGATTGCGTCTAATCATTCTGTGTTGGTTCCCATAACTCAATCTGCGCAAGCTCTTGCGGTAACTAGAGCTGAATTGACAGATTATCAAATTTTTACTGCAAAGGCTACTGATGGTTCGAGTGTTAATTTTTATAATGTAAATGGTCTTTCCGGAAGTTCAGTTGCATCTGAAATTACACTTTATTCTGGGTCAAACGTTGTAACATTTACAAACTATGATTTCGATAGTCAATCGATGCTATTGCCTTTAAATATTGACCCAAATACGATAAGTTTTTATGTTGCCGATAATGCGAATTCTCTAAGCACCGCCACCAAATGGGTTAAGGTATCAAAAACCAATCAAACCCCAAGTTCAGGCAACCAGTATTATACTGTAATACATTCTGGAAATGGATATCTGGTAACAAACAATTTTGCAAACAGTTCTTCTGTTTCAAGTGAAAAATCAGTTTTCGTAAAAGCCGTGGTATCAAATGGAACTGCAGCAAACAATGCAATTATAAGTGATCCAAGCAATTATTTTGATCTATTATATACTGCATCTGGCGGATATAACCGTCTTACTGTTGATACAGCAAAAGCAAAAATGCTCTTTGATCTAAACTACGGACGTTGTGTAGCTCTAAAAGATTTTAAAAATGCTATAGTTGGATCGGGAATTCCAGGCACCGGAACAGAATCTTTAGTTTCTGTTAGAAACGGAGATGTACCTGGAACCGTAAATGTATACGTAACTGGTCTCGGTTCAGTAAACCAATCTCTATTAATGGATTATTTACAACCAAAGGTGCTTGCAGGAATGCAAGTAATATACGGTCAATGATATTATTTTTTAATAGATTACCTGTAAGTTTAGCACAAAAGCTAGAATTGTTTAAGGAACGAGCTCTGGCTCTCTATGGTTCTGAATATTACAACGTCGGAAAAGATAAATTTATTGGAGATAATCTCACAGTAGAATCGCTTTTGCCAGATTGGGTGATATCGGAATACGAAAAAGATCCCACAAATGTTAGTATTGTTCCTATAGTAAAAAATTATTTAAGATGGCTTTTTAGTCAAAAATATGGTTACGGTGCTTTAATAACATGGGAGGCATTAAGATCTCCCATGTTAATGGATGAAAAATTAGTTGAAAGTGTTGGAGAATTGTATTTTCCCGGAATTGATTTTTCTGCTTCTGGATTAAACATTCCACTGATTAATATTAGAAAATTTTCAATTCAGGTTGACTATAACTATTTTTCCAAAAAAGGAACTCCGGACTCCATAAAATACGTATTGGTAACACTTTTAGGTTATGCTTACGATACGACAGAAGTAATTTCTTATGAAAATTTTGTTTTGACGATAAAGTGCAATATAACTGAAGCACATAAAGAATTTATAGAAGAGCACGTTATTCCGGCAGGAACAACTGTAATATACGAAAGTGTCTAATGATTAAAAAATTGGTTTCGTTTGCGTTAGCTGTTGCTTCGCGTGGCCTACAAAATCAAAAAACCGATTCTTTTACAAAACAATTAAGATACATGTCATGCTATGGGAATGGAACTATTCCGCCATGCAGATATCTTTTTGCAAGCAAAAAATCAAATTTTTTTTATTGTGGTAAATGTGGCTGCGGAGATGCTTCACATACTTGGTTAGTTAAAAATGCTGGAGAATACTCAAAGCTTGATTATCCAAGATTGGATTGCCCGATCAAAATGCCGGGTTTTACAAATTATGATCCCAATTTCTACGATAATTGTGATCGACAAAGAAAAAAAGATATCGAAAATTTAGAACCAGAGACAATACAATTGATACAGATTACGGTAAATGAAAGTGAAGAAAAAAACAAGTTATTAGACAAAATTAATAACATCAAAAGAATTCATAAATAATTTTATGGGAACAATAAACACCCGCCAGGAATTCATAGATTATTGTTTTAGGTCACTTGGTTCACCGGTTATACAAGTAAACATAGATCCACTGCAGGCTCAAGATCGACTTGATGAAGCACTGGAATATATGTATGAACGCCATTTTGACTTTAACGAAAGAGCTCTGTTTGTATACAAGATAACTGGTGAGGATGTTCAAAAGAGATATTTTGATACGACCCAATTTGGCCCTGCGATGGGTGCACAGATCAAAACTGATGAAAATGGCAATACTGGCTTTTGGCCACTTTCAACAGATATAAGAACGATATCTAAAGTTTATGCACCAGCAAATAACGTTGTTGGTGATTACATGTTTGATTTAAGATATCAAATGACATTGTTCGATTTCTTCGGACTTTACTTCAATCAATCTGGATTTCCATCTGGCCCAATGGCGGCATACATGGAAGGTATGAGCTACATTAAATTGGTAAATGATGTGTTCAACTACCCAATGTCATTTACATATACAAAAACAACAGATAGGCTTTTCCTAGAAACAGATTACACAAAACTCCAAGCTGGAACCTATTTGATGGTGGAAGCCTATGTTCAAATAGATACCACACAATATGGTAAAGTTTGGAATGACAGAGTCTTCCTAAAATATTATACAGCTCTTCTAAAGAAACAGTGGGCGCAAAATTTGATAAAATTTTCTGGAATGCCACTGCCTGGTGGAGCTTCTTTGAATGCTGCTGCAATAATGCAAGATGCCCTAAGTGAGTTGAACGCGATAGAAGAGTCACTAAAGAAAACGCAAGAATTGCCACCGGATCCACTTATTGGTTAATCATGTTTAATTATTACTACAACCAAAACTTAAGAAAACTGGTTCTTGGATTCGGCTCATTGTTCAGCAATCTTTACGTTACACATGCCAATCCAGATGGTGGTAGCGATTTAACCATCAGAGTTCCAATAGCCTATGCTTCTCAAGAAAAATTTATACGAAGGTTGTTGGAACCGTCTTCTATAAATGATGGAATCCGTGTAGAAAACCAATTACCGAGACTCAGTTATATAATGACTAGTCTTCTTCCTGATTCGACTAGAAGGCGAAATAGAAACACTCCACTAAGAAGTCCAAATAACGGAAGCTGCCTAAATGCAAACATCATAACAGAGGAAATACCTGTAAATATTGGTTTCAGCCTCTACATTTATACCAGACATATAGATGATACATTGCAGATTGTAGAGCAGATAATGCCATTTTTTAATCCAGAACACGTAATCAACATAGGATTAAATGGCGCACAAACTGATTTAAAAATTCCAATCGTGATGACATCGAATAACATCAGTGAAAAATATGATGGTGATCTTTCGTCTCGTCGTGTAAACATATCCTCATTTAATTTTATTGCAAAAAGTTATATATTTGGACCTGTTCAAAATGTCACTCAGATTTCCTCTATCGCCATTGCGGGGTTGACTGCCGGAATCAATCTTGATTTTTAATATATTATGAATAAAAATTTAGCTAATTTTTTTAATGTGCCTTCAAATGAATCAAAAGAAATAAAGGCAAGTGCGGGAGGTACCTTTGATAATGAAAATTTTCAAAAAGATTATCAATTAGTACAATCGAATTTAAAAGATTTAATTGGAAGCGGAAACATTGCATTGGAAAGCGCATTAAAAGTTGCTACTGAAAGTGATAGCCCAAGAGCTTTTGAAGTTGTTGCAATACTGCTGAAAACAATGGCAGATTTGAATAATAATGTTTTGGATGTGCATAAAAAAGCAAAAGACACCACTGGGTCTAAAGTAGAAGTAAAACAAACAAACAATTCCGTTTTTGTTGGGTCCACAAAAGATCTACAAAATATCTTAAATAAAGAGAGAAGCACGGAAAAAAATATAATTGATGTGGAGATATTAAAGAATGAGCCAGGAAAAACCTAATCAGGGATACAGAAATAATCCAAAACTAAAACCACCTGGAATTGAATTACAATATACAAAAGATCAACTGGACGAATATATAAAGTGTGCTAAAGATCCAGTTTATTTTTGCAGTAAGTATGTAAAGGTAAAAACTCTAGATAAAGGCATAATGCCCTTTGAGCTGTATGATTACCAGCAAAGGTTTGTAAACTCTATTCATGAAAATCGCTTTGTAATTTCCAAATGGCCTCGCCAATCGGGTAAATCCACCTCTGTTATTGGATATATAACACATTATGTAACATTTAATCAATCGGTAAGTTGTGCAATTCTAGCAAATAAGCTAAAAACTGCAAAAGACGAATTGTTTGCAAAACTTCAGCTTGCTTATGAAAATTTACCTCATTTTCTCCAACAAGGTGTGGTTGAATGGAACAAAACATCATTTAAGTTAGAAAATGGATCTAGAGTAATTTGTGATGCAACCTCATCTAGCGCAATTCGTGGTGGTTCGTATAACTTGCTTCTTCTTGACGAATACGCCTTCTTGCCTTCACACGTAGCAGAAGAATTTTATTCATCTACGTATCCAACCATTTCTGCAGGTACGACTACCAAACTAATAATCGTATCAACCCCAAATGGAATGAATCATTTTCACAAACTTTGGGTTGATGCGAATAGACCAGAAGGACATAAACTAAAAAATAGATTCATACCAGTAGAAGTTTCTTGGAAAGATGTTCCCATAACACCGGGAGGCCCAAAAAGAGACGATGTGTGGGCAGCAGAACAAATAGCAAATACCAGTCCAGAGCAGTTTGAGCAGGAGTATGGTTGCAGCTTTTTAGGTTCTTCCAATACTTTAGTTGCAACTTCAAAATTAAATGTTTTGGCTCCAGAGGAATATTTGGAGGAAACATCAGAAGGTCTAAGAATATTTGAAACAGCAAAGAAAGACAATATATATTTCCTACAGGCAGATGTTTCTAGAGGTCAGGGATCCGACTATTCTGCTTTTACCATAATAGATGCCACCACAGCACCATATAAAGTAGTTGCTTCTTACAGAAATAATATTGTAAGTCCATTTAATTTTCCAAATATAATAAAAGCAGCAGCAGAAAAATACAATAACGCTTATGTTTTAATCGAAACAAACGATATTGGCGGTCAGGTGTCATCCATTTTATACAATGATCTTGAATATGAAAATTTATTGATGACCAAAATTTCTGGAAGAAAGGGTCAAATTCTTTCACAAGGATTTGCGGGTGGAAAAAGTGAGATGGGATTGCGTACCACCGCACAAACTAAAAAGATTGGTTGTGCAATTTTAAAAAGATTGGTTGAAGAAGATAAGATATTTTTGAATGACGAACGAATTTTATCAGAGTTGATGACATTCGTATCTAAATCAAATACCTTTAAAGCCGAAGATGGCCACAATGATGACTTGGTAATGACCTTGGTCTTTTTTGCGTGGCTTTCTAGGCAGGAATATTTTGCCGATCTTATAGAGAGTGCAAAGTTTAATTATGAAGAGGCAAAAAAACCTGAAGATGACAACACGCTCTTCATGGTTTCTGATCAAGATTTAGAGGAAGATGAATTTTCTGACGGAAAGGTGGTTTGGAAGAAGGTGTAATTTTTACTAAATAATATTGATAAAAAGGGAAAACTATGCCATCTTTTACCTCATTTACCAGCCCAAACCAATATACCACAGAAACGCCAGCAACAACAAGTAAGTTGAACTGTGCGTACATCACTGGAGTTACTTACCGGGCTCCAACTTTTAGCGGTGGAAATGCCACTATCAATCCAGGAAATCTATTTGGTTGGCTGATTTATGCCAAAGCAATACTCAGCAATCCGGCGTCTGGAACAACTGGTGATACATATGTTTATTATACAAATCCCTTTGATTTCATCAGCGATTTAAATCTAATTGGAAACTGTGCTTCATCTGCCGGAGTTTTGATAAATTTAAACGGAACCGCAAATACATTTGGATTTTTTATTAATGATAACACCACAGCAGTAAAATTTAGTGATTCTGGCGCAGGAAATGAATTTTTGCATGTTTTAGATTATCTTGCTTATGGTGGAAACATTGTAATTGCCGGAAATACCGCAGGATTGTATAGTTTTATCACAAACGAAGATCAAGAAATTGATTTAATTATG